>CXWF01000804.1_pt1 | contig 12134 bp, 16 predicted proteins | sample 468421 | NCBI WGS metagenome assembly CXWF01 (sample SAMEA2620812, study PRJEB7988) | marine metagenome | biome: marine biome (ENVO:00000447); feature: surface water layer (ENVO:00002042); material: "saline water (ENVO:00002010), including plankton (ENVO:xxxxxxxx)" | depth 5 m
CCGTAGATTTCACTACTGAACTGGACATTACACAGCCTCAAGACAGTGAGACACTAGCTAATTTTCAGACATGGATTGCAAACTACAACAACTTCATTATGAAAGCCTACAACAAAAAGTCTCCAGGCGAAGAGCTTGATCCGTTTACTGCCGAAGTCGTTGACTCTTTTATTACGGTAGACGAGTAACTTAGCATGGAGCATCGTGCAGAACTCCTCGTTCATGCCTACCTTTCAGACGTGCGAAAGGGCAAAGCAGGCATGTCAGACGATACGATCAAAGGTATTGTCAAACATGTAGAGGCGGCAGTACGACGACAGTTCCAGACCAAGAACACGAGAGACTTTAAATTACGAGCAAGCAATATTGGCCGATCCCTCTGTCAACTGTGGTTTCAGAAGAACAAGCCTGAAGCTGCAACTCCTCCAGCATCGCATTTTCTCATGCGAATGATGATTGGGGATATTACAGAGGCCGTCTTTAAGGGTTTATTAAAAGAGGCAGGAGCCAAATTTGAAGAGCCTGAGAAAGTCGAGACAGAGATCGGTGGTGAAGTTATTTCAGGGGAGTATGATTTAATACTCGACAATAAAGTTGATGATATTAAATCTGCTTCTCCCTGGAGTTACCGAAACAAATGGCTTGATGGAAAGCACATTGAAAAGCATGATAGTTTTGGTTATGTTGGACAATTGCAAACCTACGCTCAGGCAAAGGGTGTCGAGCCCGGAGGCTGGTGGGTAATCAACCATTCCAGTGGCGAGTTTAAGTATATAGCATACGCAAGTGACCCAAAGGAGGTAACGACTAAACTAGCGAATACTGTAACCAAGCTAAAAGACAACGCCTTTGCTCGATGCTTTAAGCCTATCAAAGAAATGTTTCGTGGCGTACACACAGGCAACTACATACTGGATACAGAATGCAAATTCTGTGATTTTAAGTATGCCTGCTGGGGTGAGAAGTTGAGTGAAGAGCCTTCACGGGTAAGTCGGGCTAAGGATAAGCCTGTTGTATTTTACATCGACAAGTAGCACATAGTTCACTGAGACAGGGGGTGGTTATTCGCCCCCTATCTTTTTAGGAGGGTGGGTAAGTACATGGTAAAGAAAAGATTTGACCAGACGTTATACGATCTATCAGATACCAAGGCGAAGGAAGTTATTAGTGCTTTGTTAATTGAAGACGGTCACACGATCACTTCCACACAAGAAAAGTACAGATGTGATATTATCACAGAAAAAGATGGTGAAATACACAACGCTGAAGTGGAAATAAAATTCTCATGGAAGTACGATTGGCCTCGTGACTGGCTGGAAATTAGAATACCGTATCGAAAGAAGAAGTTATTGGGCAATAGCAACCTTACCTTCTATGTTCTAAGGGCAGATTGTAAACAAGTATGGAAAATTCCAGCGACAACTTTATCTACCATTGCCACGGTCAAGGAAGTATCCAACCGCTATGTACCGAAAGGTGAGGAGTTTTTTCACATTCCTGTTGAACATGCTACCTTACTTGATATTTAAATATGCGATATGACTCAAAAGCATATCGTAGGGCTAGAAAAAAGGGGTATCGCTCAAACCTGGAAACTGTTATAGCTAAACAAATTACAAAAGCTAAACACGCCCTACGGTACGAGACGATCAAGATTAAGTGGATTGATTTTGCCATTCGCTCTTACACACCAGACTTTGTACTAGACAATGGTTTAATCATAGAGGTTAAGGGTTTCTTTTCTACAGCAGACCGGCGTAAACATTTAGAGATTAAGCACCAACATCCTGACTTGGATATTAGATTGGTCTTTGAAAATAGCAGTAGAAAACTGAGAAAAGGGTCGGCCACTTCGTATGCGACATGGTGTAAGAAACACGGTATAGTATATTGTGATAGAGTTATTCCACAAAAATGGCTTAGGGAAACATTAATTTCTATGCCGCCTACATTGATCGAAGCAAACTTAGAAAGTGAGGACCGAGTATGAGCATTCAAAAGCATTTAAAAGCAAATGATTTTCTTCTGATTATAAGACCTGTTCTTGAAGATACAAAACCAGAAAGCACGAACGGCATAGACGAAGAGCCGCACCCTCTGCAATACTGGGCAGGTGAAGTACAAGTAGGCATTGTTGCGGATGAAGATAGCTCTTCTCTATCGGAGGAGGAATTTACGGCCATGATTACCTTGTGTAACTGTGCAGCCGCATCTATTCCAGCAATGGAGGAAAATAGTTTTTTGCGTGAGATTATTCAAGTTTATGCTCAAAGGCACCTCATTACTCCTGTTCCAGAATCCTTTACAGGGTACTCAGACAATATTTTAACCTTAGCCAGTGACACGAAAGGAAATGCGTAATGCCCCATTATACAGAAGGCAAAGAGACAAAGGCTCCCAACAACAAGTGGACAGACCTTGAGAAAAAGGTACGAGATACAAAAACTCGTGCAGCAGATATAGGTACCATCGCTGCTCAAGTTGCCCAACAAAAGCAACAGGAGAAAGACCCAGAACAATACTTCTTACCTACCATGGAAGATATGGTCAATCACCCCAAGCACTATAACAAACATGGAGTAGAATGTATTGACGCTATTCGAGCAGCATTGACAGATGACGAATTTCGTGGATACTGTAAGGGAAACGTCTTAAAGTATACATGGAGAGAACGATATAAGAACGGCTTAGAGGATCTTAGAAAAGCCCAGTGGTATTTAGAAAGAGTAGTAAATGATATTAGGCAAGACAAAAGCTAGAATTTCCATAACTTTGGAGCTAGACCCCGAAGAGTTTATGATGCCTATAGACGGTGATCCCACAGAGGAACTGACTGATATGTTTGAAGAATTAGTTCAGCACCTCATGGGAACGACGCTTGTGAATTTAAAAATAAAATGTACCGGAGGACAACTAAATGAGTGAACAAATGAGTGACTATCAGAATATTATAGCTGTATCTCGATACGCTAGATGGCTGGATGAAGAAGGACGGCGTGAAACTTGGGATGAAACGGCTGATCGCCTGTTGAGCTTCTATCAGAAGTTTATTACAGAGAAGCATGGTGTGTCCATTAGCCCGGAAGTCTATCCTGAGTTGTATACGGCTATTCGCACATTAAATGTTATGCCTAGTATGCGAGCAATGATGACGGCTGGCCCCGCACTGGAACGCAATCACATAGCTGCTTACAATTGTGCCTATCTTCCGATTGACAATCCCAGAGCTTTCGATGAATGCCTTTATATTCTGATGCACGGTACAGGTGTAGGCTTTAGCGTGGAACGCCAGTACACAAATGAACTCCCTAAGATACCTGATATTTTTGAAGAGAGTGAAACCACAATCATTGTTCAAGATAGTAAAGAAGGCTGGTACAAGAGCTACAAGGAACTGATTAACCTATTGTACGCTGGAATGGTCCCTCAATGGGATATGTCACGGGTACGTCCAGCAGGAGCCAAGTTAAAAACATTTGGTGGCAGGGCTTCTGGACCTGACCCACTGCATGAGCTATTTGTATTTACTGTCAATGCATTTAGAAAGGCTGCCGGTCGTAAGCTATGCTCGATAGAGTGCCACGATATTATCTGCAAAGTAGCTGATGTAGTGGTGGTAGGTGGTGTGCGTAGAAGCGCACTCATTAGTTTGTCTAATCTATCGGATGATCGTATGCGTCATGCAAAGTCTGGTTCCTGGTGGGAGACAGAGCCGCAACGAGCGCTCGCTAACAATAGTGTCTGCTTCACTGAGAAGCCTGACATTGGAACATTTATGCGGGAGTTTCTAGCTCTGTACGATAGTAAGTCTGGAGAACGGGGTATCTTTAACCGTAAGTCTGCACAAGCTCAAGCGGCTCGCTATGATCGCAGAGATCCACACATTGATTATGGAACTAACCCGTGTAGTGAAATCATTCTACGCCCAAAGCAGTTTTGTAATCTCAGTGAGGTAGTAGTTCGTGCGTCTGACACCATTGATACTCTGAAAAAGAAGATTGAGTTTGCCACTATCTTAGGTACGATTCAGTCTTGCTTTACTGACTTCAAGGGATTGAGTCGGCATTGGCGTCGAAACACAGAAGAAGAACGTCTACTGGGGGTTAGCCTAACCGGCATTATGGACAACGAGCTAATGTCCAATAAGACGGACGATGATCTTGCAGCTATATTAACTGAGCTACGACTACATGCCGTTGCGGTCAATGAGGAATGGGCAAAGAAACTGGACATTGAACCGTCCGCTGCTATCACTTGTGTTAAGCCTTCAGGTACCGTCAGCCAACTTGTAGATGCTTCTAGTGGCATACACCCTCGCCACAATCAATATTACATTCGGACCATTCGTGCCGATAAGAAAGACCCACTGACCCAGTTTTTAATTGACCAAGGATTTCCCCATGAGGATGCAGTAGAAAAGCCTGGTAGCACCGTAGTCTTTTCTTTTCCTATCGCTGCTCCCGAAGGGGCAATAACTCGCAAAGACATTACTGCACTAGAGCATCTAAATCTGTGGAAAATATATGCAGACAATTGGTGTGAGCATAAGCCCTCTATCACCATCAGTGTCAAAGAAAATGAATGGTTGCAGATTGCAAACTTTGTGTACGAAAACTTTGATTCAATGTCTGGCATTAGTTTTCTACCAATGACTGAGCACATCTATAAGCAAGCTCCTTACCAGGATGTATCAAAAGCAAAATGGCATGAGGCTTTACTTTCAATGCCAAAGGAAGTACACTGGGAATTGTTTGCCACTTACGAACAGGAGGATAGAACAACTGGCTCACAAGAATTTGCTTGCACAGCGAATAGTTGTGAGATTGTAGATTTTCCTACACCAATAGCAGCCACTCAGTAATGAGGAGTAAGCAAATGAAAATCAAAGAACGGCACCCTCCATTGCGTATTCAAATGGAAAAGGGGTATCGGGCATTTCACACTGGAAGGATCATTAATCCGTACAAGATTGGTTCCTCCTTCTATAAGGAGTGGGATAGAGGATTTAACAAGGCATACTTTGAGAACTTGGATAAGATAAATGATAAGTAAACTCGAACAAGAGGCATTAGATTTTGTCACAAAAAAAGAAGGCCAGAAGCCTTCCGTTGCAAAAAAGATTAGGTTACATAATCGAACGCTTAAAGTTGGGTATCGAGATATTTCTATCCGTGTTATTAAGCCTGATTTTATAAATGAGAATATTGGGTCTAGTGACTACGGCCAGTTTTTACCGAAGCAAAATAGAATTGAGATACAAGCCCAGCAACAGCCTCTCGATGAAGTCAATACTGTTTTACATGAACTACTTCACGTTATCGTGAACGACATTGGAGAAACGCAGAAAGGGGGTGTGCTAGCAGAGGAAGAGACAGAAGAAAAGTTTATTTACAATGCTGCAAACTATCTTTCACAAGTCTTTCGAGACAACAAATGGCTACTAGATTATTTACAAGCACAATTTAAAAGGTAGGAGTGACTTCAATGAAAATTAAAGATATTGCAATAGTGGGTCTAGTAATAATAGGAGTAGCTGCCATATCGGCGCTTGTCCATTCCCTATGGGAAGAAAATGACTGTGTGCATAACATAGTTTCACACACGGAAGTCATGGACCCGTCTCACCTAACCATGTTTACCGATCTAGAGTTACGATCAGATGGCCTGTATTACAAAATATTTTCTAACCCTATTACCACTCCCTACACTGGTACTGTAAATCTAAGGGTTATAGATGGAGTTCTTATAGAGGTTCATCAAAGTAATTAAGTTCTAAACCGCTTGGTTTTTGCCGCAATGCTCTTTGGTTGTTTGACAAACTGCTTTCCAGCTTGTTTACCTTTTCGTTTAGCCTTAGTAGTTGCGGCATACTCTTGAGAAGACAAGGCTTTAATGGCTTTCGTTGGCAGGTAACGCTCTCCGGTTTGTTTGGAAGGCTTGCCTGACTTCGTTCGCCATTTTTGCTGTGTCCATTTCTTTAGAGACTGTTGTGATTTTTTAAGGGCCATTTAAATAATCCGCTATCGCTGCTTTGATTGCGTCCTCTGCTAAAACAGAGCAATGAATTTTTACTGGTGGTAAAGCAAGGTGCTGTGCTATTTGAGTATTTTTTATTGTACCAGCCTCCTCCAGAGATTTGCCCTTTACCCACTCTGTCACAAGGCTAGATGAAGCGATTGCGGAGCCACACCCAAAGGTCTTGAACTTGGCATCCTCAATTACTCCATCGTTACTCACTCGAATTTGTAGCTTCATCACGTCACCACAGGCAGGTGCTCCAACTAGGCCGGTTCCGACATTTGCTGAATCCTTATCCATCGATCCGATGTTTCTTGGATTCTCGTAATGATCGAGCAATTTATCACCGTATGCCATCTAGTTTCTGTATCCTCCTCCAGCCTTTTTATACTGAGTCGCAAGCAACTGGGCTTTTCGTGCCGACCATTGCCCTGGATTACCTCCCTTGGACCCGGCTTTAATTTTTGAAAAAAGATTTTTTCTCATAGTAGGTTTAGTATAGTTTCCCGCTTGGTTTACTCTACTCTTAGCTTTTGCCATTATTTGCACCTCCATCTTTTACGAGCTTGGCGAAGTCTGCTGTTAGGGTTCTTAGCTGCTTTAGGAAACTTCTTCATTTGTCCAGCAGACCGAGCACAATAACTCTTCCGTCTAGCAGCCCTTGACTTAGTGCGAGGGTTTTTTTCTGTAACAGCAGTCTTTAACTTACTACCGGGATTTTGTTGACGATATTTTCTTACTCCTTTAGCAGTCATACCTGCACCCGATTCGGTTGGGCGCTTATGTCCACCTTTGATGGTTAAACCTTTCATGTTAGATTTTTTTCTAGCCATTCTTTTCTCTCATATGGTTATCTTGCGGCACTTGAGCCAAAGTAAAAACTCACTATGGCTGCTAGTGTATGAAGATACATCGGTGCAAGTGGTATGCCCTGTACTTCTGTCCACACTATTTTTGTTGTTGACTCCCAAATAAAGGGAATCGAGAATCCACCTTCCTGTGTTTCACTTACAAGAATTGGTATCCCTAGAAATGGGGCAGCAAAGGGAACACACACAATTGTAATTACACAAATCAATGCAATCACTCGCCGTGTCCATGCAAAGTTTTTGTCTTTCAAACCGTGCTGTCTAGCTTGGTCTACAATCTTTGCCTTTTGGTTCATGGCCTGCAACATCATTTCTTGTTGCTTGGCTTTCGCCTTTGCAAACTGGCCCAGTAAAGTTGTTACGAAGCCCAGTAAAGATCCACCTAAGAGGGTTGCAATTAACTCCATACTATTTCGTTCTATTAGTCATCTCGAAATCGTACATCAGTTTCTTCATCTACGTCCGTGACCCTATCTCTAGCCAATCTATAAACTAAGCTAATCTGGTCGAGTGTGTATTTTGGGCTACCATCTTCATTCTTAGCCATTGCTGTAACTTCACTGAGAATAGTACCCTTTGGAAAGCCTGCTTCCAAAAACTCTCGATACTTACCTTCTTTGATATTCCTGCGAACTATGCTTCGAGCGGTAAGGTTTCCACGACGTTTAAAGCCTATTTCATAAAATGTATTAATGAGTTGTCTATGTTTTCTCTCTCCATCTTCGCTCTCTAACAGTTCTTGAATATCTGAATCCGTGGGCGCTAAGTCAGACGTTGCACCAATTAGTTCTTCCATGCGGTCGTCTAGACTTTCTCGAACATCTTCTAGAGCCTGTTCCAATATGCGTTTTTGTTCAAGAGGTGTGGCTTCCTGGTACTTAGGATCAGTATTAATTAAGTTTATAATGTGCTCTTCAACCCGGTCAGCGCTATATTTTTGTGCTACTCGATCTAGTATATCGTTTCTATACCTTCTAAACTCCGCCCAAGGTTTTCTCATATTTAATCTGGCGAACTCTCGTTGTAATTCATTTTTGTATCGTCCTGCTCCAATACCAAAGATTTGTTTTTGAACACTTTGCCCCTCTGAGCGTAATAGACGAGTTGTTTCTGAGGAAACAGCGGGTCGTTCAAACCCTCTTGGTAATTTCATATAGGGTGATCCAAATAAAGCTCTCCGTTCTTCTCCAGTTTTTGGATCAATGATGTTCTTCTGAGGAAGTGCCCTAGTCAAAATTCTCACTTGCTTTGCTGTCATAAGGGGTTGTCGTCTTGCATCACCATATGCCCCCAGCAGAAAGGGGTTGACTTCTTTTCCTGCAGGAATCTCTTGCCAAACTGGATCTAAAGTTCCGAGAACATCTTTAACCAGTCCAAATGGAACCGTGGCTCCTGCTACATATCTATATAAAAAATTCGCCGTTTTTTCCGCAAAACGGTTCACAATTGCTCTATCCTTCATGTTGGGATTTTCTTGATACTCTTTTGCAATGCCGTCTAGTATAGCCAGCCCTTGCCCTGTCTTAAAACTTGTACCAAATGCTATTTCTAATAACTCAGATGTCCTGCCTCTTGCTAGAGCTACTGCTGTGAAACTGTCTCTAGCTGCGTTTTCCATAGCCTTTCTATTTATTTCGTTTGGTACTACCCAGCTTCGTATTGTTTCTGGATCATCTCCTGTAAGAAAATTAGTTGACCTTAAAAGAATATGTCCAAGGAATAAGTAAGGAAGATACGCACCATAAAATGCTCGTGCGTCCGCATGGATGTCCCCGAAAGGCTTTCCCAATAGTGGTACGTTATGCAATTCATACCACTCCGCTTCTGGTCCTTGTGCTGCTAGAAGTTGAATAGCCCCATAGAGCAAACCCGTTCCAACAACTTGTTGGGCTACCATCTTATGGAGTGTCCGTCCAGGTAAAATAAACCCGAATTGTTTAGCCTTATCTCCTCCAGCGCCGTCATAACTAGCCATAATTTTTCGTTCAGGATTCGTGTATGGCTTGCTTGCTAGATTTACTTCGTCAGCCCATGCTTTTCCAACTATACCCCCTTCATACTCAGAAAGTACTAGACGGGCAATATCTCCCTTGGGGTTAGCGTTCACAATCTCAACTACATGTTTTGCGTGTTTTTTCGCACTCAACTTTGGGCCTAATTGGGGTACACCCCCATAGCGGAGCCCCAATCTTTCCAAGGGTATCATACCAAGAAATGGAGTATACTCAAAAATGTGCTTTAAAAAACTTGCTATAAAACGAGGGTAGGTTATGTTAGCACTACCAATTACAGGGAATGAGAATGCCTTAACAAATACATCTGCGATAGTGTTTGCACTAACCGTCTTATCGAGAACTCGTGTGACTGTCTTACCATCAACCTCATTAAAAGTTACTAAGCGTTCTGTTTTTCCTGGCCCAGTAAATCTTGTTTGGAATGTAAAATCTAAACCAGCATCCATCGCCCCTAGATGATGCTCAAACGGAATTTCATTAAATCGACCCTCTTCTGATAGTTGAACAAGTCGTTTATGACCTACTCGTTGTCCCAATTCCGTTACATAAACTACACGTTTAAAGGCATTATCAACGTAGGCATTAAGGGCGTTTAATTTTCTAGCAAGTTGTGTGAGTTTTCCACCACGTTGCCCAAAAGCAAGATCCTGAACATCATATTGACGAGTGTAGTTCTGAAAACTTTTATCATATGTGTCTGAAAAAATCTCAAAGAGCATTTGTGATTCTTCGGGATCAAATAAATTTCTTGGAAACTTCACGGCCATTGCCATACGAGATACGGCTTTTCTCATGTCTACTGCCCTTAATTCGAGTGGAGATAATCCAGTTTTCGGGTCTTTAATCCGACCGACTTCTCCTCCCGTTCTTCGTGCCGCTGCAGTACTATAATCAAAGGCTCCTTGTAAAAGATTAGTAAACATGTACATTCCCGCTCGAACAGTGGCATTTGCAGCATTGCGAATAGTTGTCGCAAGCATCATAGTCATCGCCCCTTTTCTAAAGCGATCAAATTCTCCAATTGCTTGCCACGCATGATTAGAATTAAGGTGCATTCTTATAGAATTTTGTCCCTTTTCCATTGCTCGCATAAAAGATTCCACCTCTGGTGAAAACACTGCTTGCATTTGTTCAGTAATTTCTTTTCCCGTGTCAGGATCGATTCTTTTTACAGAAGCTTCAACATTCGCTATACCAGCCTCCCCTATGAGTGGTTCTCTATATCTGTCAATCGCCGCTCGTTGTGCCGCCTTTGATAGTGAACTTAGACTTCCTAAAATACTAGCGGCCTGGGACGCATCTGCAGTATAAATACTGGTTAATTGTTCAAATGTTACATTATACTTTTCTAATAAATCCCCTACGAACTTTGATCTTTGATCGTCATCTGCCTGTTGAAGCACCTTATGCATTATCTCTGAAAATCGAAGCTTACTAAAATCCGCTATTGCTTTTTCTGTGACCTCTTCACCAATACTTAAATCTAGAGTTGCAGACTTGTCTACGAGATTCCTAGCCTTAGCTGTGTTCAGAAAGTCTAACAGAAGTGCAGAAAGACGCACATGAAGTGAATCAGCAGCTTCTTCTGGAGTACGCTCATTTACTGTTGCAACCTTTGAAGTTAAACTGAAATCGTCTGTAATAGTCGGCAAAAGTTTTCTCTCTCTGACTATTCCGGGAACAGCATCTTTTGCCTCTTTTAAAGTCTTAAAGGTCTGACTGGCAGGTAGTAGGTCCATTGCCTCTGTTCCCGTTGAAACAGTGTATTGATATTTTCCCCTTGTTCCTGACCTTACGATTTCAGAAAAAATTGGAATTTTAGTTACATCAGCCGGTGTCTCCTTTCCAATAGGCCGTATCTTCCCTTCATTTGTTTTATAAAAACCTATTTCAGTCTTGTATACACCCTCTGTAGTTCGTGCCCATGTTGTTTTTGGAAATGGGATTTCATCAATCGCTTGCTGGAATATCTCTGCCTTAGCCGCTTCACCCTCTTCTACTATTTTTCTAGCAATGGGTTGGAGACCTGATGGGCGACCTCTTATAGTACTAACTGCGTTAACAAGATTATAGAATTGGTCTTTATCAGCTTCTGTAGATACTGTTTGTGCTGCTGCCTTTTCAGCATTTAAGGTTCTAGTTGCAGTCGCCATTGCTGCCTTAGCTCCTATACGCAGTGCTCGCATTGCACGGCCTCCCCTAAAGGCACCGTACCCTCCTCCAAGGACAGCTCCCACGCCAAAACCTATGCCGCCGTGAATTGCAGGTTGAGATTTTCTAAACTCTGTCTCACCTGTTAGATCTGTTCGTTGTCGTACTCTTTCTCCCGTGTAGCCAAGCGATGCACCTACCGCTGCTTCAACTGTACCTGCGCCTAATCCTCCCGTTATTGCTCTACGAGCGACTAAATTTGTAGGCAATGCTCTTGAAATATTTAATTGCTGCTGCCTAATTTGCTTTACCAATGCCTGTGTAGCTGCTTGTCTAGCGGCTAACCTTGTCGCTACAGCACCTGTGGCTCCAATAAGTTTACCCGCACCAGCAGTAAATAGACCAGTATATGTTGATGGTGCGGTAACTATTCCTAAACCATAATCCTGAAAAGCATCTAAAACACTACTTTTTTCACCTTCCATTCGATCCCAGACAGAATACAGTTTTCCCATTTGAGCCTTACCAGTATCGTCTAACTTATTTACGTGCCGAAGATCATTTATAGAGGCTAGCTCATTGATTTCTGTATGTCTCATATGCCTGATAAAACGATCATATACCTCTTGCGAATCTCTTACTTCACGCAAAGTAAGTTTTTTACGCTCCAATAAAAATTGTCGAGCGTCTGCTATAAAATCGTTATTCTGAAGAAGAAAGTCTCTAGTTAATTCAGAACCAACCTTATTATAGTATCGATCTTCAGGATTAATAATATTGTCTGCCATATTAATTTACTTGCCCTATTCCTGTCCTCCGCTGCATAAGAGATTGCGGTTTCTCCATAATAGTTCCACCTTGGTATAATTCACGAGGACCAATACTTGGCGGCGGTGTGGTCGTGGGCGCACCAGGATCAAAAGTGTCTCTTAACTTGTCAAAACTAAATGTTGCTTTCCCTGGCCTTTTTATAGCTAATTCTTGCATGTCTGTTAGCTCATCAAATAAACGATCTCTTTGGTCCTTAGTTAAACCTTGAAAAAACGGATTCTGTGGGTTCCCCACCGCCAGAGCATACTGG
>CXWF01027276.1_pt1 | contig 12117 bp, 3 predicted proteins | sample 468421 | NCBI WGS metagenome assembly CXWF01 (sample SAMEA2620812, study PRJEB7988) | marine metagenome | biome: marine biome (ENVO:00000447); feature: surface water layer (ENVO:00002042); material: "saline water (ENVO:00002010), including plankton (ENVO:xxxxxxxx)" | depth 5 m
TGCACTTTACAGGTACTAATGGCAAACATCACTCAACAAATACCAAACTTTCTGGGTGGTGTATCTACGCAACCTGATGTTCAGAAAGATGTTAATCAAGTCAAACAGATTATTAACGGTTATCCTGATCCAACTTCTGGTCTAATTAAACGACCAGGATTCAAATGGATCAGTAACATTGTTAGTGACTCTTCTTATGACAATGCTCACTGGTTTTATTTTAGATACTCTTCCACTGAACAATATGTAGGTGCAATTATCAGTACCGCTGTTAAGATGTGGAACACCAGTGACGGCACGGCTGTCACGATTGCTAACAATACTGGTCAATCTTATCTGACTGTGACTGGTAATGCACATAACCAGTTTCATGTAATTAGTAGGCAAGATCAAATTATTATTGTTAATAAGTCTAAGACAGCTGCTATGTCAGCAGCGTTAACTGGAACTTTATCTGGCACTGTAGCAAGTATTGCTAACTTACCTGCAGCTGGTTCTAACAATAATAACGTCTATAAAATTGCTAACACAGGTGCTGCAGATGATGACTACTATGTTAAATCTGATGGTACAACTTGGAACGAAAGTCATAAACCTGATATTTCAGTTGCTATAGATGCGTCTACAATGCCACATAGGTTGAGACGTACTGGTACTAATGCCTTTACTTTTGAAGCTAATACATGGGTTAATAGGCTTGTAGGTGATACAACTACTAATCCTAATCCAAGTTTCATTGGACAAACTATTAAATTTGCATTCTTTGCAAACAATAGGTTGGGATTCCTTTCTAATGATAATGTTATTTTAGGAGTTCCAAATGAGACTTACAACTTCTTTAGTAAGTCAGCTATTGTACAGATTGATAGTGACCCTATCGATCTTAATTGCGGTAGTCAACGACCTGTAACGCTTACATCAGCTATACCTGTACAACAAGGTATTGTTTTATTTAGTGGTACACAACAGTTCTTACTGTTTTCCGATACTGGTGTCTTGACTCCTGGTCAGGCAGTAATTAAATCTATCTCAAGTTATGAGGTAGATGAGGATGTTCATCCAGTTGAAACTGGCACTACTATTACCTTTATCAATAAATCAACCTCTTATTGTCGTGTGTTTGGTATGCAGACACAAGGTCAGAATGCTAGTCCTGTGTTTGTTGATCTAGGTAAAATCGTTAACCAATACATACCTCAAACTGTTAGCTCTATAGTTGCTGATACTCAAAACTCTTTTATAGGTTTGTATGGTCAGGCAGCTAGAGATATTTATTTTTATAGGGACTACGTTGAAGGTGATCAGCTTATAATGAAAGCATGGTACAGCTGGAAACTTCCTGGTAATGTCCAATTCTTTACTAGTGATAAAGATAAGTTATTCAGTGTTGTTAAATTCCAAGGTGGTTTATCTTTAATTACTTCTGAACTCAATAATCTACCTACACTTTCTGAGATTGCTGCTAACACATTACCTGCTGAGAACTTGTTCTTTGACATGATCAGCACACCATTAAGTAAAACATATGCTAACTATGGTCAAGGTCATAATCAAACCAGAGTTCAGGTTCCATTTGCTATTGACTCTTCCTTGACTCCTGTTGTTGTGTCAGATGGAGGGTTGCAACTTAAGGTTGCATCAACTTCTACTGCAGGTGGTAATAACTATTTTATTATTGAAGGTACACGTGATTATACATCACTGAATTTAAAAGTCGGTTATAAAACCCCTTTTGAGATTGACCTGCCTCATATTTTCGTCAGACGAAATGAAGGAATTACAGACTATTCAGCTTACTTAGTTATTTCTAGAGTTAAGTTTAGTATTGGTCTATCTGGTAACTTAAGCTTTAGAGTGACACCATTAGGTGAATCAAGTCAGGATTTAACAGGAGCTGTACAAACTCTTGACTACACTAATATGAATGCTGTCCCCCTAGATGAATCGTCTATTTTTACCATCCCAGTATTAAGGCGTAATACCAGCTATGACATGAAAATATTTAGTGACACACCATTTGCTGTAGCTATTAACTCTGCGATGTGGGAAGGTAACTATTCAACGAAGTATTATAGGAGACTTTAATGGGACAAAAGGATGCAATTAAAGCTCAAAATGCTGCAGCTTTAGCACAAGAACAAGTTAGAAAAGAAAACCAAGCGTTGAATTATTTCAACGCGATGGATAATTATTATCTACGCCAATACTCAGACCTGCAAAATAAAGCTATTGGTGATGAGATACAACAGGAAGAGTTTAAAGATGCACTAAAAGTTTCTGATCTACAGAAAGATGCTCAACTCCGTGCTTTTGATTTATCAGAAGAACGTTATAGGGAACAACTGCAGATTAACCAAGCTGAGTATAATAGAGCAGCCGGTAATTTAAACAGACAGTTTGACTCCACTATCCGTGGCTACGATGAGCAGCTTAAGGATCAAGAGCGGGCTTTTGGTATTGAACTTGCACAGGCATCTTTTAGACAAGATGCTGCTCAAAGAGTTAAGGATCAAGTATCTGCTAGATATGGGTTCCAAACTCGTGAAGATGCTTTATCTATCAATCGTGCTAGAGATCAATTAACCAGACGTAGGGCTATAAGAGACGCTGGTACAACAAGACAGTCTCAATTTCTAGAGCAAGATAGAGCTGACGTTGAATCTCAAAGGAACGAAATCAGAGATCTACGTACGCAGCAAGATCTTCTAAGAGCTAACCGTGAAAAGTCTGCTCAACTAGAGGAGTTTAGAGCTCAAACTAACCTTGACTCTCAGCTATCTAATATTGCTTTTCAAAAAGAAGGTCAGCGTATTGAGACCCTGACACGTGTTGGTCAATCTAAAGCTAGAGGTCAGAAAGGTAGGTCTGCTGTACGTGCACTACAAACTACTCGTGCATTAGGTGGTATTAATACCGCACGCCTTACAAACCAAGCATTCTTTGCTAAGCAAGATTTCCAAGCCACTAAAGAATCAGTTGCTTTAGGACTACAAGCTATTGGCATTGAAGATGAGATGGCCAAAGTCAGAGAGACAACTGCGTTAGAGCAGCTTGCTACTAGATCATCACGACTCACAACGCAAGACACCTACGACACTGCTGTATCTACTGCTGAAGCTCAAGCAGATCAAACGGAAGAATCAAGACTAGGTGAGCAAGAATCACTACTTTCTGATATTGCTTTAAATCAATTTCAAGAAAATACTGCTGAAGCTGACCAGGCACTTAATGAGATTGCCTTTGCCATCGGTGTGTCTAAAGAACAACTATCGATGAATAAAGATCGTCTAGGGGCGTCACTTGTTAATAGTGTCGCAAGTATTGACGATCAACTTCTAGCATTGGATCAAGCTAAGTACAAGTCTGATTACAACGCTCATGCGGCTCGTATGTTGCCGCCTGTCTTTGCACCTGATGCCAAGGCACCTTATGACGTACCGCTTCCTAAATATCTGAAACCAAGACCAGGTGCAGCCCCTGCGCCTGCTTATCAGGCACAGTATGTTGCCCCTCCATCACAGAGTGGTCTCAGTAAAGCATTGATGATTGGTGGTGCAGCTCTAAGTATTGCTGCTATTCCGTTCACCATGGGTGCAAGTATTGGTGCCGCAAGCGGTCTTACTACTTTAGGTGCATTAGGTGGTATGAAGATTGGAACTGCAGCTGCAATTGGTACAGGTTTAGGAGCCGCTGGTGGTGTATTAGGCACCGCATCTAAATACACTTATAATTATTAATACTAACTAACAATGCAACCAGTACAGTACCAAGGGTATTCAGCCCAAGGCGCTGCATTTAACCCTATCGTTTTATCGGATAATTCCAGAAAGATTCTTGAGCAAAATGAAGCATTTTTGCAGTCATTACAAGCCAAGCAAAGCTTTGAAAGAAATATCCAAGTTGCTAAACTTAAGCAACTCCAACAAAACGTTGAGTCACAGCGCCAACAACTAAACGAAAACTTCAATTACGAGTCCCGTCAACGCCAAAACTATAATCAATCTCTACAAGAATCTGCAGCGTTAGAAATTCAAGATTTAAAACGAATTTCTGCATTGCAACCTGAAAAGAAAACCACTGCTGCTGTTGTTAATGAAGTTGCTGATTTTTTAGTTAGTACCAGTAAAACAGCAGCAACTGTTATAGGTGATATAAAGAAAGCCAAGGATCAGCGAGACACAGCAGCTGCTACTGAGCTCTTGAATTCAGGCGGCAGAATCACTAATGCATATGTTGGTATGCAAGTTGGCGGTAGTATTGTTTATGATGCCGCTAACAATAACATTGTTGCTACCTATGCTAGTGCTAAAGCATTTAAAGAAAGTGGGTATGAATTACAAGCAGGTCAAAAGTTAATTGAAGTAAAAGACGGTGTCCAAGCAAAACTTGGGCTACTTGATACCGAAAAAAAAATATCTACATTTTCTCAGCGATTCAGCGTTCAAGAGGAGTTTCAATTAGATGGTGAGACTATCTCTCGTGCTGATTATATGCAGCTTGATCCTGAGTCTAAAAAAAGAGCTTTTGAGCAGCAATTATCTGAAGAGATAAAAAAGTATAGAGATGGTGCTAGTGATCACATTCGGACCAAAATTGACACACTAGTCGGAAATAAATCATCTGAATTTGTTGGTAAGGAGTATAAAGAATATAGCAATCTATTAGACCAAAAGGTATACGAAGCTGCACGTGTACAGGCTATTCAGAACCCTAATGTTGATAACCTACACGAATTTCACAATATTTCTGCCATACACAATGGCAATTATGCTGATGCAAATAGCGATATTGCTGAAATTTTAAATGACCCTTCGGTTACTAGTGAAGCTCAAAAAGAAGCTTATTATGATTCATCTTCTCGCATTGCACCGGGAGTACCACTTAGAGAGTCTAATGCACTAAGCTACGCAGAGACAAATAGACAGCGTCGCATACAGGAGCATTCAGCGTCTAAAGAAAATGAGCGTAAAGCGGAGATAATAGAAGATCAAAAAATTGCAATGTTCAGGAAGGCTACTGATGAAGATCGTAGTGACAATAATGTACTTGATGACGTAAGAAAGGCTGAATTAGCACAGTTAGCTATAGAAGCTGAAGCCAAAGGTCAGTATAGGTTTGCTCGTATCTTAAGAGCTAATATTGCAATCACCTCTGATCAAATCACTATTGATCGAAATAAAGAGGAGATGGATGCTCTTTATGCACAAGGTCGTCTAAGTAAAGACAGAGTGCGTAATTCTGGTGTTATGGGTCAAGAGTTTGTTGACTACATGGAAAAGGCTGAAGAAAACCAAGCAGTCACTGCTCCTACCAGACAGAACCTTGACGTCGCCAAAGGTTATATCTCTAACGAACTTAATGGAAGACTCACTGGTGGTTATGGTTTTAAAGGCACATTACCTGGATCCTATGAAATTGCTAAGGATCGTGCACTAAGACAATATGAAGCCGTTTATCGCAATGAAATGCGTAAATCTGGCGATCATACTTTAGCGCATGATGCAGGATTAGGTGCATTTAAAGCTGACTTAGGTAATGATCCAACTAAAGGTCTTTACAGAATTGGTAATACACTTGAAGACATTACCGCTCAACTTAAAAGTGGTGAAAGAGCTGGTGATTTCCTAGACCCTTCTTTAAAGGTTAAGCCAAGGGAACCAGACTCTAATTCAATTACAGATTTACGCGCTCGTGCTGAAGAGCTCGGCATGGACGCAATACCTGCTTCTATCACTCCTAAACGGCTAGCTAAATCGTTTGATACCTTTAAAAGCTCTGGTAGGCTCAGCCGTGATCCAACTATTGAAGTTCTATCTAAGGCTTTAGGTATACCTTATTACGAAGCACATAATTATGCAGCAGAAAAATTTAAAGACGAATCTCTAAAACTACCCGAAACTATTACTAAAGGAGCAACAGAATTTGAAAGCATTGCTTATAACGGTCCTCTTCGCAAATTTTTAAACAACCCCGCTAACATTCCGCGTGAATATATCACTCAAAGATTTGCGAATCAAGTTAGTGGGGTTACATATGACAATCCAGAAACATTTAGTGTAGCCGCAAGGGGATCAGAAAATGAATTTGATCGATTTGTGGATTCCTTAATGTTTAATGAAAACCAGTGGCGCGATCCTACAAGAGAGAACGATGCGGGATCTGGTGCTACAGGTTTAGGTCAAATTATGGAAGACAACATCAAATTGTGGAGTAAGGAAATCCTTGGCTACGAAATGACAAAGGATGAGTTTAAGGCTAATCCTGAGGCACAGATAACTATTATTCGTGCTAAGTTGAAACAATACCATAATAAATATATTTTAAGAGGCGAATCTCCTGACGAAGCTATTCGTAAAGCTGCTGCAGATTGGTATGCAGGTCCTAGTTGGGAAACAAATTATGGTCCTAATTTTCATAACAGTGAACACAAACAAGTGTACAACGGTGTAAAACATAAGTCTATGCTGGAATACACCACAGATATACTTAATCGTACTAGAGGTAGGTAATGGCAGACTATTTAGATAGGGAGGAGCAAGCCTATGATCAACTACTTGCTTCTGATAAAGAACAAAAATTAAGTGAACTACGAACTCCTGAAGCTGCCAATGTTGATACTGAAACTGGTATTATTGAAGGAGAAAAAGCTGGTCCTACATTAGAAGCAAGTGAAGCTGAACAGACCTACGCTGAATATCAAGATGATCCTAACATTGAAGTAATTGACGGTAAGTCTTACTACAAACGTGGCGATAGAAATGCTGCTGATGTAGGCATGGATTACACAGGTGAAGCAGTCGGTCGTATGACCGCTGTAGGGCAAGGTGTCCTTGATACAAGCATGGACGCCATTGGAGCAGTTGCTTCAGTCGTTCCGTGGCTTAAACCTTTAGGTGGTATTGATGAGGCATACGATGCCAATCTTGGTAGAAATACTGAAACAGATCCAGTTAAAAAGATCATCAGAGATATCGCTGCAACTGTTGTACCTACCCTTGCCTTTGGTGGTGTAGTAGCTGGCGGGTTAAAACAAGCAGCTTCTGGTGTGATGTTATCTAACCGTACACATCTCATTGGTCGTATTGCTGCTGAGGCTGGTATTGGTACTGCAGTTACTGCTGTTTCTGATCAAACAGATGAAGCAGAGAACCTAGCTACGTTGATGTATGACTTAACCGGGGTTAATGTCCCTTGGCGTCATGTTGACGGTGATAGTCCTTATTGGACGTTTGCTAAAAATATGGTTGAGGACTCGTTCTTCAACATTGCTGGTGGAGCACTGGAAGCTTATACAGCACTTAAATCCACTACTAAACACATACCTCTTAATGAGACCTCTTCTCAATATTTGCAACAAAAAATTGAACCGATACAGCAAGCTAGGGATGAACTTCAGGATCCTGTAGCAGCTGCAGTACAGGTCAAAGATGATCTCCGTGCTGATGCTGTAAGTCAAGAAACTGCAGAACGAATGGCACGTAGGCCAAAAAGTGAAATGCAGATCACTGATACCCGTGGTCAAGGTCAATACTTTCATGGCTCTTCTGAAGAGTTTGAATTTGTAGAGGGTGGTGAATTTAGTGGTGCACAAAATATCTATGGTAATGGTTTATATGTTACCGACGACATTCAGACTGCTCAATCCTATACAGCAAAAAATAAAAAACAATCAGGCGAAAACTACAAACCTAGTATTTATAATGTTTCCCCCAATTTTGCCAGAGAAAATTTCTATAATTTAGATCAACCAGTCGATCAAGATGTTCTTAACTCATTACTTAGTTACATTAAGAACAGTAATAACGATGCGATGGTCGATCTTTTGTATGACGTTAGACTAAATCAACAGTCTTCTCTGGCCGATATTATGGATACTATCAGGACCAATTCTGGACATGATGCTTTTCAAATCCCAGACTATGAGGTACTTGAATTTTTTGATGAGATTATTAAACAACCTTTAATAGAAAAAGGTTTTAAAGGATTTATTCATCAAGGAGGCAAAAAGGCTGGCAAGGGAAAACGCACTCATGAAGTTGCTATTATCTGGGATCCTGCAAATAATGCTAAACTTAATCCTGCTAATATAGATGATTTTTCTACACCTATAAATCCGCCTGATTACGACCCATTTATCAACGAACCACACTTACCTTCTGAACGATCAGTCAAAAATTACGACGCAAATATTGTTGATTTTAAAACTGATGTAGCGCGTATCGCTAATAACATTGGTGCTGATGAGGCTGCAGGACGGGCACGTCCAGCAATTACACCTGGCATGATGAAATTAGTTGGTCAAGGTGATGAAGTACGTGAGCAAGCTCTAAAAGAATTTGGTGAAACATTAGATGCTATTAATGTTGACACCATGATTGGAGAGGACTTGATCACTAGTGCAATGAAAGAAGATGCTATTAATGATCTTGTTGATAAGGCTGCCAATCTAGGGGGCATGGATTTTGCCAAAGCAGTGGAATCTTTACGTGAAGCTGTCGAAAATGTTCGCGGAAACACCATTCAATACTTAGGTGCTGATAACGCTGAACTTGGTCAAAATGCTTTAAATCGGATGATGGATGTTCTAGATCCTAAGTCACTAAAAGGATCTGCTGTTGTCGCTTATCAAGCTGGTAAGGATATTGCTGACAGTGCTGCAGCTATCAATCTTGGTAATACAAGTAACTGGACTGCACGTCAACAGGAACAAATTATCCAAAATATCCCTATTTTGATGCAAGAGGTACGTGCCCATCAATACATCAAGGGTTATACCCTGAAGATGTTGGATATGGTCAAGAGGGCTAAACAAGATGGTATTTATAACGTCGACTGGATTAACCAAAAAAATCAAGAGTTTACAATGCAACTCAGGGCTACACGTGAAAAAGCCTTGGAGTTTACCAATCTAATGTATGATATATCTCAGGAAAATCCTGAATACTTCAAACCTCTCTACCAGCAATTCTTACGTTCAGAAGGCAAAGTAGATACGATCTATAAGCTCAATAAATTAATGCAAGAGCGTATGGGTCTATGGGGTAAGGCATTTGGACTTGGTAATAAAAAGATGCCTTCTCTTTTGATTAAAGAACTGGGAAGTGTTATTTACAATTCTGTCTTGTATGGCTTTGCCCCAATCCGTGCTGGAAGTGATGCTGTTCTACATACAGTAATTAAACCTGCAACTATTTTGGGAGGTTATGCCTCACAAGGTAAGTTTGGTGAAATGAAACGTGCACTATATGGGTTTGGAGGATTCACAGATAATTTTCAGCGTGCTATGAAGCATGCTGCTGATGAATGGAGATTCTCAGTACAACATCCAGATTTTGCTGGATCTCGTGCCCGTAATGATTTTAAACCTGGTGCATTGCAAGATTATGACACCATGGAACTGATGATGGATGCCTGGGCTGCTGATAAAACACCAGGTAATGTCGGTAAACTTGTTACTGCACAGGCTATTAAAAGCTTAAGTTGGTGGAACCGTTATACACCAGAAAATAAAATTGCTCGTCACTTTGGACCACGCTCTGGTGTCAGTGCACTGTCTTATGTTGATGGTTTTACTAAATCCCTCCAAGCTTCATTCGTCGCTCGAACTAAAGCATATGACGAAGTCTTTAGCCGAACAAACGGTGCTATGGATCAGGATTTGTTTGATGCTGCACAGGGAAGACTTTATAATTCTATGTTTAGTAAAGACGGTGTCTTGACTGATACGGCTGCTTCTTATGCCGCAGCTGAAATAAACCTCAACCTAGACAATGACATGGTTTCATTTGTCGAAAAGATGGTTAATGATTACCCTATTGCTAAAGCTTTATTCCTGTTCCCTCGAACAGGTATGAACGAACTTAGCCGTCTTACAACATTTAACCCTCTTGGACCTCTTGGTTTATCCATGGGTAAAGCTCGTAAGGCTATTAAGGCAAAAACTAATGAAGAAATTGCTGATGTCTTAAGGGCACACGGTTACCGAGAAACTGATCGTGCTGCTTTTGAAACTATTCGTGCGGAATATATCGGACGCCAAAATATGTCTTCGTTGGTTGTCACAGGAATTGGTATGGCAGCCATGTTCGGAAACATCACTGGAAGTGGTCCTGCTAACCATGCTGAACGTCGAAGGTGGCAAGATCTTGGTGGGTTTAAACCTTACAGTATTAAGGTTGGAGAAAATGAAGATGGTTCTCCAATTTGGGTTAGTTACAAAGGCACGGGTATTTTTGAGACCTTGCTTGGTATGACATCAGATATTGTATTTAATGCTAATAAGGTTGATAGAGATGCTGATCAATGGTTCACAGCTCTTGCTGGTGCTATTGGTATGAACATTACTAATAAATCTTTCTTAAGTGGATTTGAACCGTTGGTTGCTGCATTATCAGGCGATAAAGGTTCTCTTAATAGATTCCTATCAAACAACGCTAACTCTTTACTACCTTACAGCGGTGCACGTAATATCTTAAGTCGTACTATTGAACCCCAATTAAAGGATGTAGAGAATAATTTCCTTGCTTACATGGCTAACAAGAATCGTTTTCTTCCTGGTGTTGGTGATAAGCTTGTCAACTCTGTAGATATTTATACAGGTGAGCCTATTAATTATACGACTCCTATTCTTAATCATCTAAATGGTATGCTTCCTTTTGGGCATGTTAATGCTCATATGGAACCTTGGCGTCAGCGTCTACTAGAAAGTGGTTGGGATGGTAAAAAGACACTGTTAATGAACCCTGATACCAAACAACAGTACACTCCTGCTCAACGTCAATGGATTAATAATTACATTGGTAAAAAGGGGCAGTTAGGTAGAGAAGTTCAGCAGTTATTCTCTATGAATGATGGGGCATGGAAGCGAACAATTGAAACTTATAAAAAACAACGACCTGGATTAGTTAAAGAAATTCTTGGCCAAGGTTTTTCCCAAAAAAATTATCCGTGGAAAAAGACTATTCTTATGGAATATCTAGATAGGATGCATAATAGAGCCTACCAGGAAGCTATTGATGCACTGAAAGCTAGTGATACTGATTTGGGAAGGGCTGTAATCTTGCAAAATATCATTGAAGGCAACATTCAACAAGACAATTTTGAAGGTGCCGCTAGTGCAGTCAAACAATTACAACAGTTTAATTCTACTAAATAATGGCATACTCTCCTTTTACGACTACTTGTAATGGTACTGACACAGCTTTCACCATTTCATTTCCATATAGGTCTACTGCTGACGTAAAAGCTACTATTAATGGTACTGCCACCACAGCATTTACCGTTAGTGGTAGTACTGTGACCTTTAATAGCGCACCTAGTAATGGTGATGCACTTGTTATTACCAGAGATACAAATAACAATACTATTGAAGCTGATTTTCAATCTGGTTCAGCGTTACGAGCAGTTGATTTAAACGATAACTTTGAACAATTACTATTTGTCACCCAAGAATCTACTGACGGTTCAGATACAGCTATCACTGATTCTGCTGCAGCTCTAACTGCAGCCACTACAGCGTCAACTAACGCTACGAACGCTGTAAATACGGCAAACACAGCTTCTGCTACAGCTACAGCAGCTCAAAATGCAGTTTCTGCAGCTGCCTTTTACACTCCTATCGCAGCACTGGCTAATTTACCCACTAGTCCTGCTGATGAAGACCGTGTAGAAGTAACTAATTCAACTGGTGTAGAAAGTAATTCTTCTGTTTCTACTGTACCTGCTGGGTTTGTAGGATCTACTGACTTAACAGTACGCTTACAATACAGTTCATCTACTTCAAAATGGGTTTTTAAACAGTATTTTGCTGTAGATCCTGAATCCCGTTATGTGTCTGTACCTGGTGACACTATGACAGGAGCTCTGACTTTGTCTGGAGCCCCTACTTCTAACCTACACGCTGCCACTAAAGCTTATGTAGATGCGAAAGTGGATAAATCTGGCGACACTATGACAGGAGCACTGACTCTGTCAGGTGCACCTACTTCTAATCTACATGCTGCAACAAAGGCTTATGTTGATACTGAGGCTGCTAGCACTGTACTTGAGTTAACAGATGCTGTACAAGCCCCCTCCAGCACTACAATATCATTTGCAGCTGGTAAATATAACAACCAA
>CXWF01025101.1_pt1 | contig 12042 bp, 14 predicted proteins | sample 468421 | NCBI WGS metagenome assembly CXWF01 (sample SAMEA2620812, study PRJEB7988) | marine metagenome | biome: marine biome (ENVO:00000447); feature: surface water layer (ENVO:00002042); material: "saline water (ENVO:00002010), including plankton (ENVO:xxxxxxxx)" | depth 5 m
TCCTTGAGGGTGTCGATTGCCTCAAGCAGTTCTTCGGAAAAATCGCTGATCTTGAAGAACCATTGGGTCAGCTCGCGCCGCTCGACCTCGGCCCCCGAGCGCCAGCCTTTGCCGTCTATCACCTGCTCGTTCGCCAGAACGGTCATGTCGACTGGATCCCAGTTCACCACGGCGTTCTTGCGGTAGACGAGGTCTTCTTCGAGGAAGTCGATGAACAGCGCCTGTTGCTGGCCGTAGTATTCCGGGTCGCAGGTGGCGAATTCGCGGGTCCAGTCGAGCGACCAGCCCATCGGTTTCATCTGCGATTTCATCTCGGCGATGTTGTCGTAGGTCCAGTCCTTCGGATGGCCGCCGGTCGCCATCGCGGCGTTCTCAGCCGGCATCCCGAAGGCGTCCCAGCCCATCGGGTGCAGGACGGAAAAGCCGGACGCCAGTTTGTAGCGCGCGACCACGTCGCCCATCGTGTAGTTGCGCACATGCCCGATGTGGATGCGGCCCGAGGGATAGGGAAACATCTCGAGCACATAGAACTTGGGTTTGTTCGGATCGCGGGTCGCGGCGAAGGTGCCGGCCTCGTCCCAGGCGGTTTGCCATTTCGGCTCGATGGTCGATGCGTCGTAGCGGGACATGGATTGGTCCTTCGGAAATGAAAACGCCGGGCTGTTGCCCGGCGTTTGAATAGTGGGATGTGGACCGGGGGTCCAGCCGGTTACAGGTTGTAGTCCTGAATGCGAAGCTGACGGGCCCGGCCGAGGATCGCATCCTCGATCGCGTGCTGAGTCGCGGTCGACACGGCGCGGCCCCCGCGGGTCTGGAGCGCGACGTTCAGGCTGCGGGCATCCAGCGCGGGATCGGAGACGTGGACAGTGGCGCGGTAGGCCTGGCCACCCCCCGGCGGGACGCCGTAACCAAAGACGATGACGCCGGTGAAGGGATCGACCGTCTGCACGGGCAGGAAGGACAGCACGTCGAGCGAGGCATTCCAGAGGTAGGAGTTCACCTCGACGGTGGTGTTGGGATTGTCGCGATCGGCGAAGAGATCCCAGATCGTCGAGCGTTCCTGCGGTCGGCGGGCGCGGTCCGGGCGGGCGACCACGGTGCCGTCTGCCGTCTGAACCGTCTGCGTCGATCCGCCGAAGAGGTTGCCCAACCCGCCGGAACAGCCGGTCAGCGCCACGAGTCCGGCAAGGATAGCTGCCTTCACGGTGAAACGCCCGTATGTCATGTAAATGCCCCGATCCAGTGGTTTGCTCCTACCTACCCAAGCGAAAAAGCGCGGGCAAGCGTTTTCCCGGACCACCTGTAGCGCCCGGGCGCCGCGCGCGTTCTATATATACGGCTATCCTGCAGTGTCCGCCGGGCCTTGCAGGACAGGGCCGAAAGCGACTGTGGCAACTCTGCACCATCCGGGGGCACATTCTTTTGGCGCCGTCTGCATCGCTTGCATCAGAACCGGGAAAGAGCGAGGAAACAGCATACTCAATTCGGATTCCCCTGAATTGAGGTGCACCTTTAGATAAACGAGGGAAACGAAATGAAAAAGATTCTCCTTGCTTCGACGGTACTGGTGGGCACCACCGGTTTCGCCGCTGCAGATGTGTCGTTCACCGGCCGCGCTTACGCTGGTCTCGGCTACAACATCACCACTGCTGTTCTCTACCCGGAAATCTCGGCGCTCTTCACCGCCGGCATGATGACCACCACGGACCAAGGCCTCGAAGCCGGCGCCTCCGTGACGGTTCTGGCCGCTGGTCAGTCCATGCAGAAAGATCCGTCGGACGCTCAGTTCGGTGCCAACGACTGGCCGCCGGCGGCTGGTGTTGTGCTCGGCGCCAACGTCTACCTGTCCGGTTCCTGGGGCAAAGTCGCGATCGCTTACGACACGAACGCTGACGGCGACGCCACGACCCCCGGTGACCAAGACATCACCGTGACCTACACGAACACCTGGGGCAACTTCGGCCTCGAAGCCTACGGCGTTCTCGTCGCTCCGGGCTCGACTGCCACGACTGCTGGCGATGTCGGCGTGAAAGGCACCTACTCCTTCGGCGATTATTCGGTCTGGGCGTCTGTCGCTCGTGACGCGAACGACGCCGACGGTAACGTCATCGACGTGGCCGCTGGTGCGTCCGCTTCCATCGGTGGCTTCACCGGCGCTGTCAAAGCGACCTTCGACATCGGCACCGGCGTCTACTACCGTGCCGACCTCGGCTACGCGACCGGCCCCTACGCCGTGTCCGCCTTCGTCGAGTCCGACGCTGTTGGCTTCGGTGGCCTCGACTACGGTGCGAAAGCCTCCTACGACCTCGGCGGCGGTGTTGGCCTCGAGGCCGGCGTTGCTCGCGACTTCACCACGGCTTCGACCGCGGTGTGGGCTGGCGTGTCCATGGCATTCTGATCCAACCGGATTTGAATGGGAAAGAGCGGGCCTTGTGCCCGCTCTTTTCTTTTTGGGCCTCTCGTGATTTGTCACTGAGCAAATCCGGACGAAACGAGAGGAACCCGCGACATGTCCTTGTCCGACATTCTCCAGACCATTCGTGACGAAGAGGCCCGCGTGGGCCGGGACGTGGGCGCGACCCGCCTGATCGCCGTGTCCAAGGTCCAGCCGCTCGAAAGGGTCGTTGCCGTGCTGGAAGAGGGTCACCGGCTGTTCGGAGAAAACAAGGTGCAGGAAGCGGCCGGCAAGTGGCCGGACCTCCGCGCGCGGTACGAGGGGGTGCAGCTTCACCTGATCGGCCCGCTCCAGACAAACAAGGCACGGCAGGCGATGGAGCTGTTTGACGCCATCGAGACCGTGGATCGCCCGAAGCTCGCCCGGACCATTGCGCGGCTTGCGGATGAGCTGGGACAGTGTCCCAAACTGTTCGTCCAGGTGAATACGGGCGAGGAAGACCAGAAGGCGGGGGTGCTGCCGACCGAGGCGGATGCGTTCATCGCGGAGTGTCGGGACCTTGGCCTGACCATCGACGGGCTCATGTGTATTCCGCCGGTCGACGAAGAGCCGTCGCTCCACTTCGCGCTGCTGGCCAGAATCGCCAAGCGCAACGGGATCGACGAGCTGTCGATGGGCATGTCCGGCGATTACGAGAAAGCCGTGGCGCAAGGCGCGACCTATGTGCGCGTCGGCTCGGCCATTTTCGGGGAACGAGTCTACGGCTGACGCTCTTCGAGGCCGGTGCCCTCTCATCGCGAGGAGAGGCTGTCAGGCCTTGACGAGCACCCGTGAGCGCGGGGTCCAACGCTCCAGTATCCAGCGCAGGTGATCGGGCCGGAAGGCAAGGCAGCCGGCCGTCGGTTTGCGCGGGCCACGCCAGCAGTGGATGAAGATCGCCGAGCCGTCGCCGGGCGTCGCATCGGGCCAGTTCCAATCGGTGACGATGAACACATCGTACAGCCCGTCCGCGCGGGCCAGACGCTCATGCGAAGCGCCGAAGGGCGCGTGGACCGGGTGGTTGTAGGCCGGATGCTCCGCGTCGTCGCACCACAGGTCCCGTGGCCCCGTCGCGCCGATGGGGAACGGGGCGGCGGGCGGCCGGACCCGGTCGGCGCGGTAGCCACCGCCCATCAGGTGCCAGACGCCCGCCGGCGTGGCCCCGTCGCCTTCGCGTTTATGGGTGGTGATGCCGCCGCGCCCGATGGCGACCGGAAAGCGCCGCCCGGCGAAGCGTGCGCCCCAGCGGGTCACGACCATGTCCGCGCGGCGGGGGATCACAGCAGGTGGCCCGACTTCGCGGCCTTGGTGTCGAGATAGGCGGTGTTGTGCGCCCCGCGCCCGACCTGAAGCGGCACCCGCTCGGTCACGGCGATCCCGTTCGCCTCCATCATCGCGACCTTGGCCGGGTTGTTCGTCATCAGCCGGACCGAGGAAAAGCCAAGGCGCGAGAGGATCTCGGACCCGAGCCGGAAGTCGCGCTCGTCATCCTCAAACCCCAGCCGGTGATTGGCCTCGACCGTGTCGAAGCCCTGATCCTGAAGCGAATAGGCGCGCATCTTGTTGGCCAGCCCGATTCCGCGCCCTTCCTGGTTGAGATACAGCAGCACCCCGGTCCCGTTCTCGCCCATCGCGGCGAGGGCCGCGCGCAGTTGCGGGCCGCAATCGCATTTGAGGCTGCCGAGCAGGTCGCCGGTGAAACAGGCGGAGTGCAGGCGCGCCAGCACCGGCTGATCGCGGTCGGGGCGGCCGATTTCCACCGCGTAGTGCTCCTCCCCCCCGTCCTCGGGGCGAAAGATGTGCAGCCGCCCGGCCTCGGACACCTCGAGCGGCACGCGGGCCGAGACGACCTCCTCCAGCGCCGTGACCGGCGGGTCGTCGGGCCGGTCGGTGAGGTCGAGCCGGGTGAGGCCGTGGGTGACGGCCAGCGTTGCGGCATCCGGCACATCCACAACGAGCGCGGCAGGCAGAAGCATCGCGGATTTGGCGAGCGCGATGGCGGCGCGGGCGATGCGTTCGTCCCCGCCCCGCTCCGTCGAAAGCGGGCCCTTCATCGGCTTCATCAGGTCGTCCTTGGGGTCGGCCACGCCAAGCACCCAGGTCACGCCCTCGCCCTCAGGCAGATGCACGCGGGCGACGTGGTCGGAATAGGCACGCGCCTTGAGCGTATCGGCCCGGCGCGGTGTGATCGCGAGGACGGGCTGGCCGAAGCCGCGCAGGTCCGCGAGCCGGTCTGCCGACACCGTCTCGGCCGCCGCGACAAGCCCGGCGTGCCCGTCGATTTCCACGATCACGGGCAGCCCCATACGCAGGTCTGCGCGGGCGCGGGCGGTCAGTTCGGTGCGGGTCGGTTGCAGCGTCATCTCGGTCCTTCCGTCGCCCTCAATAGGTCTGGCCCACGGAAAAGTGAAACATTTCCAGTGATCCCGACACGAGCGCGTGAACGTAATGCCACAAACGTTGCCGGACCCGTGACGAGACCCGAGGTCTGGGAAAATGACACGGAGGAACCACCATGGCGACCCAGAAAAACATCCTGCTCGTTGACGACGACGAGGACCTGCGCGAGGCACTGGCCGAGCAACTGGTCATGACAGAAGACTTCGACGTGTTCGAGGCCGCCAACGGCGCCGACGCGATGCAGAAGGCCAAGGAACAGATCCACGACCTCGTGATTCTCGACGTCGGCCTGCCCGACACGGATGGGCGCGAGCTGTGCAAGCTTCTGCGCAAGCAGGGGGTGAAGTGCCCGATCCTGATGCTCACGGGCCATGACAGCGACGCGGACACGATCCTCGGCCTCGACGCGGGGGCCAATGATTATGTGACCAAGCCGTTCAAGTTCCCCGTCCTGCTCGCCCGTATTCGCGCCCAGTTGCGCCAGCACGAGCAATCCGAAGACGCGGTGTTCCAGCTTGGGCCGTACACGTTCAAGCCCGCGATGAAGATGCTGATGACCGAGGACGACCGGAAGATCCGGTTGACCGAGAAAGAGACCAACATCCTTAAATTCCTCTACCGGAGTCAGGAAGGCGTGGTCGCGCGCGACGTCCTTTTGCATGAGGTCTGGGGCTACAACGCCGGCGTCACGACCCATACGCTTGAGACCCACATCTATCGCCTGCGCCAGAAGATCGAGCCCGATCCGGGCAATGCGCGCCTGCTGGTGACTGAATCCGGCGGTTACCGGCTTGTGGCGTGACCGCAACAGGGGTGGAAACCTGCCTTATTGCCGCCTGCTTTCGGAAGTAAACTGGAAGTCAACATGGTATTGTTTCTTATAAGGCGACAATACGAGTGATCCCCTCGCCGTGTCGGGGCAATGGCACGGCATCCTCCCTGTTGGACTGACCCGGCCACGCGCCGGGTCTTTTTTTTCGGGGTCGCGTTTGTGCAGCGGCTGTTTGCGCGCACAGATATTGGGCGTCACCCGGATTCTTCATGATAAATCGCCCCGCGCGCGTTGAGCGAACCCCGTGCTTTTGGCCTCCTGTCCGGGCCGACCGCGCGAGGGGACATGGAGCTACGGTTCTTCGAAATATACCGCAATCCGGAGTATCTCTGGCTGCTGGCCGAGGGTGTCGGGATGTCTGCGGGGCTGACGCTTGCCGGTGCGACGCTCGGTTTCATGCTCGCCGTGGGGCTGGCGCTGTCGCGTTTTGAGCGTGTTCCGGTGCTCAGATGGGTCGCCGCGGCCTGGGTCGATTTCATCCGCAACACGCCGCTGATCGTCCAGCTGTTCTTCGTGGCTTTCGGCCTGCCGCTGTTGCTGGGCTATGTCTGGCCGTTCTGGGCCCATGCCGTGCTTGCGCTGACCATCAACTTCTCGGCCTATTTCGCCGAGATCCTGCGCGCCGGGTTCCAGACCGTCGATCAGGGGCAGAAGGAGGCCGCGCAGGCCCTGGGCGTCGGGCGGTTCACGCGGTTCGTCCGGATCGTTCTGCCGCAGTCCATCGCGCAGATGTTCGCCTCGCTCAATTCGCAATTCATCTTCCTGTTCCTGACCACCGGCGTCATCTCCGAGATCGGGGTGCGGGATCTGACCTTCGCGGGCCTCTACATCGACAGCCGGACGTTCCGGTCGTTCGAGGTCTATATCTCGCTCACCGTGCTCTACATCCTGCTATCGCTGGCGTTCAAAGCGCTGATGCAGGTGATCGAGGTGCGGGCGTTCCGGTGGAAGACCGCGCGATGAAAGAGGCGTTCATCACCATCCTCGGCAAGCCCGAGGGGATCATCCTGTTCCAGCTGGTCGAGGCGACGCAGTTCACGATCTACCTGTCCCTGATCGCCTTTCTCGGGGGCGGGATCGTCGGCGGGATTATCACGCTGATGCGGATCATGCCCTCAAAGGCCGCCAAGCGGTTCGCGGTGAGCTATATCTGGCTGTTCCAGTCCACCCCGCTTCTGATGATGCTGTTCCTGACCGGGCTGGGCGTGCCGCGTCTGCTCGACATCGACGTGAACCCTTGGACCGCCGCGGTCGTGTCGCTCATCATCTATTCCTCGGCTTACCTGTCGGACGTCTGGCGCGGGGCGGTCGAATCGATCCCCGAGGGACAGTGGGAAGGGGCCGAGGCGCTGGGGCTGCGGTTCGTGCCCACCCTTCGCCTCGTCATCATTCCGCAGGCCGTGCGCATCGCGCTGGCCCCGACGGTCGGCTTCATGGTGCAGATCATCAAGGGCACCTCGCTGGCCTATATCATCGGCTTTCACGACCTCATGGCCATCGGCAAGCGCTGGGCCAACGCCCCGGTCGACGGGTCCGAGCCGTTCATCATCTTCCCCATCATGGCGCTGATCTACTTCGTGCTCTGCTATCCGCTGACCCTGTGGTCGCGGCATCTCGAAAAGCGATTGGGAACCGTAAAGGACGAAAAGGCACCGCTTCCGGTCGCCGCCTGAGTCAATCAACAGAGGAGACAGACATGATTGCGAAAACCATCAAGACGCTCGTGGCCGCCGCCGCGCTTGCGCTGCCGTTCACGGCGCCCGCCAAGGCCGAGCTGACGGACATTCTGGAGGCCGGCGTGGTGAAGATCGCCGTTCCGGAGAGCTTTCCCCCCTTCGGCTCGCTCGGAGAAGAGGGCGAGCATGTGGGTTACGACGTGGATGTGGCGAAGCTGATCGCCGACAACCTGGGCGTGGAACTGGAGCTTGTGCCGGTCGTGTCCAAGCAGCGCATCCCGTTTCTGGAGACGGACCGCGTGGACCTTGTGATTTCCGTCATGGGCGCAAACCCGGACCGGGCCAAGTCGATCTGGTTCTCGGCGGCGTATGCGCCGTTCTTCTCGGGCGCCTTCGCGCCGGCAGAGATGGAGATCAGCGCGCCCGAGGACCTGTCGGGCATGAAGGTCGGCCTGACAGGCGGCACGCTCGAGGATCTCGAACTGACCTCGATCGCGCCCGATGACGTCGAGATCGTGCGCTTCGGCGACAATGCCGCCACCCTGTCGGCGTTCCAGTCGGGTCAGGTGGATGTGCTCGTTTCGGGGAACACGGCGGCCGCGGAGATTTCCGAGAAGAATCCGGAGATGATGCTGGAAACCAAGTTCATCCTGAAGGAAAGCCCCGCGTTCATCGGCGTGAAGAAGGGCAACTACGATCTGCTCCAGTGGGTCAATGTCTTTATCCTGCACAAGAAGCTGGGCGGAGAGCTGGACGAGATTTCGCAGAAATGGCTGGGTCAGCCGCTGCCGGTGCTTCCGACGTTCTGAGACGAACGCGAACGACACAGGAAAGGCCCCGGTCCTCCGGGGCCTTTCGCTTTCATCAGCCGCGCGCGATGCGCCCCTCGACGGGGTCGATCGCACGGATGCGGTCGCGGTTGGCGAGCCATGCGGGGCGCGGCTCCGGCGCGGCGAAGGGTTCCACCGGGCGGTTCGTGATCGCGTTGAACACGAAGAACGCATTGGAGCGCGGGTCCGGGGTGATGTTCCCGTTCGAGCCGTGCAGCGTATTGCAGTCGAAGAAAACCACCGTGCCGGTGGGACCGGCGGCCGCGTCGAGGCCGAGGGTGTCGGCGAAGGCCCGGATCGTGTCCGGTTGCGGCACGCCCACTTCCTGCGCCTTGAGCGAGCTTTCGTGGTTGTTCTCGGGTGTCTCGCCCAGACAGGCGATGAATTCGTTCTGCGAGCCGGGAATCAACAGCAGCGGGCCGTTCAGCTTGGAGTTATCCGTCAGCAGGACCGAGGCGGACACGGCGCGCATCCGGGGCAGGCCATCTTCGGCGTGCCATGTCTCGAAGTCGGAGTGCCAGTAGAACTCCTTGCCCTTGAAGCCGGGTTTGTAGTTGAGCCGCGACTGGTGAAGATAGACACGGTCATTGAGCAGGAACTCGGCCACACCGGCGAGGCGGGTGTCGGCGGCGAGTCGCGCGAAGATCGGCGAATGCTCGTCCAGACGGAAGACCGTGCGAACGTCGTCGGAATTCGGCTCGGTCACGAAATCCGCCGGGCGCTGTGCCGGGTCGGTGTCGCGCAGACGCTGGGCAGTGTCGACCAGCACGTCGAGCTCATCCTCGGAAAACATGTCGTGGCGCACGAGGTAGCCGTTGTTGGCATAATGATCCGCTTCATCCCGAGAGATGGGCGCGGCTTCCGACCAGTCGCTCCAGAGCACGGGGTCGGTGCGCTCGGAGATCAGTTCACGATCCGGCAGACGGGTCGGGTAGGCATCCACCGCATCATAATGCTGGAGGGCTTTGGTTGAGATGTTCATGGTTTCTATCCTTTTCGAATTCTCGTTCTAGAAGTCTAGATCCCGCCGGGCGGGCATGCCGGAGCAACGCGGGGTTTTACGCGGCTGTTCCAAGCGGCCGGAACTTGTAATGTTCGCGGGTGGAACTGCTCCGGGCCCCCGGATAGGGTGCCCGCAGAATCTCTACGGGAGTGGTTATGTCCTTCACACTTGCGACCTGGAATATCAACAGCGTGCGGTTGCGCGCGGACCTCGTCTCGCGCCTGTTGGCGGAGGAGGAACCGGACGTCCTGTGCCTTCAGGAGTGCAAATCGCCGGTCGAGAAGATCCCCCACGATATCTTCAAGGCGCGGGGCTATGATCACATGATCGCGCGCGGACAGAAGGGCTACAACGGGGTCGCGATCCTGTCGAAACTGCCGCTCACCGACGCGGGGGACAAGGATTTCGCAGCGCTGGGCCATGCCCGCCATGTCGCGGCGACGCTGGAGAACGGGGTGACGATCCATAACTTCTATGTCCCCGCCGGCGGCGACAAGCCGGACCGCGAGGTGAACGAGAAGTTCGGCCAGAAGCTCGACTACCTCACCGAGATGCGCGACTGGTTCCACGGCGAACGCCCTGAAAAGGCGATCCTCGTCGGCGATCTCAACATCGCCCCGCGCGAGGATGACGTGTGGAATCACAAGCAACTGCTGAAGATCGTGAGCCATACGCCCGTCGAGGTCGATCACCTCGGCGCGGTGCAGGACGCGGGCAAGTGGGTCGACATCACGCGGCAGGACATCCCCGAAGGAAACCTTTATTCCTGGTGGTCCTATCGCTCGCCCGACTGGGACGCGGCTGACAAGGGCCGCAGGCTCGACCATATCTGGGCGACGCCCGACATTTCCAACGCCGCCCACGGCAGCCGCATCCTGCGCGACGTGCGCGGGTGGGAGAAACCGTCGGACCACGCGCCGGTGCTGGCGACATTCGACCTGTAGCGCCGCGATGACGCAGCGCTTCGGGCTTGGAGCGGACGACATGCGCGCCCATATTGGGCGCAAGACGGACAAAAGGAGCCTGACATGCTGGAACTGGGTCAGACGAGTGGTGGCGCGCCCGCGGGCGGCCATGTGAAAGAGATTACCGAGGCCGATTTCATGGTCGAGGTCGTCGAAGCCTCCAAGGAGGTGCCGGTCATCGTCGATTTCTGGGCGCCGTGGTGCGGGCCCTGCAAGACGCTTGGCCCCGCGCTCGAAGAGGCCGTGAACGCGCTGGGCGGCAAGGTGAAGATGGTAAAGGTCAACGTGGACGAGAACCAGCAGATCGCCGCGCAGATGCGGGTGCAGTCGATCCCGACCGTCTATGCCTTTGCCGACGGCCAGCCCATTGACGGGTTCCAGGGGGCGCTCGCGCCCAGCGAAGTGAAGCAGTTCGTCGAAAAGATCGCAGCCTCCGGCCCCGAAGGCGACGGGGGCCTCGCCGATGCGGTCGCCGCTGCCGAGGAAATGCTGGAAACCGGCGCGGTCGACGACGCCATGCAGACCTTCGCCGCGATCATCGAGGCGGATCAGAAGATGGCCGTGGCCTATGCCGGGCTCGCCCGCTGCCACGTCGCCAAGGGCGATATCGAGGGGGCCGAGGCAGTCCTGAACGGTGTCCCGGCCGAGATCTCGGAAGCGCCCGAGATCGAGGCGGTTCATGCCCAGATCGAACTCGCCCGGCAGGCCGAAGCGGCGGGTCCCGTGGACGAACTCAAGGCCAAGGTCGACGCGAATGCCGACGACCATCAGGCGCGCTTCGACCTCGCTCAAGCGCTCTATGCCTCGGGTCAGACCGAGGCGGCGGTGGCCGAACTGCTCGAACTGTTCCGGCGTGACCGGGAGTGGAACGACGCGGCCGCGAAACAGCAGCTCTTTACCATCTTCGAGGCGCTCCCGCCCAATGATCCGGTGGCGCTGTCGGGTCGCCGCAAGCTCAGCTCGATGATCCTCGTCTGAGATGATCCCGCGCACCGATTTGCCGGAGGTCCTGCCGCTCTTTCCCCTGCCGGGGGCGCTTCTGCTCCCGCGCGGGCGGCTGCCGCTCAACATCTTCGAGCCGCGATACCTCGCCATGTTCGACGATGCGCTGAAGACGACCGCGCGCTTGATCGGGATGATCCAGCCGGCGGTCGCGGACGGCTCGCGCCTCCACACCATCGGCTGTGCCGGGCGGATCACGTCCTTCACCGAGACGGACGATAACCGCTACATGGTGCAGCTTTCGGGCGTGAGCCGGTTCCGCCTGACCGAAGAGGTGGAGGGGTTCACCCCTTACCGGCGCGCGCAGGTGAACTGGGACAGTTTCGAACGTGACCTCGGGCGCACCGAGAAAGACCCGGGGCTCGACCGCGACCGATTCCTCGACCTGCTCGCCCGCTATTTCGACGTGGCCGACCTGCGCACCGACTGGGGCAGCATGAAGGACGCGGAGGACGAGTTGCTGATCAATTCACTCTCGATGCTCTGCCCGTTCGACCCGGAGGACAAGCAGGCGCTGCTGGAGGCGCCGTCGCTGACCACCCGGCGCGAAACGCTCGTCACCCTGATGGAATTCGCGCTGGCTTCCGGCGGCGGAGAAGGGAGCCTTCAGTGAGCGATACCGAGTATGATCGGCACATGCTCGAGGCGTTGATCTGCCCGGTGAGCCAGCGCCCTCTGGAGTTCGATCCGGAGCGGATGGAACTCGTCTCGGCCTCGGCGCGGCTCGCCTTTCCGATCCGCGACGGGATTCCGATCATGCTGGTCGACGAGGCGCGTAAGCTCGACGACTGAGGACGAGGTGCGGGGCTGACGCCCCGCGCAGGTTTTGCGCCTTCCTGCCTTCGGCAGATCGACGCGGCGGGCGAGAGGGCGCTGCCCTCTCGCGCTCTCCCGGGATAT
>CXWF01016685.1_pt1 | contig 11950 bp, 7 predicted proteins | sample 468421 | NCBI WGS metagenome assembly CXWF01 (sample SAMEA2620812, study PRJEB7988) | marine metagenome | biome: marine biome (ENVO:00000447); feature: surface water layer (ENVO:00002042); material: "saline water (ENVO:00002010), including plankton (ENVO:xxxxxxxx)" | depth 5 m
ATCTACAGCTACCAAGTCTAAGTTTCTTCCTGAACCACCTGGGTCAACGATTTGTAACTTTGTACTAGCAGCAGTAATAGTTAAATCTGCATTGCCAGACAAAGTGGTGGTTGTTGAACCACTCTCATATTGTCGTGTTCCAGCACTCATAGTTAATTTTCCTTATGTTTCCGAGTAATATGAATCTTCATGTTACTCTCTGTAGCAAATCTTTTTCTGCAACCTTTTACAGTACATTTCAAAGATTTACTTTTGTTAATTTCTCTTGTTTCCCGTTTCTTTAACTCTTGTGCTAACATATCGGTAGCCACCTCTAGACTGCTCTCACTGGAAGCTTCGGTACTATCGGCTTCTAACGTCTCAAGCACAGGGCGAGCCATGAGCCAATTTTTCTGTACGGCAGTGGCGAGACCATGAATCTGTCCAGGGTACTTAAGAGTTTCCCATTCACCATTTATCTCACGATAAAATATCGCTTGATCTGGTGTAACGTATTCAGGTAACGGTAATTCCTGTAAATTGTTCCTCTCCAAATATTCCTTAACCATGTCAGGATGTTGTGCAATGACTTCATCCCTCCAATAGTTTTGCATTATTTTCGGTGGTGCAATAACTGGTTGTTCCATTATCTTCTGCCTCTCTTTCCTCTTTTTCGTTTCTTAGTTTTTGAGATAGCTTTACCTGCGCTGGCTACACTATCCTCAATCTTAGAAGGTGGCTTCCAATCAAATAATTTTTTGTTGGAGTCTATGTTATCTACAATTGTTCCATTTTTTATATCACAAATGGTAAACGGTTTTTTTAGATAAGTGTCTGCGGCATATCTCGGGATGACTAACTTTGAACCATCTCTCTGGTCATAAAGTGTCACCTTCTCAGCATCAGCTGGAATATCAAGGTTTAACTCTGCAATAGATTCACTCAAGAACCTTTTGACGTGTCCTCGTTTTTTGTTAATCCATTGAGACGTATCCTGAGTTACCACAAATTACCTACCTTTCTTAGACAGCATCAGTAGCTGAAAGAATTTCAACTCCCCAAGTATCTACGATTTCTGACTCACCCCAAGTACCAGTTGTTACAATCTCAGTACCTCTTAGAGATGCGTCTCTCTCTTCCTCAGCAGTAATTTCTTTCTGCATTGCAAGAGCTAATGCTTCCATTGCAAAGACTCCACCTTTTGAGTCACCTGATCCATCTCGTGAGATGTTTCCATCTTCATAGATCGGGACACCAAATACTGGGTCGTTACCTCTCCAGTAAGAACTGATTATGTCAGCTGATGGGCCTTCTGGTACAGTCTGAGCTGGCATTCCTGTGCCTGCTGCTTGTATACCTGCAAGTTCTTGAGTCAACCTTCGTATCTGCTCTGGGTGTAGAACTGCATTAGGTCTACTTGGAGCTGGTCCAAATGTTGAGTTGTTGTCGGTTCTCAAATAAGATACTGCACCTGCAATTGTAGTAAATGTTGCATTGCTACCTGCACCTGGTACAGACTTTGAGAAACCGTCTAATAGTGTCAATAAGTCACTGTCTAGTAGTCTTCCTACTGCACGACCGTGCATAGTACCTACTGCTGACAGTACGTTTTCGTTGTTTTCATGTCGTAATCGGTCACTAACAAATGATAGTATTCCGTGTTCAGATGCAGTCAAACTTACAACTGTTGCTGTAACCTGCTGTGGTACAGATAAATCTACACCTTCAGTAAGAGCTACTGCACTTTGTCTTCCCCAAATAGGAACGTTGATCTGTTTACTGCCAGCTTCTATATCATACCTCATCACAAGGTCCATCATAGGTGCTGACGGCTCTACGTTATCAATTGATTCAGCGACAATGATTTTAGACATATCACTCAAACTCGAGGAGCTTGAAAGGGATAATCCTGTTGCCATTGTTTTATTTCCTTATAATGTTGCTGACCCAGAACTTTTTATTTGTTTCTTGGCATCTCTATATTGAGTAGAGTCTATATTACCATCTGCAAATAATTGTGCTGCATCAGACAAACTGCTAATTGTTTTTACGCTTTTTTGTGGAGCACCTTGAGTCGAAGGAGTAGCTGGAGCTGGTGTAGTTGCCGCAGGTTGTTGAGCCTGTTGAGGTTGTGAGCCTTTCATTTTCTCAATATTTTTTCTTGCTAAATCAATTGACTGCAATAAAGACATACCTTGGGTATATCCATCCCACAATCTTGAGTCTTCTATTTTTATATCAAGACCGTTTTGATTTAACAAATCCTGTGTAGCTGTTGCCAAAGCATTTATATTAGGGTCTACTTGTTGTTCCTGTTGTACAGGTTGTGGTTGTGCCGTAGCTGGTTGTGACCTTTGTTTTAATACCATCTCTGCTAGTTGTTCATTGTCAAGGTTAAGAAGTCTTTCTCTTTCTTGTGCGTTAGCCATTTGCATCAAAGGCTCTAATCTCTGATTCAATTCTTCTAACTTACTGTCAAAAGATTGTTTCACCTCGGCTATCTTTTGTCCTGACACTTGTGCCAGTCTACCTTGTTCTTTTCCTATAAAGTCTTGTAGTCTTTTGTCTACTAAACTTGATACGTCTGGAGTCTCAGTTGTTGCTGGTTGTTCAGGAGTTGCTACAGTTTCTTGGGGTTGTTCCTTGGAATTGTCTGCAAGAATTTGTTGTGCAGTTGCTTCTGGTGAGTTTTGTTTGACTTCTTCTGCCATGTCCTTAGACCTTTCTATCCATAGATAGTTTTAATTGTTATTATATGTAGAGTATAAGTGATTAGGATTGGTCAAGTCAATAGCTCTCTTGTCTGTCCAAAAACCTTCAGTGCCTTTATTTCTAGGATGTAATAATGTATCTGAATAGTTCCATCTATATATAAAACCATCTAAAGCTTGGTTGTTTTTTCTTAACTCATCCTGTATATTTTTTCGTCTTTTGTTAAAGAATCTCATTTCAGGTAAAGTGTCTATTAGTATCTTCTGGTCTTCTGTCATTCCTGCTTTTGAATAATGATATTGTTCTATAGATTCTTTAGGAATATTAAACCGTCTTGCAGTATCTTCTAGTGCAGCTAACTCACTGGCATCCCAGTAATAAGAAAAGTATTCTCTAGCATCTTTTAGTTCTTTCTCATCTGGTTCTAAATCTTGAGTTATTGCAAAATACTGCCTAACATATTCAAATGCATCTGTGCCATATTGATCTATCCAAGCACGTCTCATCTGGTCTTGTTTTTGATAATCAAAGTATTCTATGTTGTCTGATGAAACTACATCAAAAGCCTCGTTATATAAAACTTGTTCTTTGTAAGAAGTTATCCAAACTGACTCAGGACTTTCTAATCCTCTAGCAGTATCTAACCTAGATAAGTAATTCAATACATCTTTGTATTCGCCTTGAGGGTCATAAAGTTTGTCGTATCGTCTTGCAAATTCTTTGTTAATATCTTGTATTATTTTTCTACGATCTCTAGTATTTTGATTACTGTTTTTATATTTGTTCAATTCTGTTGCAGCATACAAATCTTTTTCAGCACCTATCTTTTCTAATTCATCATAAAATTCATTTATTTTATTTGAGTCTTGATTGCTATTTGCTCTTTGATTTTCCATAATACGGTTTACTTGTTGATACTCTTTTAGAAGTTGTGCTCCACCTTCTACTTCTACTCTATTAAAAAAACTACTATCACCTTTTGCTAACTCTTCTCGTATTATTTTTTTTGCAATAGGATCTAAGTCATAGTAGTTTACAGTGTCAGGGTAAAGCATTTTTGTTGCTTCATTCAAAAGAATTTTATTACGACCCCAAACTGTTTCTGGTGCAGATCTAAGACCTGCAAATTCAGCAAGACCGCCAGCTGCACTAGCCGTAACACTTTCATCTAACACTGATTCTGTAACTGCTTGAGCCCAAAAAGGTAACAGTCTTCCTGTTTGAGCAAGAGCAAAATCGCTTACACCTTCATATGGTTCTCCAAAGTAATTCTCATTTGTAATTGCCTCTGCCATCATAGAACCACCTGGTGAAGTAAATGCTCTACTTCGTATAAACTTAAACCAAGGTTGATCTTTAAAATCTCCGTTTGCATCTACCTCTTGATATAAAGCATCCATATCATCTGGGCCTCCTAGTAATCTAATAATCGCTCTAGGTAAAGAAACTATCTGACCACCTGGTCCTACATAAGTATCTAAAACTGGCAACTTAACTTGCATGTAGTTTGGTTCAAATGGATTTAAGTTTACTTCTTGCCCTAGTGCTTGACCTACTGCCCATGTATAAGCTTGCAAAGAAGCATAAGCTCCTATAGCACCTTCTCTTGCTAGTTGACCTTGCCTTCCTCCCATTGTTACAGCATCACCTAATAATCCAACTATAGACCTTGTCATTCTTGGAGAGAAAAATAAATATGCACTTTCTATTTCTCGTTGAGCTCTACCAACACCACTTGCAGCACTGTCTAAAGTACCCATACCTTTGTTTATAAACTCTGCAATCTGTCTTAGTTCTGTTGCATTTTGTACAGGATCTAAATGTTTTGTTAAAGATTCCCATGTACCTATTTTTATTTCATCAATAGAATTTCTCCATATACGTTCTGCCTGTTCAAACGCTGCTCTACCATTTGTACCTAAAAGTTTGTTTACAATTCCACCTTTATGCAAAGCTTCAAAAGTTTCTATTGTAGGTTGATTAAAAATTACTCCAGAAGTAGACGCACTTCTAATAGCATCTGCTCTGTCTTTTCGCCATATTCTTTGTTGAACTGCCTTTTGATCTCCAAAAACTTTAAATGCATTATATTGAGCTTTACCTAGAACTTTCATAATTTCTAAGCCTGTGTTTACTCTAGCCTTGTTACCTTGTGCAATACCTTTTAGTATTTCTGAGTTTGCCTTTCCAAAGAAAACTAAACCATACAAGAATGAACCAGCTACGTCTAGACCAGTACCAAACAATCTACCAGTAGAAGTTACTGTGCTTGTTAGGTTGGCAGGAATATCTAATCCTGTGCCTGTTTGCCCTAATAAAACATTCTTAAAGTGATCAGTCATCTTCCCAACAGAAGTAAGGTCTGACATTTTTAAAGCCCTAGACTCTAAAAGTACATCAGCTTGCCTTGCAAAGTTTTCTGCTTGTTCTCTATTTTGAAAAAACAAACTGTCAAAAATTCTACTGGTTTCATCTATAACTTCACCTTCTGAAACTTTACTAACATCTTTTTTTGTAATCTCATATACATTACTTCTACCAGTTGCTATGTTAGTTCTAATATCAAATAAACCTTCTACGTTTTTCTTTTGCCCTGCTTTAGTTTTTAAAACTTTAGCACCATACTTTTCTAACATAGCTGGGTTTGCCTCAAAAAACTTTTGATATTGAGAAGAACGATAAATCTGTGCTATCTGTTCATAATGAGCTTGCATTTGCAAGTGAACCATTTCATCTGGAGAAAAGTATCTTATGCCATTATCTTTTAGAGCAACATCATGAATGTCTTCAGGGTTTAATACTTTCCTAGCCTCGTTATAATATTTACCTATCTTATCGTTTGCATTTCTGTAATCACCTTCATGTTGATAATTCTTTTTACCTTTGTATTTAATTTTTTCATCAAAGTAAGCTTTTCTACTTATGTGTCCACCAGCAAGTTGTTGGAACGTATACTTATCTTGTCCTGTTAAAACTGTAGATGTTCCATCTAAAACCCTTTTGCCTTTTACTATTTTGGTGTTAGCAACTTTTATAGGAGCTCCCATAGCATCAAGACGATTTACTTGTTCAACTGAGTTTAAAGATTTCTGTATGAAGTATTCACCTTGTTCTGTAATATTTTTACCATCCCAAAAAGGATTTGCGGTTTTACCTTTGAATGCAGGATTTAAATCTGCTACTACTTTGTTTTCTTTTGCAATATATTTTAAATCTACTATTGCTTGTGAAATAATACTTTCATGAATAAAGTTTTCTTGCATTCTTACATTTACTCGTTTATCTTGTTTAGCAGTCAAACCAGTAAACTCTGCATATAAATCTTTTAGTGTTACTCTTTGTGCTGCACCTGTACCCTTATCAAAATTTTTTATAAGGTTGACTTCTTTTTTTGCAGCTTCTTCAAATATTTTTTTATTAAAAGTTTTATTAAAGTGAATCATTCCATCTTCAATATCATCTATATAATTTCCTACTTTATTAGGGTTTACTTGAAACACATCATCAAACTTTCCTAGTTTAGTAAGAAGAGATTGAGAAGACGCATATGAAAGGTTTTTTAGTTTTTGTTCTGTAATAGTAATAGTTGTTTGCAAGTTACGAAGATTTGCTTTATCTCTACCAACGCTAGCAACAAACTTTGGATTTATTAATCTTGTTGCATATGCCGTTGTTCTAGTCATAAAAGAAAGACCAAGATTATCTAACAATTTGTTTCCTTGTTGAATAACTTTTATTAAAACACCTGGAGTTGTCTCTGATATACGCCTTAAAGTTTGACTGTGTAATTCATCAGTAAATAGACTTTGTTTTTTAGAAGCACTTTTTACACCAGATAGTTTATCTATTATATTAGAATCAGGATCAAAAACAGTAGTAGACCTTGTACCAGCAAGAGGACTATCTACAACAAATCTTTCTGCAACTTCACTTTGTATATCTGGGTCTGTTGCTGCATTAGCATTTCTTACATTATCTTTTATCGTATTGTCGCCTTTTAGGAAGTCATTATAACCCAAAGGTTTTGCCGCTAATCTAGCAGATTTAGTTGCCCCTGCCTTAATAATTTTATATGCCGCTGTTACTTCTGCAAGACTACCACCAGTCAATAAGTTTATTGGGTCACCAAAAAATTCTAAAGTTCCTTTTACATACTTTGGTTGTTCTACTTCTAAGTACGCTTGTCTTGTTGCACGAAGATCGTCTGTCCAATATTTAATAGAGTTACCAAAACTCCATTCTTCACCTGTAAATTCTTCAAAATATTTTTTTCTTTTGTTGTTTAATGTATCTGTGTCTATACCTGTGCCAAACAAATTGTCTGGTAATGCTGAAAGTGCAATTGACGCACCGTATTCTGAACCTCTTTGCAAAACTTCTGCACGTCTGGCTGCTTCAGTTCCAGATGCAAAATACCCTCTTAGACCACCTGCCTTTCCAGCTTCTTCTCTTTCTTTTACTACTGCTTGTAATTGTTTGTCAAACTCAGAACCACCTGGAAGTAACCTTGCACCTAATCCCGCTGCTGTATTCATAGCTGGTTCTAATTTACCTAAAGTAGTTATACCAGCTTCTGTTATATTTTCTAAAACACCTGATCCAAAAAACTTACCGTAATCTATCATTTCTGGATTTGAAACGTTTAGGTTTTTTACATAAATATCATTTGGAGTAGGTGGAGGAACAGGTAAGTATTGTCCTGGAGTTGGAGTTACTGCTGGGCCTAGTGCAGTTGTAACATTACCTTGTTCGTATTGATCTCTAATTCTTTGAGATTCACGAGCAGCTTGTATTCTTTTACGAGCATCTGCTAGTCTTTGTTGCTGACGTTTTTGTTCTTGAAGTCTTTTTTGTCTCAACTTATCAAAGAATGATGATGTACTAGAGGAAGAGTATCCTGTTCCAAAAGGTGGTGTTGTCATTTATCCTCCTATATATTCTGTGCTGATAGTGTACCTGTAGGGATGTTTACTCCAAAAGGAGTTCCTCCCAATATTGACTCTTCTAAATTTTGACCACTTGCAGCAAAATTAGCTTGAGTTGCTCCTTGTTCAAATGGAGTTTGTGACTGGTATTGTCTAAGTGTAGGAACAGACATATTGGTAGTAGGAGTTGTAGTTGTACCATTACCTGTAAATGTAGTTCCTAAAAATGGATTCAGTGCAGTTCTTAAGTTTTGATTACCACCTAATACTCCAGACAATGCACCTAATGTTTGAGGTGATGCCCTAAATATATCTGATGCAATTGTAGCTCTTTGTTCTGCTAACCTTTGTTCTGGTGTAAGTCCACCTCTAGCCAAGGCAGTTTGTAATGCAAATTGATCTTCAGCAGATAAACCACCTCTTGCTAATGCTGTTTGCAAGTTGAACTGTTCTTCGGCAGTTAAGCCTCCCCTTGCTAGGGCAGTCTGTAATGCTATCTGTTGGTTAGCACTTAGATTAAAAGGATTACCTGGTGCTCTTGCTAACGCTAGTTGTTCAGCTGCACTTAGTCCTCCTCTTTGTGCCTGTGAAATATCGTCTGCTGTAAATGGTGTTCCAGATGCAGCCAGTGTTCCTAATGCACCAAACGCTCCACCAGTTCCTGCAAGTTGAGCTTGAGCTCTTTCGGCTGGTGTATCTAAACCAAAGAAAGGAGATGTTTGTGCCTGTGTAGTTGCTATGTTTTCTTGTGCTAAACGATTTAATCTAGCAATTTCTTCATCTCTTTCTTGTAATATTTCTTGTATTGCTATTTCTTTATCTGCAAGTGTAGTTGTTTGACTAGCCTGTGCATTTGCTATAGCTGTTTGTGCATCTCGGTTTGCTTTTGCAATAGCCTCTTGGGCTGCAGCTTGTGTAGTTGCAACTTGTATATCTGCTATTCTTTGTTGGTCTGCTGACCTTTCAGCTGCTAAACGATTTTCTAATGCAACTCTTTCTTGTGTTACGTTTGCACCTAGTCCAACTTGAGCCTGTAAGTTTGCAAGTTGTTCATCTAAAGCTCTACGGTCTCGTAACTCCTGCATCTGCAAGTCAAACTGATTTTGCCTAGCTTCTGCTTCTGCTTTCCTAGCTGCTACACTTTCTTCGTATCGTTGTTGGTCTAACGCAATTAACCTATTTGCCTCGGCTACATCTGCTTCCGATCTAGCAGTTGCAAGTTCTCTGTCTAAATCTATTTGAGCTTGAGCAATTTCTAATTGTTTTTGGTTTGCATCTAAAGTAGCATTAGCTTGTATAGTAGCTACAAATTCATTATGAGCTCTTTGTAATCTATTTGCCTTTTCTTGAAAATCTCTTTCATTCTTAGCCATCTCTCTTTGCATATCTACTTCACTAGCAATTGCCGCTCTTTCTACAACAAGTTGTGCGATTGGGTCAAGCACTTGCCCAATTACTGTTCCAGTATCTGGGTCAATTTCGTTAACAAGAAATTCATCTTGGTTAGCTATAATTTGTGAGTAAAGATCATCTGCTGTTGTGCCTAACTGATTTAAGTATTCTGTTAAGTTATCTTGAGTAACATTACTAGGAACAATAGAACCCATCGCAGAACTGGCTGACTCTACTGGAGGTGCAGCTGTGTCTGGAAAAACAACGTTATTGCCAAGAAGTCCATACTGTATAGCATCTAGATCTGTTTCCCCAAAGGGATTTGTATAAAGACCTTCTTCAGTAAATATTTGATCTGCTGCAAAGGGTGTTTGATTAGTAACATCATATGCTATTGGATTTGTGTCAAGACCAGCTGCTACTCTTGTTGCAACATCAGGATCTACCATCCTACCAACTATCCTATTAAGTGCATTTAAATCATTTTTACTAAAGCTAACTTTTGAAAAATAATCTACAAGGGCATCTCTTTCTTGTTGATTACTAGTAAAAGCGTTAATTTTTGAATTAAGTAACCTATTGTTAAAAAGAGGTGTGTTTGCTGGAGCATCACTTTGATTAATTTGATTTACTGTTTCATCTAAATCCCAGTTTTTCTTTCTTGTTGAAGAAAACACACCTTCATCGTAATATGTTTCCGCATAGTTTGATCCTGTTGTAAGAACATCTTGAATAAATCTAACCATTGGTCCTGTAAATACTGTATTAGGATCTGTTGCACTAACTAATGGGTTAGGTAATAATTCGTTTTGTCTTTGATAAGAATTGTCTGTAGTCATTAGTTCCCTCCAAATGGATTAGGCATATTGTTGCTGTATATAGTTTGTTTCTTTTTTCTAGTCTGTGGTTGTTTTACTTCTGGTATTTTTTCTAGGTTACCAAAACTTTGAGAGACTTGTTTAAGCATTCGCTGTGTAGTCTCATCAAATTTCATAAATGCTAATTCTAATGGGTGTGTATTTTTTGCCATTATCCTCTTGCTCCTGGTGATATGTCTGCCCCTGGTACTCTAACATTACCAGTTCTTGGTCCTGCTACAGCACGAGCTGTTTGATTCATTTCGTCTATAGATCCTGGTATTACAGGTCTAGTAGTTTGTGGTACTCCTGTACCTGGGTTGTTAGGTCTTATGCCAGCTTGGTTACCTTGCTGAAAATTTCCTGCGTTAGGTAACTGCATAGATGTTTGTGTGTTCAAAATATTTCTTGCCGTCTCTTCTGGAGTTGGAGTTTGAACTGCACCTTGCTGTCCTGCTGCTTCTATAATATTTTGTATGGTAGGTATTCTAGATGCAGCTGCCATTTGTAACTGTTCTTGTATACCTGGTGAGTTTATAAATTGTTCTTCTAGTATCTTAGCACGAACTTCCAAAGGATTACTTACCCCACCTTTTCTGAGAGCAGTGTCCAAATCAACGTACCCTGATCTCCACAAGTTAGCCCAAAGGTTAAGTCTTCTTTCTTGTTCTTCTGGCGACACAGAGTTAATACGAACAATGTTGACGTAATGCCCTTTGATGTCAGAAGGTTTGATAGCTGCATCTAAAACTCCAGCTTCTGTTTTACCGAATACTGTTAGTTTATCATCAATTACATGTTCTACAATTCTTAGAACTAATTCACCTTTTTCTTGTAAACCACGTTCCATTGCTTCTTTTACTGCACCAAAGTTAAGTGATGCAATACCAGCTAGCACAGCAGTATGATAACCAGACGCTGCACCCATAGGTCTTTGTCCTCTAGCAACAGCAGGAACTGTATTAGCTTCAATAGCTTCATCTAAGAATTGTTTTGCAATACCAATCTCCGCTGGTGGTCTTGGAGTATCTGATGCATTAACATTTACCTGTGGTGGTTTAATATTCTTTGCACCTGGAGTATCATCCCATGCAGCTTGCACTTCTTCTGTAATTCCTGGTGGTCCTGTAAATTCTAGTGTGGGCCATGCTGATTTACCTACGATGTCAATATAGTGTGATGCTAATTGACTTTGAGCTCTTAGCATATCTATAGATCCGTTTAGTAATCCCATGTATAAAGTTTCTGGTTCTGAGTTACCAGTATCTAATCCCATCTGGGGCCAGTACATAATCCAAGGTAGTTTACCATAACCGTGTCGTCTAGGTTCTAATACCCATTTATCATCTGCTAGGTATCCTACTTGTGATGCAGTCCATACTTCTTGGAAAGTAACGTAACCTTTTTTGTGTACGTTCCATTCTGGAAAGTGAGCTTGTACCCATTCTGCATCTACTTGATATTCATATATAACCCATCTAGGTTGTGTACCATTATTCAAATCCCATATAAGGTTTTGAGGATTTACGGCTACAGATTTTATGGGCCATGAAACAGATCGTTTATCTAATACTTCTCTAACTTGTTCTCTGTATTCTGCACTTGCTTCTTCTTCATGTGGTGGTGCTTCTGGAAAGTCACTCCATTCATTTGCAGTAAACTCTATCTTCTCCCAACCAATACCATAAAGACCAGCGTGTTTAGTAATCTCTCTGTATACAGGTGTTCTGTGTTCTATCATATGGTGAGCACCTGTCAAAAACTTTTCCATTAGTTCAGCTCTTGCTTGTCCTCTTGCACCTGGAGGTGGAACAGATATATCCAAGAACTGTGGACTAACGTGTGCAACTAGAGTATTTATTACTGACTGTGCAGTACCTAGTCTAATCAATGTTCCGTTTTCTGGAACACTAAAGTCAAAGTTGTTTAGATAAAAGTCATCTAGTTCTTCTGCTTTACTACGAAACTCTCTAAATAATTCGTGACCTGATTGTGCTTTTTCTTTTACCCACTGTAATGTTATCTCTGGTTCATCTGTAGGGTTTGATGCCTCTACGTTAATAACGTCTGAGTTTTCTCCAGTTG
>CXWF01008765.1_pt1 | contig 11859 bp, 11 predicted proteins | sample 468421 | NCBI WGS metagenome assembly CXWF01 (sample SAMEA2620812, study PRJEB7988) | marine metagenome | biome: marine biome (ENVO:00000447); feature: surface water layer (ENVO:00002042); material: "saline water (ENVO:00002010), including plankton (ENVO:xxxxxxxx)" | depth 5 m
CACCTGAATCATCAATACCAGAAATAGTATTACCGTCAAGAACAATACCTCCAAGAGTTACATCTCCAAATTGTACATCAGAACTTGTAGTTAATGCTTGGTTTATTCCTTTAACAGCTGATAGATTAGTACACTCACTGTCCATTAATGCACCTGCTGAAGTAACATTAGAAGTATCAGTTACGTCTGCACTTGCTTCTATTCCGTCTAACTTACTATGGTCAGAATCTGTAAAGTTGTTATCAGTTTGAGATGAAACTGTAAATGTTAAATCAAATGGGTCTCCATCACTACCATTAGATGTGTCAGTCCAATTTATATCTATACCGCCACCTTCTACAAACTTAACTTCTTTTCCGTGTGCAATAGTAACTTCTGTACCATCTCCATCTTCTAATTGAAATGTAGTAAGCTGGTTAGTATTTGTGTCACTGTTTGTAACAGTCTCAGTAGCAGTTGCAATACCTGTAACGTGTCCGTTACTGTCTACAGAAATATCCTGTATGTATGTTCTACCACTATTGTCACTTGAACTAGCAGCTGATATATTAGGGTGAGCTGTTAAGAAACCAGAACTACTATTGTCATAATTAGATAAATCATCATCAACAGTAAAAGTTAAATCATATGGGTCTCCGTCTGAACCAGTAGAAGTATCTGTCCAATTGATGTCTATTCTTCCACCTTCTACGAATTTTACTTCCTTAGCGTGTGCTACAGTTACTTCTGTTCCGTCACCATCTTCAAGTTGGAATGTAGTAAGTTGATTAGTATTGTCATTAGCAGTCATATCGTCTACAGCCAAGTCTATCGTTCCATCTCCGTCTTGGTATGTAGCTGAGATTCTAGTCTCAGTATTACTTGAGAACATAGCACCAACAATGTCTTGGACATTTTCTGTTGATAATTGTGTATCAGTATCTAAATCATCAACAACTAAATCTATTGTACCGTCTGAGTCTTGATAGGTAGCAGTAATTCTAGTTTCTGTATTAGAAGAGAACATAGCTCCTACTGTATCTTGAATCACCTCAGATAAGTCTATATTACCTGTTCCGTCAAAAGAAACACCGTGAATATTTCTTGCAGTTTCTAAAGCTGTAGCAGTAGCTGCATTACCAGTCGTATCTTGATTAAGTGTACCTACTGTAAAGTCTAAAGTACCATCGCCATCTTGATAAGCTACTGTAATACCTGACTCAGTATTTGAAGATACCATAGCGCCTACAGTGTCTTCTATAACTTCTGTTAAATCAATATTTCCTGTACCATCAAAGCTAACACCGTGGATATTTCTAGCTGTTGCTAATGCGGTTGCAGTATCTGCATTTCCAGTAACATCTCCTGTTAAAGGACCTGCAAATGCATCAGAAGTTACTGTTCCGTCAAAGAAAGCATCTTTAAATTCTACTGAAGATGAACCTAAATCAAGTATATTATCAGCACCTGGTGTTAAAGCACCATCTGTAAGAATTAATTGTTTTTCATTACCAGCATAAAAGTTAATTGTATCTGCTGTTTCAAAATCAATCTTTGTTTGGTCATCTTCTCCAATTTTAATATCAGTAGCTAGTAATGATGTAATAGTTGTTTGTGCTGCTGAAACTGCCGCAGTTATAGTTGTACCACTATTTGTTATACCTATTCCATCTCCACCTAACAATGAAAAGTCAGCGCTACCACCAGTGTCAGAAGCTTTACTTCCAGAACCAGAATCTGTCTGGAAAGTTACCGCTGTAATATCTCCTGAGCCTGAAGCAGCAACTTGAGCATCAATATAAGCCTTAACTGATTGTTGAGTTACTAGATGTGAAGCTGAATCACTTGATAAATCATCTTCATCTAAAACAGGAACAACTAAGTCTACTGTCCCATCAGCATCTTGATAAGTGGCTGTAATAAATGTTTCAGTATTACTACTAAACATTCCTCCAGCTGTATCTTGTACTACTTCAGATAAATCTATATTAGCAGTACCATCAAAAGATACACCGTGTATTGTTCTAGCTGTTTCAAGAGCTGTGGCTGTAGCAGCATTACCTGTAGTATCTTGGTTAAGAGTAGCAACTACAAAATCTAAAGTGCCATCTCCATCTTCATAGCTTACGGTAATACCTGTTTCTGTATTACTAGAAACCATTGCACCGACAATATCTTGAACCTGTTCAGAAGAAAGTTGCGTATTGGTATCAGCCGTCATATCGTCTACTACTAAGTCAATAGTGCCGTCTCCATCTTGATAACTTGCGCTAATACGAGTTTCTGTGTTGCTTGTGAACATAGCCCCTACTATATCTTGGACTTGTTCAGTAGTTAATGTAGCTTCAATTTTAGCATCTAATTGCGTTTGAATACTAGAAGTTACTCCATCTACATAATTTAATTCTGTTGCAGTAGCAGTCACTCCATCTAAAATATTAAGTTCTTCTGGAGTAGATGTAATTTGTGTTGTAGAAGCTGATGCTAATACTGGTATAGTACCTGATACATTTGGTAAATTAATTGTTCTGTCACCAGTAGGGTCTATAATAGATAGTGTTGTTTCGTTTGAATCTGCAGTTGCTCCTTCAAATATAATAGCATTTGATGCTTCCATTGTTACTGTATCTACAGTTGTTGTAGTACCAGCAACAGAAAGATTAGGAACTAATAATGTTCCTGAACTTGGATTATATCTTAATGCACCAGTGTCATCTAATAAAGCATTTGACTCATCGTGAAATACAACAGGAAAGTTTGTGTTTGCTGTACTATCTGATACTGTTACTGTAGCTGCTAATGTAGCATTTGCTGCAGTACCACTTGTATTCTGATTACCCGAACTATTTACACCAGGTAAATCAATATTAGCAGAACCATCAAAACTTACTCCACCAATATTTCTTGCTGTTGTAAGAGTTGCTGCAGAACCTGTTGTGTCTTGGTTTAAAGTTCCCACAACAAAGTCTATGGTCCCGTCTCCATCTTGATATGTAACAGTAATACCTGTTTCAGTATTACCAGTAAGCATTCCACCTACGATATCTTGTATTTCTTCATTTGTTTGGTCTGCTGTCGCATTACTTTCTACCGAGTCAAGTTTTGTTTCTTGAGCATCAGTCATAAATCTTTTGTTTGAAGCATCTGTAAAATTAGTAGTTGTAAACGTAGGTGTTGCTCCACTTACTACTGATTGGTCTAGCGCTTTTACATCTGCAATACTTGTAAGTTCGCTATCCATCAATGCACCTGCACTTGTTACATTTGCAGTGTCTGTTACATCAGCACTAGCTTCAATAGCATTTAACTTGCTATGGTCATCGTCTGTGAATACATTAGAATCTGAGGCTGCTTCTACTGCTGTACGTATTTCTGCGTTTGTCTGGTCTGCTGTAGCTCCGTCCTCTACATTTAAATCACTTCTTACTTGTGCTGCAGTTCTACCTTCTACTTCTGTTCCATCAATTCTAAGAAAATCATTATCTGCAACTGCATCATTAGCTGTTAAAACATTTCCATCACTAATACCTTTTGTCAAACCTTTTACAAAAGCAAGGTTGCTAACTTCAGAATCCATTAAAGCGCCAGCTGCAGTCACGTTAGTTGCATCTGTTACATCTGCGCTAGCTTCTATACCATCTAGTTTACTGTGGTCTGCGGTTGTAAAGTTTTCATCAGTTTGACTTGCAACAACAAAATCTATGTTACCATCTGTGTCGTCATAGCTAACAGAAATACCTGTTTCAGTACCATCTAACATACCTCCAACAAAGTCTTCTACCTGTTCTTGTGTTAGTGTAGCACTTATCTTAGAATCTAACTGTGTTTGTATGTTAGAAGTAACGCCATCAAGGTAATCAAATTCAGTTGATGTTACGCCTGTGGCGTGTAAAGTATCTAAGTAGTTTAATTCTGTTACGCTGCCAGTATATCCGTCTAATACATTTAGCTCGGCTGCAGTTGAGGTTACTCCATCTAAAATATTTAATTCTGAGGCTGTGGCTGTTACGCCGTCTAAGATATTTAATTCTGAAGCGGTTGCTGTAACACCATCTAATATGTTTAACTCTGACGCTGTAGCCGTTACTCCATCTAGTATATTTAACTCAGATACAGTAATTGTTGCGCCGTCTAATATATTAAGTTCAGCAGCTGTAGAAGTAATAGCAGTACCACCATACTGTAACGCGCCTGCTGAGGATATATTAACAGCAGTGCTGCTAAGTTGTAATACACTATTTGTAGCTTCTCCATCTGATACTGTCCTTAATGTTCCGTCTATTCCGCTGTTACTATTTGATACTTGTAATAAATCTTTATATGTATCTTTTACTCTTGTTCCTGTAAGTGTTGCCATTTATTACCTCAAATTTGCTGGAACTATCGCTCTTGTTCCACCTGTTTTATCATTCTTCTTCATTCCGTGTTTTCTAATACCTTCTCTATACAATGCTAAAAATTGTTGTGCCATTTGCATTTTTAAACCAGCGCTATTAGGGTCAGAGGCTTTAGCTGCTGCGTCTATTAAAAGATGTCCTTTCACATAATCTATTAACAATGGTTGTAACACGTTATCTAAATCTATTGTAGATGTAATGCTAGTTATTTTATCTGGTTCTGCATAGTATGAAATTAAAAGACCGTTAGCAACATAATCTGTTCCAGAACCTATGCTAGCTGCTTTAAACTTTCCTTCTGCTGTTTCTGAAGTACCTCCATCTCCATCAGTTGTAGCTATCGCAAGCTTATCACCTTCTACCCACCATACAAATGAATCAGAAGGGTCTTTAAATGTACTGGTTACTGCCGCCATTTTTACTCCGTATCTGTTAATTTAATATCTTGATTAACTAGTCTAGGTATTCTTATATATTCTCCGTTAGAGTTTAATATACTACATTTAAATATTTTATTAATTGTAATATCTCTATCATCATCTATACCATACCATAGTTGGTCATTAATAAGATTAGTTTTACCATATTCCATTTTAGTACTATACTTACCCATATCTACTAATCCTTGATTAATAAGGTTTATTATATAGTTTTCACTAGCTTCAGGCACTGCTTGCCTAACTCTACTTACTATTTCTTTTACACTAAATTCTATACCTGCCATTATATATCCTCCCATTTATCAGTAACATCGTCCCAAGCCATATTAAATGTTGCATACTTAGAAAAAACATCAAAGACTTCTGCCCATAACGAACCTATAGAAGACAAAGCTTGTTCTGACCAAGTAGTACTTGGAGATATGCTTTGTTTAGTCCAATTTGTACTTCTAGACATTATACTGCTCCTTGAAGGGTTTGTATTTGTTCTTTATATTGAGCATCTATTGTTTGATATTGTTGTCCATACCACTGATATTTTGCATTATCTTTTTGTAAATTAGCACTAAATTCTTGTACTTCATCATTTACTTGAGCAGAATATTTTGCTAACTCAGCATTAAATTTTTGTAATAAGTCATCATTGTTTTGAACTGCAGCTGCCATAGTTTGTGCCGCATTTTGCAAAGCTAATACTTGGTCTTGTGCTTTGTTTGCTAAGTCTACAGAAGTTGCTTGTTGTGCTTCTTGTTGTGCATCTGCTGCGTCTAACTGTGCTTGTGTTATTGCTTTCTGTAAATCTGAATTATGTTTTTGTACTTCAGCTTGTATATTAGCTTGATATCTAACGTTTTCTTTATTAAACTCATTTAACTCATTTTGAATATCAGCTTGATATTCTTGCATACTAAAACCTTCTGTAGTTGACCAAGCTTGAAATGCTGTAGCAACCTCTGTTTTATATCTATCTAATTTTTGTACATATGTTTGAACATCTTTATTAACTTCTGCTTGATATTCTGAAATCTTTGCTTGGTATTCTTGTACTTCTTTTTGTAATAATAAAGAAGCTGTTTGTTCTGCGTCTCTAGCAGTTATACGAGCTTGTTCTATTTTTTGTTGAACTGAAGCTTGATACTCAACGTTAGCATCATTAAAAACATTTAATTGATTTTGCATTGCAGATTGGTATGAAGATATGTAACTATTAATTTTACCAAGTTGAGCTTGTGCTAATTCTACATCTTCTTCATCTTCAATCATATGTGCTAACACTTCAAAAAAGTCACTAAAGTCTTGAAAGTCTGCATCTGTTCCTATTGTACCATCTGTTATTGTAGCTGTTAATTCTTCTGTTGCGCCGCCAACTTTTGGAGCTGTATAAGCTGGAGCAGTACCAAAGCTAGCAATAGTTGTATCTCCTACAGAAGGAGTACTAAAACTAGCACTGCCTAAACTAGGTGGAGTACTTGTTGAGAATACTCCCGGGTCACTGTCTCCAAAAGGATTCAAATCTTCAGTACCGGTAAAAAAGTCTTCAAAAGAAACTCTAGTTGTAATACTAGGTTTATTGTAAGTTGGAACATCTCCAGATACATCTGCTTTTGCTACGGTAGCAACAGTTATTGCTCCAATAGAACTAGCACTTGCATCTGCATTGCTTGCTGCCGAATAACTTACTGTCGCCAAACTAGGTGCACTAGGTGCGCTTACACTTACGCTTAGAGCACTAATTGCATTCATATTATTCATTAATCTTTGTAAAGCATTTCTACTAGCATATAAAACAACTGCCTGTTCTGCTTCATCTGGAAAATTAGATATAGAACTATCTCCGTGAGCTACTGTTATAGCAGAGTTTATAAATACAACTCTACTGTCATTAGAAGCTACACTTTGAGGAAAAGTATTTAATACATCATTATGTATAATATAAGCAGGGTCACTAGTTGTTGCATATTCCATATATGAAGAATCGTGAACAATTCCCATTTGACTAGGAAGCAGTTTCCTGCAAGGTATATAGTAATTATTATTACTAGCATCTTTTCTAATAACAGATAATATTTTTTTACCTTCAACATCAATGCTGTCTGTAAAGTTTTCGTTACTAGCTATTCTTTCTAGTTTATTTAAAGGTAATACATTTAATACAGAACGAGCACCAGAAGTTAGCCAGTCAGATAAAGCATTATCTTCAGTGCTTGCAAAACCTGTTAATGCATCTACTTGATTTTTAAATGTTTCTGCCATTATCTACCTTGTCCTCTGTATTGTTTCTTGTAATATTTATTACTCATCTTATTTCCATATTTAGTATTTTTACTCATACCTTGCCTAGTTTTTTTCTTACCGTTAGATATTCTAACTTGCGTTCCAAAAGCCGGTCTTCTCATTAGCCTCTTCTTGCTTTAGGACGTTTTCTAGCAGTTTTAGCAGCTCTTTTAAAATTAGCTGCAGTAGGAGCGCCTTTACTTCCAGGCTTTCTCATTCTTTCTCCTGAACCTGCTTTAATACGTCTACGTTTAGCGTGTATGTTTGCATACAAGCCTTTTCTTTTTTTACTTTTTCTTGCCACGTTTCTTCCCTTTTTTCTTTTTAGGTCTTCCTCGTTTACTACCGTATGTTCCTTTACCCATTGGCATTATAGTATCCTCCTTGCTGGTCCCTTCTTAGAAGTTTTAGAAGCTCCTTCTTTGAGCTTTTTAGTTCCTTCTTCTTGGGACAATGTTCTTATATCAATCTGGTCTTTTCTAATAGCTGTTGCCCAAGGATTGTTTTCCCTGACAACAAAGTTTGTATTCCATTTAGGTGCCGCCGCTCTCTGACCACAAGAAGGGCAGTTAAACATTCCCTCTGGATTTGGCTTATTGCAATGTTGACATTTCATTTATTATCCAGTTGAAACAATAATATATGCAATTCTGCTTCTATCAAGTCTTACTGCTTGTATATCAACAATAGCGTTGTTAGTACTATCCAAAGTTTGAATGTAGTCATTTATTTCTTTAGCTAAAGAACCTGCTACATCGCTAGCTTCTGGACTAACTTCGTTGATAATTACTTTTGTAATTGTATTATAATCAGCCATTTTATTCTCCTATTAGTTAAAATTCTTTATAGGTTTCGGAGTGGGAATCTAACCCACTCCATAGTACCTAATTACTATTCGCTGTTAGTTATTAACCAGCTGCTGTTGCGAACGGACATTCACTTGCGTCTGCAACTAGTCCGTTTACATACCATCTTGAGCCATCTGTGAAGATGTCAAAACGGTCTCCTGGTGAAGCTGCTGCAGTACAAGCAATGAAATCATCGCCATCAACCGCAATATCGCCTGCGTCGCCATCAACTGCTACTGTATGTCCTACTACATCATTTCCAGAACCAAAGTCAATGTTAACTTTTTGATTCATACCTTGGTCTGCGCCATCTCCATCTTCTGTTAAGATAATAGAACAATGCCAACCAAGTGACACACTAGCTAAAGCTGGTAAGTCAATTTCTGTTGTTGCTGTAGGATTTACTAAAACATAAGAACCGCTTTGGTTATTAGTTAAAGTATAGTCTGCGTGAACCTTAACAATTTTAAGGTCTACGTTACTAACACCACTGTTTTCATTTAAATAACTCGATTTCATCTTACAATCCCTCCACGTTATATAGAGCGTGAGATTCTGGTAATGTGATTTCAAGACCTGCTTCTGTAAGAATCATATCTTTTCTCAAATCTTCATCTGCACTTTGTACATTTGTCATAATTTGAGTATCACGATTTAAACCGTTACCCACTAATGGTCTGTATGCTAACTGACTCATATCAGCCATCATCATCATACCACTTGCAATACCTCTGAATAAAGGTTGTTTAACTAAGAACATACTTCCGTGCACAGTGTTAATTTCCATTAACTTGTGTCCGAATGCACCATCTACGTTATCCATATTTATTCTGTAAGGCATATTAGCAGCTGAACCTGCTGATGCATCAATAAACGCACCATCGCCCATTTTGTTAAAGTAAGAAATCACCGGTAAAGAAGCCATAACAAGTTTTTCACTTGCTCCGCCTCTTGCTGGGTCAAATATAACCTCTAAGTCTGATAGCAATCTATCGTATGTTAACTCAGCAGTTGTACAACTTCTGTAATATCCTTTTCCTGAAGAATAAGATAATGCAGAGTCATCTGTTACTGGAGTTACATTCTTTAGAATGTTTCCTACTAGACCTTCAGTATACTGAACGCCATTTACGCGAGCTTTTTGACCGAAGAGCATAGCTCTTTCAATGTCAATTTTATGTTCACGTAATTTTTGAGCCCAAATTCTGTCGAACTCATTAGCATAGCCACGGTGACGTGTTGCTATTGCTGTATTTGTTAATTCACACGCTGTCTTAAAGATTTGTGTATAACCAAATCCGTCGTCTAATGTATCACTAAATGTATCTGGTGATGCAGTACCTTCTTCAAATGATGTACCAATAATTTGGCAAGCATCGTTATCTGAAAGAATGTTATAACCAGAAGTAGTAACATCAGAAAGTTCAATGATTCTACCTTGGAAGGTAGTGTCAGCTGAACCTGCGACTGGACCTGACTCAACTCTTACTAGAGCTTGTGAGTATCCTGCTGCTGAATCTAACACACCTACTGCGAATACCATTCCTTTTGTAAGGAATTTAACCGCTGCACCTGAGCCGTCATCAACTTGGAAAGAGTAAACACTTCCTGCAGAAACTGCTGAACCGCCATTTACGTCTGCGTCTAAGTTAAATGTTCTTGCAGTGTAGTTGATTTGTGTTCTGTTTTCAAGAAAACGGAATACATTATCATCTGTTGCTACTTTAGAAACATTACTTAGGTAGGTAAAAAACGGTGACTCTTCTGGTGTAAGTTCGGCAACTCTGTCAGAGAAATCATAAAGTTTTCTCTGGTCAGGTGCTTGACCGTAACCAGCTGAGGTAGCAGCTGCTGTAATGTTGGAAGCTTTCAATATTCCTTCATTTATAGCCATTTTAGTCTCCTAAAGTTATTTGGCTAATCTTCCGCCACGACTTGAGTTCATAATTCTATCCCAAACTTGGTCTCCTTCTGAGGCTTGTGGCTGTTCGCCGCCTTGAAGTACTCCAGCTGGTTTAGGAACAGATTTAGCAGCTTGCACAGCTTTTTTGTTTTCATTAGGTTTTGCAGTTTCTCCTTTGCCTTCTTTCCAAACCTTTATTAAGGTTTCAATAGGTAAGTTAGCTTTCGGTGTAGTTGCAAACTGTAAAAACTCTTGAGCATCATCTTGCCCTAGATTGTGCTTATTTACTAGTTCTGTTTTTAAATTATTCATCGCCATATCGTTTTTAAGTCTAGCCAATTCGTTATCTACTGTCTCGTGTACAAGCTTTTTCTCTTGACCTACTCTAAATTTGTAGGATTCAGATTCTGGCTTGTAATAGGCGTCCCAAGGGTCAAAGTTTTCTGGGGTTGTACTTCCCTCATTTTCTATGCCCGCATCGGATTGTCCGGAAAGTTGCTTTTCAATAACGTCTACTAATTCAGGTCTAGAGTTTAACGTATCTCTTAATTGAATTAAATCTCTCGACTCAGTTCTAAGAGTTTCGTGCTCTGCTGTTTTTTTGTCGTACATTGATTGAAACTTTTTAGCTTCTGCTTCCCAATTTACCTCTTCAGATGTTTCTGCACCTTCAGCAACTTCTTCTGGTTCTACTGAGATACTTTCTACCTCTGCAGACTCAGTTATTGGGTCTTTCTGTTCAACCTGTTGTTGTTCTTGTTCTTTTGCCATTTTTTTTTCTCCTCTCCTGATTTAGCTTATTGCTCGGAACCAGGGTTGTTTTTCTTTTCGTCTTCAAAGTTTCTAGCCATTTGGTCTGTCAAATTTCCAAGTTCCATCATTTTTTCTTTTTCTTTGCCCTTTGAATCTGTAAGTATTTCATTCAACTGAGACTTAAACTTCTCTGTCTCAACTCTTTTACGAGCTCCGACTGTTTCTCTTTCAGCTGTTTGTAAATCTCCACTGAGCTTTTTCACTTGACCTTCAAGCTGTGATATGTACTGTTTCATTTGTGCCATTTGTCCTTTTCTTTGAAGAACACCTTCTTTGTCAAAGATTTCGCTTTTCTTCAAAACCTCAACGTCATCTACCAGACCTAACTTATACGCATCAAGGTACATATTGTATTCTGCGACCTTGTTACTAGGTAAAGTTGAACCTGATATTATTCTAATGTCGTGCTGCCCTAATGCAATATCATTTTCAAGAGCACCAATTTCATTAGATTTATCATCGTACAGTCTCATATTAACAGTAAATTCTGTTATATCATTATTTGGTTGTACAATTCTAAATGTTTTTTGGAATTTATAATGGTCTTTAGCCATATTATATATGACTTGACCTACTTGACTAAGTGAAGCTTCAATATCTCTTAACTTAGACTTTCCTCTAGACTCACCCATTTCTGATAAAAGCATTGTACCTCTAACAGATTCTGGGGCTTGGTCTTTAAATCCTTGTAATAACTCTGGAATACCAAAGTTTAAATCTATATATTTTTCTACCCTATCAATTAAATAATAAAACTCACTAGTTAAAGGAGCTGGTTGTGGATAATGAGGTTCACCAAATTCTGGATTGTATTCTATAACCGCATTTGGATTAGCCCAATCTTTCTCTAATTGACTTACATTATCTACACTGCCCTCAGGTATTAAAAGTTTTAATCCTGCAGCTGATTGAGCGTGCGATAAGGTCAAAGAGAATAACTTATTTAAAAGTCTCTGAGAGTCCTTAACCTTATTCACATCTGATTTTGGATAGGGAGTATTAGTCCAAATATTCGCGAAAGGAACAATTGGGTATATATCAGTGTTTAAAACACGCTCATATAATAAAATATCTCCAATGCTAGTGCATTGCATAATTCTTGTTTGGTCTACTTCTTCTATTTCTATTGCTCCCGAAGCTATAGCTTGAACATTTTGTTCTTCTTGCAATATGTTTGCATAAATTTCTGCATTAATAATTTTTTC
>CXWF01055477.1_pt1 | contig 11847 bp, 14 predicted proteins | sample 468421 | NCBI WGS metagenome assembly CXWF01 (sample SAMEA2620812, study PRJEB7988) | marine metagenome | biome: marine biome (ENVO:00000447); feature: surface water layer (ENVO:00002042); material: "saline water (ENVO:00002010), including plankton (ENVO:xxxxxxxx)" | depth 5 m
ATACAAAAAATTATTCCTTTAATTGAGGTTGAAGAAAATGGTGAGAAGTAGTACATTAAACTCAGCACTGGCGGATTCTCAGAATCAAAGTTTTAAGAGCATGAACAATCTCTTAACTTTGCAAGAGAACCATGTAGAAGAATTTTTCCAATATCACGGGCCTGAATTTATGAATGCCCTTGAAAAGTTAATGGAAGATGTTGTTCAAAGAGTAGTATCAAATATGTTAGCAAGTTTGGAATTTGTTTTAAACCCAGCATCAAACCATATTACATTACAAGAAAAATGTCTTTCAGAATATCAAAAAATTACTCAAGAAAACATTGACTTAGATATTCAAACTATTCTTGCTACGGCAGTAAATAGTGAAGTTATTCATCAACGTAAGATGGCTAAACAACAATATCTTGAAAGTCAAGGATTTAGCCCGCAAACAACTGGACAACAATATACAGTTGCTCAAGGTGTTGGAATGGGCGCAACATCCGGTGGAATGGCCGGAGGTGTAATGGGTATAAATCAAGGAATGCAGAGTGGTTATCCAATTCCGCCTAATGGTTACGACCAAATGAATAATCCTTATTGGATTGACCCACAAACAGGCCAAATGTCATATACCCCGCCTAGTGGTGGAATTGGCTTAGGCCAAAAAATGGCTAAAGCAGCAGCATGGGCAAAGTGGCTAGTGTGAGGGGGTAAAATTGGATGGCTCTCAAATATTCTTGGTTTAAACTTGACAAAGATGAAAAGTTTGAAAGCCATAATTTTGAGCAACAAGAGATTACTGAACCCAAATTAAAATATATTTTTGGTTTGTACTTGTTTGATTTAAAAAATAAAGCGGAGTTAGATATTGTTCCTGCTAGATTAAAAGATATTAAATCTAGAACTATTGGCGACTATACAGATATTGACGTTAATAATCCGCCTGATTCTGTTTGGTCTGATGACCATACCACAGAATTGTTGAGCAAAATTGATAATGCTAGGCGAAGCCTTCTTCAAATGGATTTAGATGATGCGATTAAAAATTATACCGGTGCAAAACATAAAGTAAATGTTGGTGGAAAAGAAGAAGAAATATTAGAAGCGTTATATTTAGATGTAGATGAAAAAAGTTGGGATGTTGAGGATGTTGTCAACGAGGAATTACATGAAATGTTTTATAGACCAGTTTTTACTACTAAAGATGAAAAATTAAAGAAAAAGCAATTGATGTTATTAAATCCTATAGAGGTTGAAAATAAACAAGATTATAAGAGATTAGTTAAATTAGATTTAGATGATTGGCAGAAGATAATTGATTCTAATATTAATATGCCTAAATTTATAAATATTGTTAAAGGTAAAAAGGGAAATAAAATAACCCTCACATTAAATATAGATTTCTCAAGTTCAGATGCACAAATTAATGCTGTTAAAAAAATCTTTCCCGGCCAAAAAGTAAAATTTATGCCTTCTAGAGAAGAACTTAAATCTACTTCAACTGTTGCACAAATTAGAATGCCAGCGCAAAATGCTGAAGGGGCTAAAGGGGAGTATAAACGTGAATTGGCAAGTCCTGACGAAATTAGAGATTACAATTATCACGCCTTGGAAGATGCTGTAGATTTAAATGAAGATGAAGAAGGGTTAAAAAATGTATTGATGGCACTAAATGAATTTTCAAAAGAATCACAGATACAAGAGTCTCTACCGCCCCTAAAAACAACAAGAGTCAAAACTACTTACGGAGATATATTAGTCCAAGGTGTTCCATTTGATGCTGAAGATTACATAGATGGTTTAGAAGTTGAAATTTCTGATAAAGATAGTGGTGAAATACTCGAAACAGTTTTTGGTACTTTAGAAGAATTGAAGAAAGACCCTAGATTTGAGAAAGTTTTGGCTAAATATGAAACTTCTAAAAGAAAAGCAGATAGATATATTGATAAACTAAAAAAGGATGCTAAAAAAATAAGAGATAATTTAGCAAAAACTAAGAAAAAAAGACAAGAGATTAACTTCACTGGCACTTCAAATGTAGCACTAAAAGAAATGTTTCAGAGCGAAAGTCAAGAGTCTTTAAAGGATATAACATTAAATTGGATAAGAAATATAAATTCTGATGGTAGTTTGTATAGATTATTTCAACAAATACTTTTACCAATGAGTGTAACTTCTCAAGGTGATTACAAAATAGTTATTCAATTGAATAAGAAAGGTTTAAATTATTCCGGACAAGTTAAAAGGTGGCAATATATTCAAACTGCAGAATTAGATACTAAATTTTTAAGTATGCCTTCAGGCCGCCAATCAAGGGTTAAATTAGATATTGGTAGAAAAACCGATAAAGGAAAAACTGAAAGTATGCGGGGTGATTATCGTACAGATATGGGTTTAGGGTATAATCCAGTAAGACAGTTTTTAACTAAATTTGTAACAAATAGGCTATCAAAACTAGATAAAGCAATCGAATCTTTAAGGAGGAATTAATAATGGTTAAGTTATCATCACCATCTGACTATACGGCAGTAAATCCTAACTATGCTATTGGGCAAGGGTATTACACTAACGAAGATAAAATAGCAGATTTACTACAAATACCATCTTTCTCCGCCACGACCAATCCATCTTACGACCAAGTGGGCGACATTATTAAGGATGTAGAAGACGAAATAGATGAAAAAACCGGAATGTCGTTTAGACCAATCATTTACGCGAATGAGATGCACAATTTTCGTAGTCCAACGGGCGGGTCTTTGCGAAAGTGGCCCTCATGGTGGTCAGACTACGTTGGTTTTTGCCAACTAAACCACAGACATATCCGCAAAATGATTAGAATAGAAGTTTGGCAGGGAAATAGGTGGACAGACCTTTGTTCGGCAACTGCAAAGGTTAGCGTGTCTAATGACCAAGTTGGTTCTAGCGGTTCTATTACACTAACATTACCTAATAACGTAACATTCGTTTTAAATAAAGGAACGACAAATAGCCAATACAATAATGCCTATGGTGCTAAAACTATTGCTCAAGAAATTTGTCATTTAATAAATGAAACCTTTCCTTCAATAACTGCTAGATTTACAGGTGCTACTGCTTCTAAATCTTTAGTGGGTTCAGATGGAACTAATGTTTCTGATTTCTTTTATGCTACTGTAAATACAGAAGATGAAACTGAAGTTATAATTTCTTCATTATTACCCGGCGATGATGGGTCACAATGTTCTATTGCAGTAACAGGTTCGGGTTTAACTAAAAGCGATTTTACAGATAATGAAGAAATGAAACGTCTTGGCACATGGTGGAAAGTAGATGAAGAAGGTCGTATTTTCTTTAGAACCAAATTTCCTTATATGGAAAAAAATTCAATTCGTATGACTTATATTGCAGGTAATCCTAGAGTTCCCGGAATTATTTCTCAAGCAGCAACAAAAATGTCAGCGATGGAAATTTTACGACATGATGACCAAACAGTGTTAATTGCAGAATCAGGTTCACAAATTGATATTAAAACTAAATACGACTTGTTAAAACAAGAAGCCGCAGAATTATTGAAACTTACAAGAGAAACTATCTTTTTGATTGAGTGATTAATATGTCATGGATGAATATTCTAAAAAATGAGTCTCATTTTATTTGGAATGCAGATATATTTTCTTGGTCTGATAAGCACAAAGAGTGGCTTGAAAGTTTAGATTGGGGTCAAATTAGACAATACAAAACAGGATTTCCAATTTGGCAGATAGAAAAACACTTCAATTCTCAAATTACTGACTTAAAGGGAATTATGGATAAGGCATGGGAAGCCCTTTCAGAAAATCTTGAAGATAAAAAAGAGTTACAGCAATTAAGTGATAGTTTAGGTAATCAATATCAAGAGATGATAACAGGGATTCTTAATCATGCTAATGATGCATTTAGACAAATAGCAGGAATTCAATATGATTTGGCAAGTCAAGATGAAGCAACAGGAGCAGTTAAACTAAAGTGGGTGGAATAATGACGTGGGATACTGTTCTTAAAGTTAGAAGAAAAATAAATATGCCTCATTTAAAAAGAATTGTAGACCATATTTTACCAAACATGGTTGAAGATGAATTTGCGTTATCAGATTTAGCAAAAATGGTTACAACGACTTATTTAGAATATAATCCTAATACTAAACGGGCGTTAAATATATCCTCTATTTTAAGTCAAATGTTACAAAATAGAGGATATGAGCAGTTTTATAAATATTCTAAGGGTCAACGTTTAACTTATTATAGGAAAGTGCAATAATGGTTACAATTAAAGATATAGAAATTAGACTTAGAAATGGTCAAACTTTAATTGATGATTTAATTAAAAAGGAGAGAGACTTGGAAACTCTTTATCAAGAAACTATGGGCGTTTCATTTGAAATAGATGAAGATAAAATAGCACAAAAGTTTTATGATGAAATATTAAAAGATTTACAAAAATTCGCAAAAGAGCGGGGGATTTATTAATGGATGAAACTACATATTTAGTGGCATTAATTGACCCATCAGGTTATTCAGATGATGGCGCAACAGTATCTTCAATAAATGGTGCTGCTTTCTCTTCGACAAATACTTGGGCTAAATCAGCAGAAGCAGTATTAGGTGGTTCTTGGGCTACTTTAGTAGGAACACCAACAGTAGTTGATATTAGAAATATGACTAAAAATAAAGCCATGCGATATGATTTATCAGCAGGTGATATTATTATTGTATATGAAAGTGGTCAAACGATTGAATATCCTACTATTTCTTGGGATGTTCGTAATGAATTTTATAACATGACAATAGATATTAGAACCCTTCAAGACGAAAGAGGTGCTTCCGACGCAAACTTTGCCCGCAGCAGATTGGAAAACCTTTACAAAGTCTTACGACATAGATTGGAACAGAACCGCAAGGGTGCGACAATTACATTATCCGATGGCGAATCTTTAAAGATGAATCAATTATTTGTAGGAAATAGAACTGAATCAAATAATAGAAACAAAAGATTATTCGGATATAAATTAACCGCTGATATGAAAAAGTACGCGGTGGCTTTACCTTAGTAAGTAAGTAAAAAAAAGGTGATTAAAAATGGCAATTAATAGCGAAGTATTTCTGGGTAGTGGCGCAAGTTTAATGTTTGTGCCAGAATTAGATTTTTATGTGAAACCAAGCGCAAATCCGGCAACAGATGATACATCAGTTGCTTTCCATAGTGATATAACTTGGGCTAAATTAGTAACTAATTTATACACTGGTTGTACATTAGAACTGCGTAATGCTTCAAATAATTTTATTTCCTCACATAAAGTAACTAGTAATACATATAATACTCTACATTTTACACCAAAAGTTACTGCAACAGGAACATTAACTAATTATTACTATATTTTAAAAGGTTTTGCTGCTCCATTACCCGCACCTGATGGTTCAGGACACGCAAGACTATGTGCAGACAATTGGTTAGGTTTAGTAGAAAGTGCTACTTTTCCTAACATTGATATTGAAATGAGACAAATGAATAATCAATTAGGTGGGACTAGAAATTTTAGTCATCAATTTAAAGGGATTGAAACTACTTCAGGAGGAAATCTTGGACTTGTTCTTACTCACCCATGTTGGCTATATTATTTCTTAGGCAAAGCCGGGACTGTAACACCTCATACTGATTTAATTACTGCTAACACAGGTCTTAATTCTGATGTTAGGGCATCATCTACAAATGGTTTATTTATTGATAATGGGGCGCATTTAGCACAAGGTCCGATTTTCTACCGTTCTATTGGTGATAAAGTAGTTCCACCACTTATGAAAGGGGCAGATGCTTATGGAAGTATGGATTTAGTGGCTTTACCAACATTGGCTAATAAATTAATTACATACGCTTTTACAGAAGCAAATGGTGTAAGTTTACCTTCCTTTTCACTTGAACAAAATTTAAGTAAATTGGAAGATAGTGATGCGTATGTTGATTCTACTGAAACTAATGAATCTCATAACTTTGTTCGAATCGCAAGAGGAAATAGAGTTAATACATTGACATTAACTGCTAATGAAAATGAAGAAGTTAAAATGACTTTAGATTTAAATAGTAGCACTATTGATACACCAACAACTGATTATACATATCAAGGGAGAAGAGGTGTAACTGCTGATTCTAGTTTATTTAACAATAATGCTAGCCAAGATTCATATAATGAACCATATTTCTTTACTGACGGTGTTATTTCTATTTATGGTCAAACCTTTTTAAAGATTCAATCTTTCTCATTAACAATGAATAATAACTTAATGGATAAGAGATATGTTGGTATGGCAAATAAAAAAGTCAAAGATTCTATCCCAGCACAAAGAACATATGAAATATCATTCAGTGCTTTAGTTACAGATTCAAAATTATTTAATGAATTAAGACAAGCCGGTGAAAATACTAGTAATGATATGACATTGACCTTTACTAAGGCAAATAATACTAATGAAACATTTAATATTACTTTCCAAAATTATATCACAAATTCTGCAAATTGGACTATTCCGGAAGATAGAGGCCCAGTTACTGTTGATATGACAGTAAATCCTAGAACGATGAGTAGTTGCACAGCAACAACAAATTGGGTTTTACAGGGGTGATTAAATGGGTAAAGGATATTCATATGATGAAATTGTTAAACGTAATTTGGCTGAAAAAAGTAAGCCAAAAAAGAAATCAATTAATAAAAAAACTGAAACTAAAAAGGAGACTGAAGAGAAACCTGAAGAGTAAACATAATTTTCCACCACAGTATGTGTGTATGTAAAAGTGGTAGGTGGAAGTGATGAAATGTTTGATGAAAAGAAAATTGTAACGAACAAAGAGACCTTATTTGTGTTGAATGAGAGTGAACTACATTATATTAAAGTAGCACCTGATTCAGAAGAATATTTAAAAATATGGATTAAACAACCAACTTGGCTACAAGTAGAACAAGCAGTTAATTCTGTTCTAAAACTTAATGCTAGGACTCAAGACATGGATTTAGATTTAAACGCCATGTATAAATATATGGTTGATAATTTTATTGACAAGACTGAGCCTCATCTCAGTTCTGTCGATTTACTACGACTCACGCCCTTTGTGGGCAATCAGATTAAAGAGATTCTCCCAAATCCTTTCAAGGATTTACAGGGGGATGAAGTAAAAAACGAAGATTGAAGGCGGCGATTAAAGGTGGAAAATCCACACCTCAAGACGCTTCCCTAATTATCGTTTATACCTTAGCGAAAGCATTAGCAATTAGCCCATTAGAAGTTTATAAGATGCCGGCACCATTAGTGCAAGATTTATTATCAGTTCATTTTGTTATGGAAGAAATTAAATCTGATGAAATGCAAAAATCTTTAAAAAGTGTGAAGTGATTTATATGGCAGCGGAGCAAAAAGAAATGCTAGAAGCGTTAAACACTTTAATTGGCTTGCATAAAGACGCAGCGAAAAAAACAGAACAACATAGAATAGAACAAGAAAAAGCAGAATTGGGATTAGTCGCATACAAAGATAGTATGAGAGGTCTGTCTGCTGAAATTCAAAATGTTAATAATTATTCAAAAGAAATGGGCCGAACAATGGCTCAAGCCGCTCAAGAAAGTAAAGTTTGGACCGCTGCTTCTCGGCTGCTATCGGGAACAGGGCTATGGTCTATTCAAAATGGTATTCGTGGTATTATTGACGTGTTTGCTATTTATGACACTTCACAACAAAAAGCAATGAATAGACAAAATCAGGCTGCTAAAGTAATGGAAAACTACGCTGATGTTCTTGAAAAATATAAAGAAGAACAAATCAAATTAAACGACGCTATTGAAGCGGGTGCTGATGCAACATATTGGGAAACAAATGCTGCATATAAATTAATGAAAGCAAAGGGTATTTCTCATGAAACCTCCATTAAACTTCTTAAAGAAGAAATGGATGTTATGGATGATATGATTAAAAAACAAAAACGTTTAATAGAAGGAAGTTGGTTTTCCAAAAAAACAGCGGATTTGAGGGCAAGAATTGGATTAAAAATTAGAGGAAGACTAAAAAAGGATTTTCAAGATAGGGAAAAATATATTGAACAAGTCAATAAAGGTAGATTTTTAGTAAATCAGGGTTCTGTCAATACCGGCGCAAGGGTAACAGCATATCATGGTCAGGATGCTAAAGCACTACATCATTTTACGGAAATGATTAAACCATTTGAAATGGGTTTATCGGCAATAGGAAAAACTGCGGAAATGTTAGGTAAAGGTGCTACAAAGGGGGTTTCACAAGCATTTGGTGTAGGTAAAGCGATTTGGGATATGGGGCCGGATAGTTCAGAACAAAGACGAGCAAAAAGACTAGAAAAACAAAAAATGGCTGAATTTAAAGAGGGGCAAGGAATAGGGTTTAGTGGTCAACAATTCGCTAACTTGTTTGATATTCCTGATGTTAAAGCAAAAAAACCCGGAGGATGGGATAGTTGGGCTAATTTCAAAAAGCGTGTGGCATTTGAAAGAGGACAATTTAATAGAAGTAAATTTGGTAAAAAAATGTTGGAGTTTCAAGAATTTATAAAAAAGAAAGTTATTCCCAATATAATGTTCGTGTTTAGTAAATTAAAAATGGCTATGCTTTATTTCGTAGCAGCATTAGTAGTTGTTATGGCACTAATGCCATTAATTAAAAGTTTATGGGAAGGTGTAAAAGAAACGGCTGGGTTATTATCAGCAATAGGAATTGGAGTATGGGACCAAGTAAAGAGTATTTGGGGAGATGCTGTTAAATTACTTGAAGTAACATGGGGTATGATTTATTCAGCATTTACTGGAGATGCGGAAGCACTTGTAGGTTATACTTTAGACTTTTTATGGGTAAGTGCTAAATTGATTTTTAAACTTGCCGCATTAACATTTACTGTGGCAATTGGCGCGGCAGTAGCATTAGGATTAGGTATTTGGAATTGGATTGTAACTAACGGTCCCGGCAAATTAATAAAAATCTTACTATATGCAGGACTCATTTTAATTGTTTATCATATAGCAGCACAAGCAATAGCGATGATTGCTTCAATAATAGCAGGTATTATTGGTGTAATTCCTGTTGGTATTGCTTTGCTTGTTATTGCACTTGGCGTTGTATTGCATCAATTTGGTCGATGGATTGGGAAAAATTTATTTGGATTTTCAGAAGGTGGTGTGGTCAATCATACCGGAATGTCTTTAGTTGGTGAAAAGGGTCCAGAATTTGTAAACTTACCAAGGGGTTCTAGAGTCTTCAGTAATAAAGATAGTAAAAAAATGGTTGGTGGTAATGTAACTAATAATATTTCAGTAAATGTTCAAGGAAGAGTGGGCGCATCAGATTCAGAAATTAGAGATATTGCTAGAAAGGTTGGTGTTCAGATTAATAGAGAAATAAATAGGACAACATCTTCAGCAACAAGGTCGTGATTAAATGGTTAGTAATAGTTCAATAGGTGATGTTGGCGGGCATTCTGTGTTGTTAAATTTGGCATCGAGGTCAGGTTTAAGTTCTGGAGAAAATTGGACTCAAAATAGAATTTCGTTAAAGGCGGATAATATCACCTTTAACACTTCAAAAGATGTTCTCGCTTTACCATTACCTTTGAGCGGTTGGGCAACAGGTGAATCAACAAAAGTAGCATTAGATTTTGGCGTTGCCACTAAAAATATTTCACTTAGCGGGATTATTACCGAACAAAATATTCTTAAGAAGTTTAAAGATGACGATACTTCTTATAATAGATTCATGACAGCACATGAAGTTTCTCAACTGATTCATTCTTATGTTGATTCATCTTTTCTACAACAGCAGCAAAATCTAAATTCAATTATTATTTTGATGCCTTCTAGAGTAAATAAAAATTGGGATTATTATACTACATCTGTTGATGGTGTCTCAGCAAATGTAGATGCAAACACCGCAACTGAAGATGCACCATTAATTCCTTTTTCATATAAAGTCCGTGGTGGCGGTTCTTCAGGTTCAGGTATTACTTCTCGTAGCACTACCTTTGATGCCGCACCTTTACAATTAGGAAATTTTCCTGTTCCAGTTACAACCACTGATGAATCAGAAAATTTAGAAGGATTTATTAGAAACTTTAGCACAACTATGGTGGGTGGACAACCATATCTTGATTTTACTATGGATTTTGAAATAGCAAAGAGTCCTTTGGGGTGATTAAATGTCTTATCAGGTCTTAATTGGTGAAAGGAAATCATTAGTATTTCCTGTCATGTGTTATGGTTATTTAACTGTTGATTATGATGATGAGATTGCCGGACAAAATTATGGTTTATTTGGTCACGACGATTCGATAACTTTACAGGCTATTATTACACCTTATGATATAAATGGTTTCGGGCATGAATATACAGGATTAGACAATGCGATTGGTGAACATGGAATTGTTGATTCTGTTAAAACTTTGCCCGCTAGACAGGCCCGCGATGATGCTTCATCAGCATTATATTACAAAAAAAATGGTACGGGTTCGACAGAAGTTATAGAGACCAAGACTCAAAGATATAATTATTTAACACCGGCTGCTGCTTTAACACATGAAATGACTATTTTTTACAATGAAGTTTTTCATTTATCACTATTAAACGCTACAAGTGTTCATACTAACCAGCCAGCAGAATATAAATTAAGACTAAGAGTTGCCGCTGATGGTGTAGTCGATACTTTAACAAGTGATATTGCAATATCAGCAGATTTTGAATTATTGAAAAGTGCAGATATTGGCGTTGAAACATACCATAGTAGTAGCCTAGTTAGCAAATATAAAGGTTTAGCAACAATTGAATCTAGCGGAAATAGCGGTGTTAGTGGGAATACAATTAAAATTACTGGCGGAACTAATACTGATGAGTTATTTTATGTGGACCAAAAACTCTATACTTTAAGTGGACAAACTTTTACACACGCGGCAACGGTAGCAAGTGTTGGTACAAATGTAAAAACCTTTACAGTAGATTCTTCTCCAACTCACTCATTGACAAATGACGCAATAATTTATACTGAAATTCCAAAAGAAGCATTATATTTAGAATCAGCAATTCATATTGCCGCGTCTTTTAATCCAGCAACAGGAAGAATGGCAGTATTTAGAGGTGGTAATATGATAGCGAATAAAGTCCATAGTGCCGCACCAATTTCCCAATTTCAACTTGCTGGGCAAGATTCATACATAGGTGCAAAAATTACTGGGGAATCTGCTGATGCAAATGCTAGTGATAGACAACAATTTATGGGAGAATTGCATGAATTATCTATTAGTGGAAATGATATTCAAAGTTTTCTTAGTACAGAAACTTTAACACCACAATACTCAGACTTGTTATTATATTTTAGATTTGAAGAGGTGGATTTATAATGACTAATGATAAGTTATTTATTATGAAAAAAGGGTCAAAACCCGGTGACACACCAACATTAGGAACAAACGTGTACTACGATACTGCAACAAATCCATTAGTTATTTGTGATGATGACACAATTGATGATGCTGCTACTATCGCTTGTTATGAAGTTAGAAATGATTGGGTTTTACCGCTTAAAGGAATAAGAACTCATACTTCAGGTGTTGCAGTTGATAATGGAAGTGGTTATGCTACAAGTGTTGATACGATTAATGTTGATGGTGGCGACCCAAGAGATTTACTTGAAGTAGGTTGGCATACATACAAAAGTGATGGAACATTTATTGGGACTATCAAAAGTATGGCTTATGATGGAACACATGGAACAATCGTTTTTACAACAAATATACAAACTGCTTTAGCAAATAATGATGTTATTCATAGAGCATGGGGTGTATCTAATTCTAAAA
>CXWF01037637.1_pt1 | contig 11837 bp, 12 predicted proteins | sample 468421 | NCBI WGS metagenome assembly CXWF01 (sample SAMEA2620812, study PRJEB7988) | marine metagenome | biome: marine biome (ENVO:00000447); feature: surface water layer (ENVO:00002042); material: "saline water (ENVO:00002010), including plankton (ENVO:xxxxxxxx)" | depth 5 m
CGCCGGTCAGAATATTGCGGCCCAGTGAAAGGATCAGACCGATGGCGAGTTCCGCGGTGGGAACAGTCAAAAGATCGGGGACGATGGTGACGGTAACGCCTGCACGCGCGCAGGCATCGACGTCGATATTGTCGTATCCCTTGAGCGCCGCGCCGATGATGCGAAGCTCGGGACAGGCGGCAATAAAATCTTCGCCAATACTGTCGGTCATGAATGCCATGAGACCGAAGGCGTCCCGGCAATGCTCCAGAAGCTTGCCTGCGGACCAGGGTTCATCCGTCTCGTTGACGACAAGCCGCGCATGAGCTTCGAGAAGTGCCCGCGTCTCGGGAAAGACACGGCTGGTCACGACAATCTTTTTCTTCTCCATTCGTTTCTTCTCTTCTTCTTGTTATTTCAGCGCCTTGCGCAAGCGCGCGCCGAGTGCGTCGACAACGACGACACAGGCGAGGATCGAGAGCAGGATCGCAGAGACCTGGTCATAGGCAATGAGGCGCAAGGCGGCCATGAGCTCGAAACCGATACCGCCCGCGCCGACGATGCCGAGGACGGCCGAGGCGCGGAAGTGATACTCCCAGCGATAAAGCGTGATGTCGGCGAGCTGCGGAAAGACCTGCGGCAACACAGAATGCGTAATGACCTGCAGGGGCGTTGCGCCCGCCGCGCGGGCGGCCTCCAGCGGTTTCGGATCAACATGCTCGATCGCTTCCGCATAGAACTTGCCGACCATACCGACGGAATGAAGGGCAAGGGCGAGAACGCCCGGCAATGCACCGAAGCCGACAGCGGCGACAAAGATGACACCGAGAATGATCTCGGGGACCGAGCGCAGGAAGGCGAGGAGCGTGCGCGTAACCTGGCAGAGAAGGCCATTCGGCGAGATGTTGGGCGCGGCGAGGATCGCGAGCGGAAGGGAAATGATGACGGCAAGGACCGTGCCCGCAATCGACATGGCCAGCGTGTCGAGAAGCGGCCTCAGCCAATGCTGCCAACGCCCGAAGTCGGGCGGCACCATTTCGGTGGCAAGCTGACCAAGGGCGGGAAGGCCGTCGGCGAAGCGGCGACCGTCGAAAAAGCCCGTAATCCAGAGGGCGGCGATACAGACAAGGAGGATCGTGGCGGCGAGCGCCGCGCGGCGAAAGCCACCGCGGCGCTCTTCGGCCAGAATCGTCGCATAGGTTTGCGACTGGCTCATCTCAGTTCATCTTTGCGAGTTCGAGGTTGAGCATCTGCGCGGTGTCGCGAAGCACGTCATACGCAGCGTCATTTGTTTCAGCAAAGCCTTCGACGCGGAAAGACTGGAGGATTTCCGGGTCTTTGATATGGAGAAAGGCGTTGCGGATTTTTTCCTTCAACTCAGGTGCGAGATAGCCCTGCATGGTCAGCGGGTAGTTGGGGATAGGATCGCTGAGGCCGATCTGGAGAAGTTTGCTGTCGTCGATCGTGCCGCGCTCGACCAATGTGCGGTAGATCTGTTCGGACAGGGCGCCTGCGGGGATCTGCCCGTTCTGGACGGCGCGTGCCACGCCATCATGCGTACCGAGATGCACGACCTTGTAGTCGGTACCGCCCACAAGACCATTTTTCACAAGATGCGCGCGGGGCGCGAGATGGCTGGAGGTGGAAGCCTGATCGCCAAAGCCGAAAGCCTTTCCCTTGACGTCGGAGAGGGATTTCACCGGCCCATCCGCCGTCGCGATCAGAATCGAGTTGTAGGTGGGTTTGCCCTTCTCGACACCGACGGCGAAGGCCTCGATTTCGGGCGCCTTCGATTTTGCCAGCACATAGGAGAAGCCGCCGAAATATCCGATCTCGATGCGGCCGAAGCGCATCGCCTCGATCATCGAGGAATAGTCGGTCGTGACCACGATCTCGATTTTCTTGCCGAGGGTATCGGCGAGGTAGTCCTTCAGCGGCTGGGCGTTCTGGATGAGCGTGGCGGCGTTCTCGTCGGGCAGTAGTGCGACGCGGAGCGTGTCGGGGTCCGCATCCTTTGCCTGTGCGGCAAAGGGCGAGAAGAGGGCTGACGCCGCGAGAGCGGAAGCGAGCAAGGTTCTGCGAGTGAGGGAAAAGAGCATCGAATTGTCCTCAGGCTATTTTGGCCATCTTCAGGCGGGCAGGGGTCTGCTCGGGCTGAATGGGGCCGGGTTGGGCGGAGGGGGTGGAAGCAGTGCCGTAGATCGTGTCGAGCATGACGTCATCGAGTGCGCAGGCCTGGCCATCGAAAACGATGCGGCCTCCGGCCAGTCCGTAGATGGCATCGCCGTAGCGGCGCGCGAGGTCGACCTGATGGAGGCTGACGATGGCGGTGATGCCGTCTTCGCGGCAGATGCGATGGAGAAGGGCGAGCACCTTGTCCGCCGTGGCGGGGTCGAGCGAGGCCACCGGCTCATCGGCCAGGATGATGTGCGGTTGCTGCGCGAGGGCACGGGCGATGCCGACGCGCTGCTGCTGACCGCCCGAAAGCTGATCCGCCCGCTGGAGCGCGCGGTCGGCAAGGCCGACCCTGTCCAGCGCCTCAAGGCCGATGATGCGGTCCGCGCGGGGCAGCGGCAGGAGCGAACGGAAGGTGTTGTGAAAAGAGAGGCGGCCCATCAGCACGTTCTGAAGGGCCGTGAGACGGCCGATCAGATGATGCTGCTGGAAGATCATGCCGGTGCGCTGACGGTGCGCGCGCAAGGCGGCGGAACCGGACAGGATGTTGCCCATCTCCGAGCGCACCGAACCCGAGGAGGGGCGGACAAGACCGTTCAGGCAGCGAAGCAAGGTGGACTTGCCCGCGCCGGAAGGACCGAGCAGAACAACGAACTGGCCTTTGCCGAAGCCCGCGCTCGCCTTTTCCAGCGCGGTGACCCGATTGGCATAGCGCACGGTTACATTGTCGAGATCGAGCATCGAAGCCCCCAGAAGATGAACGGTAAAACCGAACGAAAAGCGGTTTTGATCGGTAAAGCCGGTCTATCAGGGGCGGATGACGCGGAAACGACAGCTTCGCGTAAGTTTTGAGACAGTTGCGGGGAAGGCCCGGCGAAGGCGAAATCCGCCCCCGGGAGCCACGGCTCAGGCCCCCATGACGGCCTGCACGGCTCGTGCTACCAAAGGGCATGAGCGAGACAGAGATTCCCCAGAGCGACCGGCTTGGCGACTACCCGCATCCGCGCGAGGTGGCAGGCTTCCAGGGGCAGGCGGATGCCGAGCGCGCGCTGTTCGACGCCTTCATGAGCGGGCGGATGCAGCACGCCTGGCTGCTGACGGGGCCCAAGGGAATCGGCAAGGCGACGCTCGCCTATCGGATGGCGCGCTTCGTTCTCCATTACGGAACGCCGGAGGCGGCGCGCGCGGCGGGTGCCAGCGACCTCTCCGTGCCGCTCGACAGCACCGCCTTCAACCAGATCGCGGCGGGAAGCCATCCGAACCTCATTACCGTTCGCCGCCCCTGGGACGAGAAGACGAAGAAGCTCAAGACGGTGATCACCGTGGACGAGGTGCGCCGCATTGCACATTTCTTCGGGCTGACGGCGAGCGAGCGGGGCGCATGGCGCGTGGTGGTGATCGACAGCGCGGACGAGATGAATGCGAATGCGGCCAATGCCCTTCTGAAAGCACTTGAAGAACCGCCGCCGAACGGGCTGTTTCTGGTGCTTTCCCATCAGCCGGGGCGGCTGCTGCCGACAATACGGTCGCGTTGCCGGACGCTGCGCATGACGCCGCTGGGGACGGAAGATATCGCGGCGATGATTGCGGATGCCGAACGCGAAGCTGAAGCGCGCGCGAGCAACAGCCGCAAGAAGGTCACGGCGACGCCGGAGGCAGAGCGGATGCAGCTTGCCTATCTTTCCGAGGGGAGCCTGGGGCGCGCGCTCTCGATTGCGGGAAGCGGGGGGCTCGCGCTCTACCGGGAACTGGCATCGCTGCTGGCGCAACTGCCGCGGCCGGACATTGCCGCGCTCCACGCCTTCGCCGACAAGGCGGGCAAGCGCGGCGCGGACGACACCTATGAGACAATGATCGAACTTCTCACACACTGGCTGCAAAGGCTTGTCAGGGCAGGGGCGGGGCTCGATCCCGGCCCCGACATCGTGGAGGGCGAAGGGGCGGCAATGCGGCGGCTCGCAGCCGGGGGCAGCCTTGATCGATGGGTCGAGGTATGGGAGAAGATCAGCCAAATAACCGCTCGCGGCGAAGCGCTCAACACGGACCGCAAGCTCGTGATTTTGAACGTCTTTTCCATGCTGGAAGCGGTTGCAAACGAACGCACCGGCGCGTGAAGCCGGTGTTCTTTTTTCTGAATCGGATACTGGAATGCCGGGCCAAAAAGCCTTCTATGTGACGACCCCGATCTATTACGTGAACGACGTGCCGCATATTGGCCACGCCTACACGACGCTTGCCTGCGATGTGCTGGCGCGCTTCAAGCGGCTCGACGGCTATGACGTGATGTTCCTGACGGGAACGGACGAACACGGCCAGAAGGTGGAGAAGGCGGCGGCTGCCGCCGGTGTCACGCCGCAGACCTTTACCGACCGCGTGTCGCAGAACTTCCGCGACCTCTGCGAGCACATGAACTATTCCAACAACCAGTTCATCCGCACGACCGAGCCGCGCCATGCGCAAGCCTGCCAGGATATCTGGAAGAAGCTCGAGGAGAGCGGAAACATCTATCTCGGTTCCTATTCGGGCTGGTACGCCGTGCGCGACGAAGCCTTTTACAACGAAGACGAACTGACCCCCGGCCCGAACGGGAAGAAGATCGCGCCGACGGGCGCCGAAGTCGAATGGGTGGAGGAACCGTCCTATTTCTTCAAGTTGTCGGCCTGGGCCGAGCCGCTGCTGGAATTCTACGAGAGCCATCCCGATTTCATCGCGCCGCAAGCACGGCGCAACGAGGTGGTGAGCTTCGTGAAGGGCGGGCTGCACGACCTCTCGATCAGCCGGACGACCTTCGACTGGGGTATTCCGGTGCCCGGCGACGAAAAGCACGTCATGTATGTGTGGCTCGATGCGCTGACCAACTACATAACGGCAGTGGGTTATCCCGATACGGACGCCGAGGCCTACAAGCGCTATTGGCCGGCCGACCTGCACATGATCGGCAAGGACATTCTGCGGTTCCACGCCGTTTACTGGCCAGCCTTCCTGCTGGCAGCGGGCCTGGAACCGCCCAAGCGCATCTTCGCGCATGGCTGGTGGACGGTCGAAGGGCAGAAGATGTCGAAATCGCTCGGCAATGTGGTCGCGCCCGATCACCTGGTCTCGACCTACGGGCTCGACGCCTCGCGCTATTTCCTGCTGCGCGAAGTGCCGTTCGGGAATGATGGCGACTTCTCACACAAGGCGATCGTGCATCGGACGAATGGCGACCTGGCGAACGATCTCGGCAATCTGGCGCAGCGCTCGCTCTCCATGATTGCGAAGAATTGCGGCGGGGCCGTGCCGGAGCATGGCGAGTTCACCGAGGCCGACAAGGCGCTGCTCGGCGCGGCGCACGGGCTGCTTGAGCGGGTGCGGGCGGAATTCGACGCGCAGTTGTTCCACAAGGGGCTGGAGGCAATCTGGTCGGTTTGCGGCGACGCCAACCGCTATATCGACGAGCAGGCGCCCTGGGGGCTGAAGAAGACGGACCCGGCGCGCATGGCGACCGTGCTCTATGTGCTGGCCGAGACGATCCGGCATATTGCGATCCTCGTGCAGCCGGTGGTGCCGGCGTCGGCGGCGAAGATGCTCGACCAGCTGGCGCTGGAGGAAGACGCGCGCGGCTTCGAGACGCTGGGCCCGGACCATGCGCTGAAGCCAGGCACGCCGCTGCCTAAGCCGCAGGGCGTGTTCCCGCGCTTCATGGAGCCGGAGGCCGCCACGTCATGACACTGCCGGTGCTCGTCGACAGCCATTGTCATCTCGACTTTCCCGATTTCGGGCCGGAGGTCGACGATGTGGTGGCGCGCGCGCATGCGGCGGGCGTCGGCCTGATGGTGACGATCTCGACCAAGGTGAGCGAGTTCGACAAGGTGAAGGCGGTGGCGGAGCGTTTCAGCCATGTGTTCTGCACAGTCGGCATCCACCCGCATGAGGCGGAGAGCGAGCCGGAAATCGACACGGCGAAGCTGGTGGAACTGGCGCAGCACCCGAAGGTCGTCGGGATCGGCGAGACGGGGCTCGACTATTACTATGAGCATGCTCCGCGCGAGGCGCAGCAGCGCAACTTCCGGGCGCATATCGCAGCGGCGCGCGAAACCGGCCTGCCGCTGATCGTGCATACGCGTGACGCGGATGAGGACATGGCGCGAATACTGGATGAGGAAATGGGGAAGGGGGCCTTTCCGGGGCTCCTGCATTGCTTTAGCTCAAGCTCGCAACTTGCTGAAAAGGCTCTGGAACTCGGCCTTTACATTTCGCTGTCAGGCATCGTGACCTTCAAGAATGCGGTGGAGCTGCGCGAGACGGCGGCGAAAGTGCCGATGGAGCGGCTGCTGGTGGAGACGGACGCGCCTTATCTCGCGCCGGTGCCGAAGCGCGGCAAGCGCAACGAACCGAGCTTCGTCGTCCATACGGCAGCCAAGGTCGCCGAAATCAAGGGTGTGCCGGCCGAAGAGCTGGCCGAGACGACGACGGCAAATTTCCTCCGGCTCTTCAGCCGGGTTCCGCCGGAGGCAGTGCTCCGGGCATGAAACTGCGCGCAACGATACTCGGCTGTGGCTCGTCCGGCGGCGTGCCCCGGCCCGGCATTGGCGGCCCGTTCTGGGGAGCCTGCGACCCGCAGGAACCGAAGAACAGGCGGCGGCGCTGCTCGCTGCTGATCGAGCAATGGGACAAGAACCCGGAGGAAAAGACCGTGGTTCTGGTCGATACCTCACCCGACATGCGCGACCAGCTGATCGACGCGAAGATCGGCTGGGTCGATGCGGTGCTGTTCACCCATGACCATGCAGACCAGTGCCACGGGATCGACGACCTGCGCATGCTTGCGATCAACAAGCGTCAGCGCGTGGACTGCTGGATGGACGCTGCCACGCACGACACGCTGCTAACGCGCTTCGGCTACTGCTTCCGGGAGAAGCCCGGCTCGGGATATCCGGCGATCCTGAACGATCACCTGATCGAAAAGCCGGGGCAGGTGATCCGCGTCGAGGGGCCGGGCGGCACCATCGAGGCCACGGCCTTCGACCAAGATCACGGCAATATCCGCTCTCTGGGTTTCCGCTTCGGGCCTGTTGCCTATTCGGCGGATGCAGTTGGCATTCCAGATGAGAGTTTTGCGCTACTCGACGGAATTGATTGCTGGATCGTCGATGCGCTGCGCTATACGCCGCATCCGACACATGCCCATGTGGAGAAGGCGTTGGAGTGGCTGAAGCGGGCGAGGGTGCGTGACGGCGTACTGACCAACATGCATGTCGATCTCGACTATCAAAAGCTGGCAGCTGAACTGCCGGAGGGCGCGCGGCCTGGATTCGACGGGATGCAGATCGAATTCAACGTCTGAATTTTGCATCGTAACTTCACAATAAAAACGGCGCGGAAGCCGTAACTTCCGCGCCGCGCTTAAAGCATCACTCGAAAGCTGGCTTACTCGGCCGGCGCTTCGTTGATAACGGTACCGGCGTCCTCATCGAAGAGGATGGTCACGCTGTCGCCTTCGGGGTTCGTGCCGGTGTAGTAGGCTTCACCTCCCATGGCCGCATCACCCTGAGCGTCAATCGGCTCCACATCGTCGTAGCCGAGGCTCTCAAGCTGGGCCACCGGATCGGTGCTGGCGTCCATCTCCATTGCACCTTCCGTCTGCACGTCACGGGCGGGCGCTCCGTCAATGGTGCCTTCCATCTGGACATTGCCCGCAGGGGCCGTATCGAGATTGCCTTCCGCAAGGGCGGGACCGGCCATCAGAGCAAAGCCGGCAGCACCGGCGAGAAGCGCATTCTTGAAGTTGGTCATTACAATTCCTCCTGTCTGCAATCCGCGCGCCTTTCAGTGAAGCGCGCCTTGCCTAATCAACAACGCAGAAGCCAACAGGTTCACCCGGTCACGAAATGACCTCGCACATGGCAAGAACAAGGCATAAAGCCTGCAAATTGCAGACATGAAAAAGGACGCGCCGGGGAGGGCGCGCCCTGAGTTTCCATAGGCCGCATTACTGCTTGGAAGGCGTGTCGACCTTGCGCAGGTTTGTTTCACGCACGACCTCGCCCGTCGTCTTGTCCATCACGATCTCGACTGGCTGGCCCATATCATCGGCGGCATGGAAGGCCATCTCGTGATCCTTTGTCACGCCGGCAACCTGCTCGACATTCGAGTAGCCCTTGTTTTCGAGCCAGGCGACGGGATCGGCGATATCGGCACGCTGGCCGATGATCGTGGACGTCGTAACGGTCGTCGTCGTGACGGCGCCCGTGACCGGGTCGTAATGAGTGCCCGCAGGCGCAGTCTCGGTCACTACGGTACTCTGTGCCATCGCGCCGAGCGGAGTGAAGAGCAGCGCAGCGCCAGCGGCGCCAATGACAAGCTTGTTTGCATTCTTCATCATCTCTGATCCTCCATTATCGTTCATGATCATCGTTCGTGGACTTATGACAACAACGCCCCGGGCCGGGTTTTGTTCAAAAGAAAGACAGCTCGAAGCAAAAGAAAGGCGTGGAACACAATATGTTCCACGCCAGACTTCATCTGATTTCTCAGCTTATTCGATCTTTGGAAAGACGATTACATCTTGTCTTCGTCAACTGGCTGCTCGCTGACCACGGTGCCAGTGCGCTGGTCGACAACAAGCTTCACGTCATGGCCTTCGGCGTTGGTGGCGTTGAACGAGAGCTCGCCGCTGGCCTCGGTTTCGGCTTCAACCGGCTCGATGTCCGTGTAGCCCATTTCCGTCAGCCTGGACGCCGGATCGATATCGGCGGCGTTCAGACTTCGACTCCCCAGCGCCCATTGCCCGATAGAACAAACAAGTCGGCTTTCCGTTCAGAAGTTCTCCGAATTACCCGATATGTGGTGAGAACGGACAAAAAAGATGAATCCGGTTTGCGACCGGCTTGCGTGATGTGTCCGCCATCACCCAACCGCAGGTGCAGGTCTCCGCGGTGTTTTCTTCGGGCATATTTGGACGAGCACTGGTTTGTGCGAAAGTCCGAGCCGTTGTTTTGTTTGGAACAGAAAAGAACGGACCTGATGCCGTAAGTCTCTCTGGCTGTATTTGATGTCTATACTTTCTCCATAATATATATTATCGGCGAAACTTACGTGGAAATTTCCAGGATGCCCTGCCGGTGTAAGGCCTCAGACCTGTTTACTTCAGCCTAAGCCACCCAACTCGCAGACAGCGCCTCGGCCTGACGCAGCACGGTTTGCACAGCAGCGTCCTGCATGTCCGGCGGATAGCCGTGCTTGCGGAGTATCCGCTTCACCAGAACCCGCATGCGGGCCCGCGCGCTTTCACGGCGCGACCAGTCCACCGTCACATTGCCCTGAAGGCTCACCAGCAACTCGTGGGCAATCAGCTTGAGGGCATCATTTCCCATAGCCTCGACGGCGCTCTCGTTCTCCGCGAGAGCGTCATAGAAGGCAATTTCGTCCTGGGTGAGCCCCTCCTCCGCGCCGCGCTGCCTCGCAGCCCGGACGTCCTTTGCCAGCTCGATCAGCTCCTGCATAACTTCGACGGTGCTGATGGCGTTGGTGTGATAGCGAGCAATTGCGGCCTCCAGACGCTCCGAAAAGCGTTTGGTCTCGACGACATTCGTTTTGCTGCGAGAGCGGATCTCGTCATTGAGGAGCTTGCGCAGGGCTTCGAGTGCGAGGTTCTTCCTTTGAAGCTGCTGATGAAGCTGCTGAACTGCTGATCCGGCTGAGTCCGACCGTGTGTTTCAGGAACTGAAGGCTGCCTATGCCGCTCATGTCCGTAAAATCCGCAAACGCCTTAAGCTGACGCAAGAAGAGGCTGGGCGGCTCATCGGCGGCGGACGACGCGCATTCCAGAAGTATGAGAATGGAGTCATGCCCCCGAGTGATGCAGCCGTGGGTCTTATCGAAATCCTCTGCAGACATCCAGAGGAGGTTGAGTTCCTCAAGTCGATCAGGTCGGCTGCGTAACGCACTACCGATTGACCAGATTTAAATCCACAACCTTCTGTTCACGTAACGACTATCCTATCGAACTAGGTCCTGGAACAGAGAACTGCTTGGCGCTTCCGAGAGTCGGCCTCTTGGTTGGCGGAAAATATATATTCTGATCAACCAAACAGTTGGCGAGCTGCTAGGTGAAAACTTTACAAAACGATCTGCCTACCCGTCTCACGTAGCGCCCGAAAACCGCGTTGAGCAGTGAGTGGCCCTCGATGCGCCGAGCCCATTGCCGGCCGTCATGTTGCCGTTGTCGTCATAGGTGTAGGTGGTGTTCACCGTCCCCGTGCCGCTCGGCACGATCGCGGCCACCGCATGCGGCCTCACCGAGGTCGAGCCCGAGGCGTTGTAGCTGTAGGTCCCGACATCGGACTTGAAGGTGATGCGGCAACTTCCAGTCCGGCTTCCTCGCAGCAGGGTTCTCCGCGATCGCATCGCCCTATATCGACGTCGTCGCCAACGATAATATCGCGGTCGGAGCAGTCGCCGGCGCGGTAGTGGGCGGTACCGCCTCCGTCCTCGGCGGCGGAAAGTTCGCAAACGGTGCCGTCACAGGCGCGTTTAGCTATGTGGCCGGAAGGACCATCGGCAAAGAGAATCGTACTCAAAAGCCCGGCTCGGACTCCGATATTCTGAGAAGCGAATTAAAGGTTGCGTCCTCTATAGAACTACGCGGCCTTCGGTCAGTTAGAGTCCTTGAATCTGAACGTGGATGGATAGTTCACGTTTCCGATGAAGACTATTATCATGTACTTAAAGAACCAGACTATGAACTTCGCTAGGCGTTACGTCTACAAGCTGCAAACCCCCGACCCAGCCCCCAATGCACGCAAGTTACCTATCTTGTCTCAAATCTTCGCCACAATGCGGGCACTGTTGGGGCGGTAAGCCCCAGTAGGTAAAAGGTTCACCGAAAAATACGACCGTTCGCTTTAAAATGGGGTGACGGCAGCTTGGACATTTCAAGAACGATCGCTGACAGATTCCAAGGACGAAAAGGGCCACCAAAGCAAGGAAGAGAAATGCCTCGTGAATCGCTAAAGCAGCCACCAACAGGCCGAAAATGTTGATGACACCAACGCTGAGAAACAAGATTGATTTCTTTCTGATGCTCATCTCAATCCTCTAGTCGTGCCATCCGGAAGCAATAGATGCTCCGAAAGTGTGCTCGTAGGCTCCCGAGTAACCATAAAGATATCTGCTTGGTCCGACGCCAACAGTAAATCCTAGAAATTCAGCTGTGTCGGGGGCGTGCATTATCGTAACGCTGACTGGGCCGGCAGTATAATTTTGGTTGAACGTATCGCCATACAAGTTTGGCCAGATCACCCTTCACGTAGCCAATAAATACGTCAGCGGAAATATTGACACCAGTGGTTACTCCGATCGCATAAAATACGCCGAAGTCAGATACCTCATCCCCGAATCCGAGGTTGAATGCCTTGCCGCCGCTAGCTTCTGCCCCTGTACCTGCTGCTGTAGTTGCTCCGGCTCCCCATAAAACACTACCCGCTAGCTTAGTCTCGGTACCATCAAGTGGCTTAGCGGCATATTTTCCCTTTCGCCAGGAGTCGGCGAGATGTTTGCCCAATCCATTTTTTTCGGTGAAGTTGTCATTCGCGGACGGCAACACTCTTCCGAGTGCATAGCTGAATGCACCTGTTACGGCACCGTTGGCGAACTTTCCGCCGCCGAGGACGGAGCCGGCACCGCCGGCAACCGCGGAGGCG
>CXWF01005497.1_pt1 | contig 11836 bp, 9 predicted proteins | sample 468421 | NCBI WGS metagenome assembly CXWF01 (sample SAMEA2620812, study PRJEB7988) | marine metagenome | biome: marine biome (ENVO:00000447); feature: surface water layer (ENVO:00002042); material: "saline water (ENVO:00002010), including plankton (ENVO:xxxxxxxx)" | depth 5 m
AACCAGTCATAGTATCTCTAACCTGCATTAAATTTTGCATATTTGCTCTTCTTGCTTGAACATCTTGCTGTAACAAACCTAAGTTTGCTCTTTGCTCTGTAGCGGCTGTAGAACTAACCATTCCTAAACCTCCTCTTCTATCAGCACTACCCATCATTGCAGCTTGTGTACTTCTTTGAATATCCTGTTCTGCAGCTGTTCTTTGTTCAATGGCAAGTCCTTGAGCTGCCATTTGCTCAGCATCTCTTAAGTTTTGCCTAGCCTCTGTTGTTATCATTCTTGCAGAGTCAGGCTTATTTGCCATAGCTGCCTGCTCGGCTTCTTGACCCGCTTGTTTTTGCTTGTATCCTTGATACATTTTTATTCCACCGCCTACTACAGCGACTCCTGCCATTACCCAACTCATAAGCTTAACATTTTAATTATTTTATTTTTTATTTTTTTTACCACTCCTTCTTCTGATTTTAAAAAATTATTATATTCATCATAATTCTTTGCTATTACTATGTCTTCTATTTTATTTAAATCCTGCGTGTTAGTTGGATTGTGATGTATTGTTGTCCAAACTAAATCAGTAACAGCATAAAGAGCTCTTTTTGTTCCTCCTTCAGACATCATAAAACAAGGCCCTTCTATCATTTCTTCTCCTTTTTGTTCTGTTATAACCATTACCTTTCCTTTTAATAAAAAATTAGGATGTCTATGTTTGTGTATTTTGCCAACTATAACCATTCCTGCTGGTATAGTTATTTCTCTAACATAAATTCCATCAGAAAAATAATGTTTCAAAGGACAATTTTCAGTGTCATTTGTAAACGTTTTATAATTAGGATTTTTATTGCTTAATATAGAGTTTTCTATATCAAATATCTTTTTCCTAATAGACTTACTTATTAATTCTTTTTTAACACTTTCCTTTAATTTCATAATTTACTTTAATTTATACAAATATAATATTTTTTTATTACAAATACAAATTATTTATTACTTCTAAAACTTGGAACAAGATTAAAGTTAACACCAAACATTCTTGTAAATTTATCTGTTAGTATTCTACATTTTGCTAATAAAGTAGCGTCTCTCATTCTATCTCCTTCTAAAAGACCTCCTGGGCTATTTGTATCATTCATCATATCACTATAATGAATATTCTCTCTGGTGTCAAAATCTGAAGCTATTAAATTACTAGCTTGACCGTTAGGAGACTCAAAATCTACATCCCAAACATCATCTGATTCTTGACTAAAAGCTTTATATATTTTATTATTAGAGGGAGCCTCATTACTAATAACGTGTATTTCACTAGGATAAGTTGTTCCGTAAAAAGTGTTATACTCTGGAGTTACTGTGTCAGAATTGTGTTCGTAAATATTACCTCCTTTAAAGGTTACTATACGAGTACCTATACCACACATAAACTCAGGTTCATAACTATAAAATGAGTTCCATTTTTTATTTGTTTCTGTATACCCTAAAGTTTCTCCATCATCTAAGGTAGTTCCTTGAAAATTTGGGTCAAGAGGAGGTTCTCCACAGTCTATTGAGCAATCTGTAGTGTACCCACCCTGTCCATTTACATCTAAAGCACCACTACAATCAGCTCCAGGAGGTAAGGTTATTACATCCATAAAACCGTTAACACATTTACAACAAGTTACACTCATTTCTTTTTTTTTTAATTATTAATAACCACCTCCACCACTAGAATCTCCTTCAGTTGAAGAGCTGCTTGAGCTACTACTAGAAGTACTCGTTGAGCTTTCAGTTGACCCTAAAAGTGGATTAGTATATGGATTAGGGGTAACATTTTTTCTTTCGTATTCTTCTGCTGCTGCAATTTGACTAGAACTTCTAACTGTTTCTTGACTTCTTAATTGAGCCACTATTTGCTGAGCATTTCCTTGACAAGTATTTTGACAATCAGTTAAAGTTTCATACACACCGTAATCTCCACAAATTTTAACACATTGACCGTCTATACAATCATAAGTTATAGGGTTTCCTACTGGACAAGTGTCAACTTCTTCAAAAGAAACTATATACTCATTAAATCTAACGTCATAAACTCCATATATGTTTAATCTTCCTATGTCAGACATAATGTTGGTTTTAAACAAATAATCCATTTTATCTGTAAAAAAGTTATTCATATTTGCTTTAGATATAGGGGTGAACCCGTCTTGACTTAATCTTAATATAGCAGCTCTTTTTATATCTGCAAAATACATTCTATTACCATAAGAAGCAAAAGACTCTGGGTTTTTATTTATACCATAATTGCCTAAATAAGGAACTGCTTGGGATAAAACGCTGTCTGCTGTAGCTACGTTACCAGAACCATCTACATTATATATAATATTTCTTTTAACAAGAGATTGAGAAACTTTATCTTCTTGAAATATAATTAATTTATTATCTCTAGAGTGTAATTTTTGTATAGAGTTATAACTTCTTTCAAACTCTACAAATGATACATCTGGAAATATAGAATGCAGTCCATTTATATTTGTGTTTGGAATATAAGGCTCAGAATATAAGCAAGTAGAATGCTTTCTACTTCTTCTAAAATCTTCTAAAAATGCGTTTGGCCTACCTTTATCATAAAAATCAGATTTAAACCTATCAGAAAAATGAAAAGATTCTACAGGAGTCACTAACTTAGGAGTTTTAGAAGTTCTATTTCTATAATATACATCTCCCCTAGTAAATCTTCCTGAAGCTGGAACAGCAGGGACTAGAGATTGAGGTATCCCATTTGGGTCTACTAATATGTTATTATGCACCGCTAAAGCAGTTCCTGGATTAAGTATCATTCCATATTGGGCAAACTCATGATACAAAGTTTGCTCTTCTTCAGCTTTAGGTTTAGGAGAATATATTTCTAAAGTATAATTTACAAAAGCACCAATAGGAGCAGGGTTTACAGTATCTACATCTCCTAACAAAGTTGTTTCGTTAGCAAGCATTAACCAAACCCTGTCTGGGTCAGTAAAAGGAAATACAGTATTACCACCTGGAGTTGTCCATATAGGAGGATTTCCATCTCTTCCTACAACTCCTGATATTTTAAACTCATATTCTTCTGGAGAAGCATTATCACCAGCATCCCTAACAAATCGTAATATATCTCCTACTTGATAATCATAAACAACTACATTTCCACCTTCTGCTTTTTGAAATGCAGATATAGCAGTTATATCAACAAGTATGTTATTAGTGTATGGAGCTCCTTCTACCCCTCCTATATCTTGTGAAGCATATCTTCCACTCCAAAAACCTCCTGTAACAAATTGTACAAATCTATTTGTTAAAGTGTTACCACCGTAAACCCATTGATAATATTCCGCCCATGGAGGAGGGCTGTGACTTATAGTCCAATCAACATACCACTCCCCTTGCCAACCAGATTCTGCTACTGTAGGAATATAGACTTCTGCTGTTTCATCCAGCTGAACTGAAGAGCTTCTCATTGCTCTATCATAGTATACTAATCCAAATTTATGATACGCTCCCGTTTTAAAAGAAGGTACAATAGGAGATTCTCCTCCTGCACCTGGACAAGCATCTTGATATAAAGAGCTATCTCTATTAGCAGTATCTCCCGCTACAAGGTTTATTTGTACTAATCTATTTCTATGGTCTTGATTTGTAAGAGGTATGTTTAAAACAGAGTTTCCTGAAGGAGTTGGAATATTAACTGAAGAACCTATACCATTTATAACATCCCTACCAGGATTACCAGCTATATCTCCCCATCCACAACTAGTTCTGGTTCTTACAATACGACAACCACAAGTAGATTGATTGTTAGCCACATCAGCAACTGTAGCAAATGTATTTTGCCACCCAGTATCTCCAGTAACATTATTACTCTGAATTTCACACGTAGTAATCCAATTACCATAGGCTTGCCAAGTAAATCTCTTTACATCTACAAAAGTAGTTGCTGTAAACATTAAGTAGTCACCACTAGCACTCCAGTTTGTTGCAGCAAAACTGTTATAAACTGAATCTTGTTGAGAACCTGTTGTTACTGCAGAAGAAGATGGCCCTAGCATAAATATAGGCCATAAGTTAGGTTGAGCATTTAAATCTGCAGCCATAGAAAGAGCCTGGTCGTTTGGAGTAAAGTTCTCGTCAAACAAAGCAGATATATATCCATTAATATCCATACTAGCCCAGTGTGCAAAAGTTCTAGTATAACCAAAACCAGTACCACTACCCTGTTCAGTCATTGCCCCCACCATTCTACAGTCTCTCAATGTAATACTATAAGTTCTAAAACAACCAGGGGCAATATCGGTTAAACGAAACCTTAACCTAAATTCAAATTGAGGTTTTCTACGAGCACCACAAGGAGTGCTGGCTCCTTCATGCATTAATCTTCTAGCCCTTACCTCTGGAATTAATGGAAACTCTTCTCCTAAATCTTCAACCTGGCTTTCAACTGGATGGTCGGCTACTAAAGTAGTATCCATGTTAGTCAGACCATCTTGACCTGTAACCACATTTCCATAAACTAATCTGTTTCCGTCAACAATTTCTTGGGCTTTTGCATAGTGAGGAACATCATTATATAGTTTATTTGACTCAACAGTGTTAATTGTAGAATAAATAGAATCGTTATAAAAGTAAAAATAAAAAACAGTACCTGTAGTGTCAGGAAGTGATGTTACTTGGTCTATCAAAAAGGCACTAGTACCTACTTTTTCTTTTATATCGTCTTTATCAATATCTGAAACAAGTATAAAATCATCTGTTCCATTTGTTTTTCTACAAGCAATTTGTATTCTTTGAACATCTTCTGGGCCTGGAGTAAATCCTACAGGAATAACATTGTTATCTAAAGTTTGAGCTCCTGTAGTATTGAAAATTGAATTAAATCTTTCATCAATCATCATTTTACTTATTGGAGACCATGTAGATTTTTCTCCATCTTGATAAACCCATCTGTATTTAAATTGCCACGACTGTCCTTTTAACTGATTTGTATTTCTAGTTGTATCTGTTAAATAATCTGACACCATAGCCTGATTAACAGGAGGAGCTTTTATTGCGTCTAAAAGCTTGTATGTTATTACTCCATAACCTAAAGGGTCAGCACCACCTGAAACTGTATATCTTTTTGCTTTTTCAATATTTATTTTTCTAGGAGGATTGACATCATCAGTCCAATACAACAAACCATCAGGAAATTTAGAATCACTACCAACAACATTAATACCTGTTATTAAATTTTTTTTACTAAACATTAACAAAACATCTCCCAATATTTTTGTTACAATTTCTGTCTCTGGGTCATACTCATATATACTATTACCCCCTCCAGCAGGGTCTGAATTTGGTCTTGCTCCTGCTACAAAAAATATAACTACATTTCTTTCTTTATCTTCGTAAGCACCTATAACTTTATTTGCGGCAGGATTAAAGTTCCATAAATTTTCTATTTTTTTATTAGAACGTATGTTTTCTATTATACCATCATTAGCCTCATCAGAACTTGAAATACGACAGTTAAGTGCTTTTTTATAATCATTTTTAGCAACAAATCTTTCGTCAGTATCGCTATCCATACCGCCACCAGCAAAAACTTTCTTTTCTAGTGCCATATGTTAAAATTTAGGTGATTGTTTAGTGTTTTTTCTTGATATTCTCCAAGCTTGGTCTGGAGTAAAGTTTACTATTCTAGCTCTTGCTAATCTTTTTTCATTATACCAGTCTCTTCTAGCCATTTCTTTTTCTTGCAAAGGAACCCCAGAGTTTCTTTGATTTACCTTCCAGTATATATAAGCTCTCAAAGCTTCTTCTGCTAAAGCATTAACTTTCATACTTCCATCAGGGTTTGAACCATCACTAACATATTCTAAAACTATTGATTCTCCTGACAATTCTGAAGATAAAGCTATTTGACTTTTTTCTCTATCTATTCTGTAGTATCCATTTCTGTAACCTCCACTTCTTCCATACCATCCACCTGTCAACTCTCCATTTCTTGAGTTGCCTCCAGTTTTTCTTTTAAGACCTGAAAAATCTTTTGCATCAGGGTCACCACAACAATCTACTTTGTTTTGTATGCATAAGTACTCATCATAACCTAGTGTTTCAATCCTTCCATGACTTTTACAAAGACCTATCCTTGTATAGTTAACATAATCCATAGGAAGGTCTACTGTTAAATTATCGTTTACAGTTAAGGTTTCTGTTTTTATTTGTTGAAGTATATCAAAAGAAAGTTCTTTTAACCCTCTTATAGCAATATCTAAATATTGCATATATTTGTGTTCTGTAGAATCCCCCTCTTGTATAAGAAGAGATTTAATTACTTCATCTAATTTAACATCTAAAGGCATAATCTAAGATTCTAAGTTATCATTAAGTTCATCATTAGGGACAGTTTTCATAGGTGCATACAATTGTAGCACGTTTCTAACCACTTCTATTTCTAAGTCTGCAGGAATAGGATATAATTCATCTGGCTCTACATCTCCAGAATTTAATATCATTTTTAAAATTACAGTATTACCACAACAGTCGTCAACTCCTTTATTATAATATATTCTATCTCCTTCTAACCAGTAACCACCTCTACCTCCAATGTCAGATGATAGTAATCCATTGTACAAACTTAAAGAACCGTTAGGCATTTTTATAAAAGCATTGTATTGGTCTGTAGTATAACTAACATGAGTAATCCCCATATCGTTAAATAAAGACATAGGCCTAGCTGGTAATTCAGAAAATAGTAATTTTTTTACCTTATCTTTTTTTATAGTTATAGAATCAAAAGCAGTTACAATATCTCCAGGTATAGTTTTTTCTCCTTGCATTAAAGATTCTTTTAACCTCATTCTTATTAACCTATCTCTTTCCTGGTCTATAGCAAGAAGTATTTCTCTTATGTCAATTTCATTGTCATGAGATATATCCCCTGAGTTTAATATTCTTAATACCTGCTCTGCTAATTGATATTTTGTAGTAGCCATATTCTATATTCCTGTTTGTTTTTTACCTTCACTGTATTGTGCTAGTTCTGGTTCTCTTAAATTAATACCAACAAAAGAAAGAATCCTTATAGCTATTTCATTAAAAACTTGCTCTGGCCATTCTAAATCAATAGAAGCCGCTGCGTTATATATAGGTCTACCATTTGCATTTGTAGTAAAAGCCCATAATGCTTCTGCAGGTTTTCTTAAGTAAACAAAATCTACAGAACCTATATCTTTAGGATGATATTGTACTCCTTCTTGATAAAATGTTAATACTGGATGATAATTACTTGGCTTAACAATATAGCTTCCTAATAAATTAGCCAGCTCCATATCATCAACAGGTCTTACCTCTCTTATGTTAGTAATTATTTTTCCTGCTGTTTTTGTTTTTAAATTTTGCTCACAATCTTCACAATTTTCATCTATAACTTTTGTTGGTTTTCTTTGAGTTATAAAACTGTGTTTAGCAGAACTAAAATGCATATAATCTGCAGGGTATTGCATTAATCCTGAAGGGTCTACAGGTAAAGTAGTTCTTTTTATAAAAATTCTCAAATCATCATTTATTTTTTGAGTTTGATTATATCCAGTTCTAGCCTTTCCATTGCCACGATACTCAGCAGGATTACTATACCTTTCCATAAATAATTGCATCTGAGCACTTTCTGTTGCTAAATTAAACTCAGATGGCTTTATGAATCCAGACTGTTCTTTGTTTGCAATAAACTGAACAAATCTATATAAGTTGTTTATATTTATAGCCATTGTTTAATTTTTATGATGTCATATAAGGAACGGTTATAGTAAATTTACCAGCAGTTAACGCTACCGTACCAACACTCACTGTTATGTTACTTGTACCTGCACGTGATTTAACAACTCCCGAAACATTAGTTTGAACAGTGCTTGTTGCTGAAGAATAAGGAGCAGCATCAAAATTTCTTGAAGTATCAATACCGTCATCATCTGCTATTGCTCCAGTAAACCCTATTTTAATAGTTGCTGTGCTAGAACCTACAGTTAACGCTGTATGCATCTCAATAACTGCTAAATCAAGAAGTATTATAGCGTCAATAGGAAAAGCATCGTTTAATATTGTATGCGTAGCAACAGTTTTATTTGAAACTCCTCCCAAATCATTTGATGCTGTATCAAAAGTTGCACTTACAGTTTTTATAGTTTTTTCAGCTGACTTCCAAGTTCTTACTCCAGCTGTGGTTGAAGTTAAAACCATATCATCAGTAGAAGGGTTTCCTAAAGCGTCTTCAGCAGCATCATCATTTCTACTTATAATACCGTTTTGCCAAGCTTCATTTGCATAGGTAGAAGTTATCTCCATAGCATTAACAGCTCCAGTACTATATTGACTAGTTGTTAAAGTTTTTCCAAAAACAGAAACAGTACCTGTAGACGTTAAATTTGAAATCCATAATACAGTATATTTTTCCCCTTCTTTAGGCGTTCCACCTGTAGGCTTACTTATAGTATAGTTTCCACTACCTATATCGTGAGTACCTGAAACTACAATAACACTTTCTGTTACTCCAGGCTGTACTGTTATATTTTCTCCTGCAGCTATGCTGTCAATAGTTTTAGTTCCAGAAACAGGAACTGGTATTTCTGCATCTCTTAATTTTTTAGTTGTTACTACAGCTGCTGGAGTTCTATTTATTTCATACCACTTAGCTCCATCATACATTAACATTAAAGATGTATTCATATCTCCAGTAGCAAAAGTAGCATTTCCATCTAATTCCATTTGACCCACTCCACTCAAAGCTGTTCCTCCATTTGCTGTTGTTGCATCTGCCCCGTCATTTTTTGTGCTATCATAAAAAGAAGATACTTTAGAACTATCTTCTCCTACAATAATTAATATATCTCCATCAGATATTAATGAATTTGTTTCTCGTATAAAAACAACATCATCTGTAGCTGTATTACTTTGAGTGTCAACAACAATTCTTTGTATACTACTACTTCTAGTATAAGTAACTATACCTGAAGAAACAGAAACTTCAGAAAAAGGAAGTCTATTATTAAAACCATAATGAGTTATATAGTTTGTTATTTCTGAAGCCCCAGCTATAGAGCCTTGAGCTCCATCAACATTTAAATAGTATCTTCTGTAATCTGTACAGTATAAAGTTGTTGTTTCGTTAGCTAAAGCTGCATTTGTATTTGCATCAGATATAACAGCCTGCTTGTTGTCTGGAGTGTTTGCTAAGTTAGATATAATACGATTATCTTTGTCCGTTATATATATAAACCCGCTACCATTCCCTAAATTACTTATTGCCATTTTTTTAAATTTTTATTTTATACTAATGTATTTGATATTAATGTAAAGTCTATAACTATTTCATTATGATTTAACGTTAAAAAATTATTTGTTAAAACCATTCCTTCTGAGTCTTTAATACTAAAACTAAAACTCCCTGTCGTTTGATATGAATTTGTGTGTATATCAAGAATAAGTCCAGCAGAGTTGTTTTGAATAACTCCACTAATCATGTAAGGTACACCTGCCCAATTGTTAGATGGGTACAGATTAGACACGGAAGTTAAATTATTATTATTTAACCAGCCAGTGCTTGAAGATGTAGGCATAGACAAGTTAAAAATAGAGCCATTGTTAAACCTATCACCACTTAAAAATATTTCTGAATAAACAGAAGTTTTAGCCCCATAGTCATTAGATATAGTAAAATAATGTATTTCTGGAGAGGAAGCTGTTGAGCTTAAAGTGGAAGAAGTTGAGTTTATTGCATCTTGCAACGTTCTTATTCTTGAAGCCATACTTTGAATACCTCCAGCTATATAAGATATATCTCCCGAAATGCTTGAGCCTAAATCTACAGAATAAATAACAGGGTCTGCGGAAGTTCCACTACCCGAAGAGCTTACATTTAATCTAGAAGAAGCACTTTCAACCCTAAACGCTGTAGTAGAAGATGATGAAGTTATAGGAATTAAAGCAGGAACATTTTCAGAATCATAACAATCACATTCTGTCCCACATTCTGATATACGCTTTATATCTAATAAGTATTGACTAGCGTCTCCAGTTAAACCACAATCTAATGCTTGACCCATCAAAGTTAATAGTCTGGTAACCTCTTCTATTTTAACTTTATAATCTTCAGCTAATTCTTTATTTTTACATTTAGCTTCTTCATACCTCATGTTTAAAGCTTTTAAACAGCAGTAAACATTACAAAGTCCTAAATCTGAAACAATACCTATTGCAGCTCCATCTGTTATTGTTTCTGATACATAATAAGTTGAAGTTCCTGTTCCAAAAATAGTGGTAACAAGGGTAGATAAAGTTGATGTCCAAGTTCCTGTTGTAATACCAGTGTATGTAATTGAAGCACTACTTCCTGAGTTAGCAGGATTAGGTATAGCAGTCCCTAATGCATCAACAGCTCCTGGAGGAGCTATAATGTTATGAGTTCTATCAATAGGAGTTGCAGGGTCAAGAGTTTGTGCTCCTGCCAGAGTGTAATCTGTAGAATCTGTACTAGTTACCAATGATGCTCCTAAGTTAAAAGACATTGCCAGCGAAGGTGCTGGAGAAGAGTAAGCATACGTAAAGTCATGAGTTATAGCTTGAGCGGTACCAGAACCAGCATTATCATATACTGTGTATATTACCTGATAAACTCCAGCAAGAACTGTTGGTGAAGTTATTTCAAACTTTCTAGAAGCTTGTAAAGGAGTAGTTGGAACATATTGAGATGATAATTGTGTTAAGTCAGGAACTGTTGCTGTTCCTCCAGGGTGAATTACACCTGCAGGGCCTAAAATATATACAGTACCATGTATGTTTCCAGTATAACCAGAACTATAATCAGTAAGGTCTTCAACTCTTAGTTTGTCTGTATCTAAATCAAATGTTATCTTTACGTTAAGTGCCATTTATATTTATTTTTTATTACAAATATACTCAAAAATTATGAGTAATCCTAGTTTATTTTAATTATTAGTATCCCCCACCCATACTTGAAGTATTTGTTCCTGTTGAAACACTACCTCTTGAAAGTGTAGAAGAACCTTTAGCATTGTTATATTCTATTAAAAAATCAATGCTTATTTTTTTCATTTTTGTTATTATTTTTTCAGTTAAATAATCATAGGTCATCGGAAGTTTTTTGTAAGTTATAAAAAAACTAAAACTTGAACCATCTCCTCCTTTGTTAACATGAACCTTATATCCATACTCACAAGGATTTGGGTTGTCAGGATGAATATCATCTTTACCTTCTATCTTTAAACTATGTTTTATAGTACAATTAATAGGTAGATTAAAATTACCTCCTACATAAAATAAATTATTAACTGTATTTTGTTTTGTTTTTTGTGTAGGAACAAACTTAGAAACACCTATGTTTTTTTCTGTAGCGTTTGCTATGTTTGTTACTTTTAAACTTAAATCTTTTAAGTCAACATTAAAGGAGCATGTACTATCAAATCCTTTAAGCATTTTTAAATGTTTTAGCTGTACAGAATTAACCAAATCGTTTAACCCTTTAGACTCTTCCATTTGCTCTAATAATTTAGCCTTATTATTAGCAATTGAATTAACAATAGTATCCTTTACATTTAAAGTGTACAAGTAAGGATTTGATTCAGTGCCCCCTCCACTTTGTACAACAGAAATAAAAGGAGAGTTAAAATTAACTCTAGCATTATCTCCTTTATGACCAACTTTTTTGTTTACTTTTTTAGAAACCCCTTTATTGTAAACAGTTTGGTTTGATGTTCCGTCTGCTATTGTAGTTTGTTTTTTATTTCTATTTATTCTAGACATAATTTTATACTATAAATGTTGTTCCTGTTGAAAT
>CXWF01063560.1_pt1 | contig 11833 bp, 11 predicted proteins | sample 468421 | NCBI WGS metagenome assembly CXWF01 (sample SAMEA2620812, study PRJEB7988) | marine metagenome | biome: marine biome (ENVO:00000447); feature: surface water layer (ENVO:00002042); material: "saline water (ENVO:00002010), including plankton (ENVO:xxxxxxxx)" | depth 5 m
AAAGGCTCAAGGATGGGCCGAGAAGTGCTCGACCGTGCGTTTGAAGAACATCGTGCGGCTCTCGGGCACTTCCATCATGATCTCGTGCTCGGCGTCCTTGACCATGACCAGAGTGCCGTTCGTCCAGCCCCCCATGATCTTGTGAACCGGCGGGGTCGCCACGATGCGTTCGTTCGTACCGAGGAAAGTCAGCGTGGGCGTCGTCGGCGGCGCCATACGCTCCAGTTCGGCGGTCTCGCGCAAGGCGTGGTAGAGCCATGTGACCGAAGGCCCGCCGAGGGCGAGGTCCGGCTGGGCCTTGAGCTGGCGCACCATGAAGTCCCACATCTCGGGGTCGCGGGTGAGCTGATTGTCCTCAAACGGCGAAATCTGGACATACCCCTCGCGTTTGGTCGCGGGGGCAAGGCGTGTGCCGTTGCCGTAGGAATGGGTGAACCATGACAAAGACCAGGCAATCGGGCGCAGCATGAGCGACATGCCGATTCCCCACATCGGGGCGGAAAAGACCGCCGCGTTCACGGGCAGACCTTCATGCAACGCGCGCAGGCCGATGCAGCCGCCCATCGAGTGCCCGATCAGGTAGTAAGGTTTCGGCAGGTCGAGCTCGCGCACGGCCTCCATGACGGCGGCGAGGTCGGCCTGATAGTGGTCAAACTCATCGACGTGGCCCAGAAGCCGGTCGGGCGCGACACGATCTGCGATGCCCTGGCCGCGCCAGTCGATCGAGATCATGTCGTAGCCCGCGCCAGTGAACTCCGCAGCGGCAGGTCCGTACTTCTCGACATATTCGGTGCGGCCGGGGAACAGGAGCACCGTTCCCCGGGCCGGAGCCGATCCCGTCGCAGGCCAGTGGCCCATACGGATCTTCACCCCGTCCGAACAGGTGAGCCACCAGGCGGACCCGTTCGCTGGGCCTTGTGCGATGTCGTCGAAGAGCGGCGCCTTGTCCATCAGGCGAGGATGGCGCCCAGCTTCATCGCCGTGCCCATATCGCCATCCACGGCGAGCTTGCCGCCCATGAAGGCGGACGTGGGGTTGAGATCGCCCGACATCATCGCCTCGAAGGTTTCCTGCGAGGCGGTGAGGGTCACGTCCGTCTCTTCGTCGCCCGCGTGGGCGCCGTCGCCGTCGACGATGACGGCGCCTTCGCCTTCGATCACGAATTTCGCCGTGGAGTCGAAACTCTGGCCTTCCATCTTTTCGTTCAGCGCGGTCACAGCCGCGTCGATCACGTCGCTCACCTTCATGTCCTCCGGGTTCCGGGCCACGCCCGAGTTAACGTCAACGGCAGGTTAGCAGGGGGCGGGGGGCCGGGAAACCGGGGATTGCGCGGAGTGACGTGCGGGAAGTGGTCGCGGCCTTGCCTCACGCCGCCGGTGGGGCGCGGTCGCGCGATGGTGATGGCAGGGCATGGCATGGCGCGTTAGATTGGGGGCATGACACGCATGATTGCCCTTTTGCTGCTCCTCGCCGGTCCGGCCCATGCCGTGGACGAGGAGCGGCTCGATGAACTGTTCGACTCGCTCGAGGAGGCGGATGAGACCAGCTGGGAGCAGATCGAGAACAAGATCTGGTCGGAATGGTCCGAATCTGGCTCGCCGGCGATGGACCTGCTCCTGCAACGCGGCCGCGAGGCGATGGGCGAAGAAGCTTTCGACGAAGCCATCGAGCATTTCACCGCGCTGGTCGAGAACGCGCCGGAGTTCGCCGAGGGCTGGAACGCCCGGGCGACGGCGTATTACCAGGCCGGGCTCGTCGGACCGGCGCTGGCGGACATCGCGCGCACGCTGGAACTTGAGCCGCGTCACTTCGGGGCGTTGTCCGGGCTGGGCCGTATCCTTGAGGAAACCGGCAACGACGATGCGGCACTCGACGCCTACCGCGAGGCGCTCTCTATACATCCGTACCGGCCGACCTTAATACGGGCGGTGGAGCGCCTGGAGCTGGAGCTTCAGGGGAAATCCATCTGAAGCACCAAAGCGTGCCAAGGGGGGCGGATGCCGGGGATCACGGCCGTTCTCGGCCCGACGAATACGGGCAAGACACATTACGCCATCGAACGGATGCTGGCGCACCGCACAGGTGTGATCGGGCTGCCGCTGCGCCTGCTCGCGCGCGAGGTCTATGACCGGATCGTCGCGGTGCGCGGGCCTTCGGTGGTCGCACTCGTCACGGGCGAAGAGCGGATCGTGCCGGAGCGCACGCAATACTGGGTCTGCACGGTCGAGGCGATGCCCGAAGGGCTGGGCGCTGACTTCGTGGCCATCGACGAGATCCAGCTTTGCGCCGATCCCGAGCGCGGCCACGTCTTCACGGACCGGCTGCTTCATGCACGCGGCCTGCACGAAACCCTGTTCATGGGCGCCGACACGATGCGCGGCGCCATTGCCGAGCTCGTGCCCAAGGCGCAGTTCATGCGGCGCGAGCGGTTCTCGCAGCTCGTCTATGCGGGATCGAAGAAGATCAGCCGGATGCCGGGGCGCTCCGCCGTCGTCGGGTTTTCCGTCGACAACCTCTATGCCATTGCCGAGCTCATGCGCCGCCAGAAGGGCGGGGTGGCGGTGGTCATGGGCGCGCTCAGTCCGCGCACGCGCAATGCGCAGGTGGCGATGTATCAGAATGGCGTTGTCGATTACCTCGTCGCGACCGATGCCATCGGGATGGGTCTGAACCTCGACGTGAACCACGTGGCTTTCTCGGCCCTGTCGAAGTTCGACGGGCGGCGGATGCGAAGGCTCGCGCCCAACGAGCTGGCCCAGATCGCCGGCCGTGCCGGGCGCTATATGACCGACGGCTCTTTCGGCGTGACCGGCGAGGCGCCGTCGCTCGAGGACGAGGTGGTCGAAGCGATCACCAACCATTCCTTCACCCCGATCCGCAAGCTCCAGTGGCGCAACTCGGACCTGTCTTTCGGGTCCGTCGACGCGCTGATCGGCTCGCTCGAGGCCAGGACGGACGATCCGTGGCTCGTGCAGGCGCGCGAGGCGGACGATTTGCAGGCGCTCAAGGACCTGGCCGACGACCCGGTGATCCGGGCGCGCGCCGGCGACGGTCGCAGCGTGCGCTTGATGTGGGACGTGTGCCGCGTGCCCGATTTCCGCGGGATCAGCCAGACGGAACACGCCACGCTCCTTCACACGCTTTTCACGGACTTGCACGAACATGGCGCGGTGCGTGAAGACTGGTTCGCGCGGCAGGTAAAGCGGATCGACAGGACCGACGGGGATATCGACGCGCTGTCCAAAAGATTGGCGTATATCCGCACATGGACCTATGTGGCGCAGAGAAACGGCTGGCTTAAGGACGTTGACCATTGGCGCGGCGAAACCCGTGCGGTAGAAGATCGCCTGTCAGATGCGCTGCACGAGGCGCTGACCAAGCGATTTGTCGACCGGCGCACATCCGTGCTTTTGCGCCGGTTGAAACAGAAGGAGAGCCTTGTGGCCGAGGTGAACGACAAGGGTGAAGTGAGTGTCGAGGGCGAATTCGTCGGTCGGCTTGAAGGGTTCCGGTTCCGGCAGGATACGTCGGCGTCGCCCGAAGAGGCCAAGACGCTGCGCCAGGCATCGCTGGGCGCGCTCGCGCCGGAGTTCCACCTGCGCGCCGACAGGTTCTACAACGCGCCCGATACCGAGCTCGACTTTACCGAACAGGGCGGGCTCATGTGGGGCGAGAACGCGATCGGCAAGCTCGTAAAGGGCGATGAGGTGCTCCGCCCTCGCGTGCAGGCCTTCGTGGACGAGGAAGCGGGCGACGAAGTGGCCGAAAAGGTCACGCGACGCCTTCAGCACTTCATTGATCGCAAGGTCGCCGCGCTGTTCGAGCCGATGATCGCCATGCAGCGTGACGAGGCGCTGACCGGCCTGCCGCGCGGCTTTGCCTTCCGCCTGATCGAGGCGCTGGGCGTGATCCCGCGCGGACAGGTGGCCGGTGAGGTCAAGGATCTGGATCAGGATGCGCGGGGCCAGTTGCGCAAGCACGGGGTGCGCTTCGGCCAGTTCACCATCTTCCTGCCGCTTCTGCTGAAGCCCGCGCCGACGCGGCTCCGGCTGGTGCTGTGGAGCCTGTTTCAGGGACTGGACGAGTTCCCCGAAGCGCCGCCGCCGGGGCTCGTGACGATTCCCGTGATCGAAGGCGTGACCGGCGAGGTGTATACGCTCTCGGGCTACCACAAGGCCGGGCAGCGCGCGATTCGCATCGACATGCTGGAACGGCTCGCCGATCAGCTTCGCGCGCAGGATTCGCGCGGCGGGTTCGAGGCGAACCCGGACATGCTGTCGATCACCGGCCTGACGCTGGAACAGTTCGCGGACCTGATGCAGGGGCTGGGCTACAAGGCCGAGCGCGCCGAACGCCCCAAGGCGAAGCCGGTGAGCGAGGCCGAGGCGGTGCCGGAGGCGGGCGAGACGCCGGCGGATGGTTCTGCTGCGCAAGCCCCCGCGGATGCTCCCGACACGCCTGCGGTAGCGGAGACACCTGTCGCACCAGAGGCACCCGCCGAAGGTGCGTCCGAGGTCGAGGCGGTGCCGGAGGCCGATACGCCAGTCGAACCCGAAGTCGAGGTTTACTATACGTTCACCTGGTCCGGGTTCGGGCGCAAAGGCAACCAGGCCGAGCGTCGCGGCGGACAGGCACGCGGCAAGGGTGGCAAGCCGCAGGGGGCCAAGCCGCGCGGCAAGGGACCGCGCAAGGATGGCGAGGGTCAGAAGGCCAAGTCGTTCTCTTCGCGCCCGCCGAAAAAGGAAAAGGCCATCGACCCGGACAACCCCTTCGCCCAGGCGCTGATGGGACTCAAGGACAAGAAGTGAGCGAACCGCGCGCGACGATGCGGGCGGACAAGTGGCTCTGGCATGCGCGGTTCTTCAAGACGCGCGGGCTGGCCACCAAGCTGATCGCCGCCGGGCACCTGCGGGTGAACGGGACAAAGATCGCGAAGGCCTCGCACGGGATCAGTCCCGGGGATGTTCTGACCTTTCCGCAGGCCAAACGGGTGCGTGTGATCCGGCTTGTTGCTCTGTCGCTGCGACGCGGACCCGCGCCCGAGGCGCAACTGCTGTACGAGGATCTGACGCCACAGGAAACACCTGTCCCGAAAAATCCGGGGTTCGAAGGAAAGGGGCGCCCGACGGGCAAAGATCGCCGCAACGCCCGTCTTTACGACCCGACCCGCCTTGAATGATGCCCGCAAGGGCGTTAGCACACCTGAAACGACCGGCATCTGGAAGTCCCATGACCTATATCGTCAACGACAAATGCATCGCCTGCAAATACACCGACTGCGTGGAGGTGTGCCCCGTGGATTGCTTCTACGAAGGCGAGAACATGCTGGTGATTCACCCGGACGAATGTATCGACTGCGGCGTGTGCGAACCGGAATGCCCGGCTGACGCGATCCGCCCGGATACCGAACCGGAAGCGGCCAAGTGGGTCGAGTTCAACCGGAAGTATTCCGAGCTGTGGCCGGTCATCATCGAAAAGAAAGATCCCCTGCCGAACGCCGAGGAGCGTGACGGTGAAGAGGGCAAGTTGGAGAAGTATTTCTCCGAAGCGGCGGGCGAGGGCTGATTCGGCTCGCGCACGCTGCACGGCAGCACGGAATGGGGGCCGGGATCGGCCAGACTCCGCGGATTCAGCGGAGATTCATGTGTTTTGCCACCGAACCCTTTGAAAAAGGGCGATTCTGCGCTATATAGAACTTCGCTGTGAACCATGACACCTGACCAGCGCCCAATTGGGGGTCGTTACTGGGCGCGTTCGACAAGCTGACAGCTTCAGGACGGGGTGAGGAGAACTCCTCGCACGTTTCGTTTTTGTCGCTCGGATGCGCGGTGCTGAAAGGAAGATATTGAAGATGAGCAAAGCCAAGAAGCTTGATTTCCGTCCCAACGAATACGTCGTGTATCCGGCCCACGGGGTCGGCCAGATCGTATCGATCGAGGAGCAGGAAGTCGCCGGGCTGACGCTGGAACTGTTCGTCATCTCGTTCGAGAAGGACAAGATGACGCTGCGCGTGCCGACCAACAAGGCCACCGAGGTCGGGATGCGCTCGCTGTCCTCGCCCGACGTGGTGTCCAAGGCGATGACCACGCTCAAGGGCAAGGCCCGCGTGAAGCGCGCGATGTGGTCGCGCCGGGCGCAGGAATACGAACAGAAGATCAACTCGGGCGACCTGATCTCGATCGCCGAAGTGGTGCGCGACCTGCACCGCAGCGACGACCAGCGCGAGCAGAGCTATTCGGAGCGTCAGCTTTACGAAGCCGCGCTCGAGCGCCTGACGCGCGAAGTGGCTGCCGTGTCCGGTGGTGACGAGGCGGCGGCCCAGCAGAAGGTGGGCGACGTCCTGACCTCCCGCGCGGCCTGATCGCCAGAGCCAACGACTGATTACGGACCGCCGCGCCCCAAGGGTGCGGCGGTTTTTTTATGCGAGGGTGGCAAGCGCGGCGAGAGCAGCGATTTCCGCGCATTGCTGGGTCGCGCCCAGCACGTCGCCGGTCTGCCCGCCGATCTTGCGCTGTGCCACGACTGCGACCGTGAGGGTGGCGAGGCTGGCCCAGACGAGCGGGGCAAGCACATCGGTGCCGATGCACAGGAACGCGCCCCCGACGGCCAGCAGGACGCCCAGCGTCGCCGTGGCCTGCGACGGGCGGCCCACGGATTGTGCAAGCCCCGTGCCGCGCGCATTGGGCATGGCGGCCATCAGCACGCCCATCGGCGCCCGGCTCAGAAGGCCGGTGGCAACGAGCGCGACGGCGATACCGCCGGCGGGCAGGAGCACGGTGAGGGCTGCCCAGCGGACAAGCAGGGACAGGACCAGCGCGATGACGCCGTAACTGCCGACCCGGCTGTCCTTCATGATGTCGAGCCGCCCTGCGCGGTCGTGCCCACCCCAGAACCCGTCCGCGACGTCGGCGAGGCCATCTTCGTGAAGAACTCCGGTGATGACAACCTGCGTGGCAAGCGTCGCGGCGGCGGCGAGGGGCACCGGCAGGCCCATGCGCATCAGGATCCAGCCCAACACACCCGCCGCGAGGCCCACGAGCGCGCCCGCCAGCGGCCAGGCCCAGGCCGCACGAGCCCCGCGCGCGTGGTCGGCCCGCACCGGCAGGCGGGTCAGGAGCGCGATGGCGGCGGGAATGTCGCCGGAGGTGGCAAGGGGGTCGGAGCTGGCCATGAGTTTCGCCTTGTTCTCGTCGATGTTTCCTCGGTAAGGCTTCGTCCGCGACACATCAACAGGAGACGCCCATGACCGCCCCCTTCGACACGCTGGACGCATTCCGCGCGCTGCTCGCGGAGCTGCCCGCGCCCGATCAGGCGGCGCGTGACGGAGCGGTGGAGCGCAACGGTCAGCTCACCAAACCTCCCGGGTCGCTTGGCCGGTTGGAGGATCTGGCGATCTGGTATGCAGGTTGGCGTGGGGAGGCGCGGCCTCGGATCGAACGTCCACAAGTCGTTATTTTTGCAGGGAATCATGGGGTGACGACGCAGGGTGTGTCGGCGTTTCCGGCCGAAGTGACCGAGCAGATGGTCGGGAATTTCGCGGCCGGCGGGGCGGCGATCAACCAGCTGGCCGGCGCGTTCGGGGCGTCGATGGATGTGCACGCCCTGTCGCTCGATACGCCCACGGCGGACTTCACGCAGGGTCCGGCGATGAGCGAGGCCGACGTGATCGCGGCGCTGTCGACCGGCTGGGACGCGGTCGATCCGAAGGCCGACCTGTTCGTCACCGGCGAGATGGGGATTGGCAATACGACCTCGGCGGCGGCGCTGGCGCATGCGCTGTTCGGTGAGACGGCAGAGGACTGGGTCGGGCGCGGGACCGGCGTGGATGACGCGGGTCTTGCGCTCAAGGCGCGGGTGGTGCGCGACGGGCTCGCGGCCAATCCGGGTGCCGCGGGTGATGGGCTTGAGGCACTGCGGTGCCTTGGCGGGCGCGAGGTTGCCGCGATGGCAGGCGCGATTGCGCGCGCGCGCACGCTCGGCATTCCGGTTATTCTCGATGGGTTCATCTGCACGGCATCGGCGGCTTGCCTCGAACGGGCGGTGCCCGGGGCGCTGGATCACACGGTGGCCGGCCATGTGTCGGCGGAGGCCGCGCATCCACGGCTGCTCGACCTGCTCGGCAAGGCGCCGCTCCTGTCGCTCGGCATGCGGCTGGGCGAGGGCTCTGGCGCCGCTCTGGCGATCGGTGTCCTGAAGGGCGCGGTTGCGGCCCATTCCGGCATGGCGACCTTCGCGGAGGCGGGCGTCAGCGACGGTTAGGAGGCCTTGGCCTCGGGCGTGTCGTCGTCATCATCTTCGCGGTCATCGTCGCGCGAGGGCTTCGGCTCCTGGTCGAGAGCGAGTAGCTGGGTGAGCATCGCGCTTTCCATGTCCCGGTCGAGCGCCATGGAGCGTTCACGGTAAGCCTCGTTCTCATCCGCGCGCAGATTGGGATCCCAGTAATTCGCGAGTTCGCGGATCATGTGGCGGTCATGTTTGTAGAACATCCGCTCGGCTTCGTTCGCCTCGAACTCCGACAATCCGACATTTTCAAGAACGTAGCGCCCGACGCGCAGGGAGCTGTCGAACATCTCGCGCACGATGTCGTTCGCGCCCGCCTGGTAGAGGCCATAGACATGGGTCCGGTCGCGCGCGCGCGCGATGATGTGGATGTCGGGCCGAACGGCGCGGGCATGGGCGACGATGCGCATGCAGGCATCGGCATTGTTGACGGCGACGACGAGCACTTTGGCGGTTTCCAGCCCCGCAGCCTTGAGCAGGTCCGGGCGGGTGGGATCGCCGAAGAAGCCCTTCACCCCGAATTTGCGCATCATCTGAATGGTTTGCAGGTTGTTGTCGAGCACGGTCGTCTTGAAACCGACCGAGCGGACAAGCCGGTTCACCACCTGCCCGAAGCGACCGATCCCGACGATGATGATACCGGAATGCTCGTCGATCTCGTCAGCCTCGGTCGCCTCGACCCGGACTTTCGAGCGTTTGGCGTAGAAGTCGTGAACGATGAACGCCAGCGGCGTGAGAAGCATCGAGAGTGCGATGACGGTGAGCACGTCCTGCCCGATCACGTTGGTGATGACGCCCTGTTGAAGCGAAAAGGTGACGAGCAGAAAGCCGAATTCGCCGGCCTGCGCGAGGCCGAGGGTGAAGAGCCACAGATCTCGCCCCCGCAGGTTGAAGATCAGCCCGAGGGGGGCGAGCACGGCGGCCTTGGCTGCCATGAGAAGCGTGGCCAGACCGATCAGGCGCACGGGATCGGCGATGAAGCCGCGCACGTCCATGCCCGCGCCGACGGTGATGAAAAAGAGGCCGAGCAGCAGGCCCTTGAACGGCTCGATGTCGGTTTCAAGCTCATGCCGGAACTCGGAGTTGGCGAGCATGACGCCGGCGAGGAAGGCGCCGAGGGCGGGCGAGAGGCCGACGACGTTCATCAGCGTGGCGATGCCGACAACGATCAAGAGCGCGACGGCGGTGTACATTTCGCGCAGACGGGCGCTCTCGATAAAGCGAAAGAGCGGCCGCACGAGGTAACGGCCCGCAAGAATGATCGCCGCGACCGCGCCGAGCGTGACGAGGGCGACGCCCCAGCTTGGCAGGTTCTCGACGATGGAGACCGAGGAATGGTCGTCTACGCCGTGTGAGCCGCCGCCGGTGGCAAGCAGGGGGACGAGGACGAGCATGGGGATGACGGCGATGTCCTGCGTGAGCAGCACCGAGAAGCTGGAACGCCCCCCCGCGGACTGCATCAGCCCCTTTTCCGTAAGCGTCTGCAGGACGATCGCCGTCGAACTGAGCGCAAGCATGAGGCCGATGGCGAGCGAGACCTGCCAGGATTCGCCCATGATCATCACGGCGCCGGTGACGACGGCGGTGGTGAGGACGACCTGCAACCCGCCAAGCCCCATGAGCCGGTGGCGCATGTCCCACAATGCGCCGGGATCGAGCTCCAGGCCGATGAGGAAGAGCATCATCACGACGCCGAATTCGGCAAAGTGCATCAACCCTTCGGTTTCGCCCCCATCGATTCCGGTGATCGGGCCGATCAGCAGACCGGCGACGAGGTAGCCCAGCACCGAGCCGAGGCCCAGACGCGCGGCGATCGGCACCGCGATGACGGCGGCACCGAGGTAAATCGTGGCGTTCAAAAGGAAAGTTTCCATGCCGCTATCTTCGCAACAGCCCGTCACATTGGCAATGTAGGCGGATGATGTAACGGCGGAAAAACACCTTTCAGCACAAACGATCCTGAATTTCGTTCCCGAGCCGGGTGATGCGATCAAGTCTTGTGCTGATCCTGTCCTGAAACACCTTCAACTGACCGATGATATCCGTGAGGCTTTCGCCGGAGCGCGGCAGACGCGCACCTTCGATCTTGCACATGACACGGGTGGTGGAGAGGCCAAGGACATGCCGCTCCATCTTGTCGCAAGCGCTGAGAATGCGTGCCGCTTCCTCCTGCACCAAGGTGACGGCGGCGGCTGCAGTTTCGCGATAATGCATCACGAGATTGCGCAGGATTTCGCGTTCCGTAGCGAGGTCGGTATGGCCGAGTTGTCGGCGTTCGAAGGTGAGCTGGTTGTCGCAGGCGTTGAGCAGGCGCGAGAGGCCGTCGATGAACAAGGTTTCGATCACCGAGGCCTTGATGTTGGAGAAGTTGCTGTCCTTGCCGATCACATGGGTTTCGAACCAGTCGAACATGTCGCGCGACATCATTCCGTAGTTCTTTGACAGGGTTGAGATCGGGCCCCCGGTCGGTTCCATCCGGGAAGCGATGACGCGCAGGTTGTGAGGCACGGTGCGCATGGCGTTGAAATCTTCGATCAGCCCTTCGGTCTCGGTGCGCAGCGCCTCGGCATGTTGCATGGTGTCGCGCAGTGCGTGGGTCCGTGCATCCGGGTGGCGCCCGAGCCCCTGGTCACGTGCCACGAGTTCACGCGAGATCGCGTCGGCTGCGAAGGCCGCGTAGTCAGCGTATCCTTGGTCCTGAAGCCGGTCGAGGAGGTGGCGCGCGCTATCTTCGGGTGTGAGGTTCTCACTCTCTTCGCGCTGGCGAAGGGCCGCGTATTCGGCTTCGATCGTTTGAAACAGGGGGCTGCTCGGCTTGAACCGGGCCGAGAGATAGCCGGTGCCGTTGGGCATGACGACTGCGAATACCCAATAGTGCAGGCCGTCCTTGGCCTGGTTCTTGACGTAGGCGCCGACGGGCTGACCTTGTTGGATGGTGGTCCACAGGAGCCAGAAGACCCCGCGCGGCATGCCGGGATGACGGATGATCTTGTGCGGTGCGCCGATCAACTCGTCCCAGTCGAAATGCGCGACGCGGCGGAAGACGTAGTTCCCGGACTCGATGACCCCGCGATGGTCCGTGCGGGAGAAGAAGACCTCGTCCAGATCGAAGGGCGCCTCGCCATGAGACGGGCGGAACTCATTACGTTTTTCCTGATAGGACACGGGTCGGGCGGCTCCGAAAGACTGCGGATGGCGAATAGCAGCGACAGGCCGCGCGCGGCTGTCCGTGTCTTTCTAACCGGGAAGCGTTGTTTGCAGGTTAACGGCCTCAGCCGAGCGGCAGAACGTCCAGCGCGTACTGTTTGCTGCCTTTCTGGTAGACGAGACGGGTGTCGGAGATGGCGACCACCTGGCCACCGTCGAGCCTGTCGCCCACCGAGACTTTCACATAGCGGCCACTGCCCATGCGCACGAGGGCGCGGCGCGAGGACGACGAGCCGTAGACACCGATCAGGTTCAGTTTGCGCAGGTTCAGGGCGTTCTTCATCGTCGCCGTTCGCGCGACGGAGGCCGAGGAGGGGATGATCGGCTGCGATGAGCGCGCGGCTGC
>CXWF01064621.1_pt1 | contig 11783 bp, 8 predicted proteins | sample 468421 | NCBI WGS metagenome assembly CXWF01 (sample SAMEA2620812, study PRJEB7988) | marine metagenome | biome: marine biome (ENVO:00000447); feature: surface water layer (ENVO:00002042); material: "saline water (ENVO:00002010), including plankton (ENVO:xxxxxxxx)" | depth 5 m
TGCTTCTGCAACGCATCCACCAGCGCCTGCCGGTTCTTGTAGACCTTGGCCGGTTCCTCGCGAAAGATGCGCGCGACCTCGTTCAGCACATCAATGAAGCCCGGCCGGCCATAAGCCGCGTCCTTCGGAAAATAGGTGCCGCCCCAGAAGGGTTCTCCCTCCGGTGTCAGGAACATGGTGAGGGGCCAGCCGCCCTGCTGGCCGAGCAGATGCAGCGCCGACATGTAGATCGCGTCGATGTCGGGGCGCTCCTCGCGGTCGACCTTGATGTTCACGAAATGCTCGTTCATCACGGCGGCAACCGCTTCATCCTCGAAGCTTTCATGCGCCATCACGTGACACCAGTGGCACGCCGCATAGCCGACCGAAAGCAGGATCGGTTTCTTTTCCTTCTTCGCGGCGGCAAGCGCCTCCGGCCCCCAGGGTCGCCAGTGCACGGGATTGTCCGCATGCTGGAGGAGATAGGGGCTCGTTTCGGCGCGCAGGAAATTGCGTGACATAAGGCCTTCCGGGGGTTTCACTCGTTTCTGACAATGTGGGGCTATGGACCCCTGCCGTCGATGGCTAACGCCAACGCAGGCGCAATGAAAGAGTTCGTTCCATGAAAGTCAAAATCGACCTCGACATGACCGCCGAAGAAGCGCGCACGCTGATGGGCCTGCCGGACCTCGAACCGATGCAGCAGCGGCTTCTCGAACAGCTCGAAAAGCAGGTTTCGAGCAACCTGTCCTATATGGACCCCGAAGCGATGATCCGTGCCGTGCTGCCTGCCGGAGCGCAGGGGCTCGAAAAATTCCAGGACATGATGTGGGGTATGGCGCGCTCGGCCATGTCGGCAGGGGGCATGGGTGGCGGTACGGCGAAATCGGGCGGCGCCAAATCCGATACGAAGAAGGACGAATGACGCACCTGTTGCGCCTCTGCGGGTTGAGCTGATTTGAATACGATCTATGCGCTTTCGACCGCGCCCGGCCGGGCGGGGGTCGCCGTCATTCGGATATCGGGCGAGGCCGTCCGCGCCGCTATTGCCGCGCTGACGGGCGAGGGGCCGGGGCGTCCGCGCGAGGCTTTGCTTCGCCGCTTCCGCGATCCGGTCAGCGGGGCGCCGCTCGATCTTGGACTCCTTCTGTTCTTTGAAGCGCCGGCGAGCTTCACCGGCGAGGATGTCGCCGAGCTTCACATTCATGGCGGCCGCGCGGTTGTCGCCTCGGTGCTGCGTGCGCTTTCCGCGTTGCCGGGCCTGCGTGCCGCCGAGCCGGGCGAGTTCACGCGCCGCGCCTTCGAGAACGGCAAGCTCGACCTTACCGCCGTTGAAGGCCTGGCCGACCTCATCGATGCGGAGACGGAAGCCCAGCGCGTTCAGGCGTTGCGGCAGATGGAGGGCGCGCTGGGTCTTCTCTATGAGGGCTGGCGCGCGCGGCTCGTCAGGGCGCTTGCCTATGCCGAGGCGGAGATCGATTTTCCCGACGAGGAAGTGCCGGGCGACCTGCTGGCGAAGCTCGGTCCCGAGATCGGTGCGCTTGCGTCCGAGATCGGTGCCCATCTCGATGACGGGCGCAAGGGCGAGCGGCTGCGCGACGGTATCGAGGTCGCGATTGTCGGTCCGCCCAATGTCGGCAAGTCGAGCCTTCTCAATCGTCTCGCAGGCCGCGAGGCCGCCATTGTTTCCGATGAGGCGGGAACGACGCGCGACGTGCTCGAGGTCCGGCTCGATCTTGGCGGTGTGCCGGTGACGCTGGCCGACACGGCGGGGCTCCGCGAGGCAGCGGGCAGCATCGAGCGGGAAGGGGTGCGCCGGGCGCTCGCGCGTGCCGAAGCTGCGGATCTTCGCGTCGTGGTCGTTGCGCCGGATGCGGCGGGGGAGATTGAGGGCGATTTCGCGCTGGCCCGGGAGGGCGACATCTGCGTCGTCAACAAACTAGATCTCGATGTCGCCGTGCCCGATGGTGCCATCGGCATTTCGGCACTGACGGGCGAGGGACTCGACCGCCTTGAGGCCGTGCTCCGCGAGCGGGTGGGGTTCGCCTATGAAGCGCAGGAACATCCACTCATCACCCGGGCCCGCCATCGCGAGGGGCTGGCTTCCTGTGCCGCTTCCCTCGACCGCGCGCGGCAGGCGCTGGAGGCAGGCCGGGACGCTGAACTCGTGGCCGAAGATCTCCGTCTCGCCGCCCGTGCCCTGGGCCGTATCACGGGCCGGGTCGATGTCGAGGATCTGCTCGACGTCATCTTTCGCGACTTCTGCATCGGCAAGTGATGGGCGAAGAGAGCCGGATCTGTTTCACGTGAAACATGAAGACGCGGGGGAATTCGATTCCACCCCATTGGCTTGCGCGTGAATCCTCATCTCGGTGGAATCTTGATTCGGCTCTGTGGATAAAGTTTTTGACGCGGCGGGTGCGAGCGACTAAAGCTCTCCCGGTGTTTCGAGCGTTGCGCTGCCGCTCGCGGATTGGCGCTCGCGTGTTCCGCCCGTCGAATCCGTTCTTACGGGCACAGGCACTTCTTCTTCATTCGGATTTTTTCGATGACGCGCGAATTCGATGTGATCGTGATCGGTGGCGGCCATGCGGGCTGCGAGGCGGCCTCGGCAGCCGCGCGGGCGGGGGCCCGTACCGCGCTCATCACGCACAAGATTTCGACTATCGGCGAGATGTCCTGCAACCCTGCCATTGGCGGTCTCGGCAAGGGCCATCTGGTTCGCGAGGTCGATGCGCTGGACGGGCTGATGGGCCGCGTGGCCGATGCTGCGGGTATTCAGTTCCGTCTCCTCAACCGGCGCAAGGGGCCGGCCGTGCGGGGGCCGAGAGCGCAAGCCGACCGCAAGCTTTACCGGGAGGCCATGCAGGCCGAGATCCTGAGCCATCGCAATCTCGAGGTGATCGAGGCGGGGGTTTCCGATTTGCTGGTCGAGAAGGGAGAGGTCCGGGGCGTAGTGGCCGAGGATGGCCGCCAGTGGAAATCCGCGCGGGTGGTCCTCACCACGGGCACTTTCCTGAATGGCATGATCCATCTGGGCACGAGCCGCATTCCGGCGGGCCGGGCAGGGGAAGCGCCCGCGCTGGGTCTTTCGGAACGGCTTTACAGTCTCGGCTTTCGGCTTGGGCGCCTGAAGACCGGGACGCCCGCGCGGCTCGCCGGAGACAGCATCGACTGGCCGGCGCTCGAGGTTCAGCCGGGTGACGATCCGCCGGTGCCATTTTCCTTCCTCACGCGCGAGATAAAGACGCCCCAGGTGCCGTGCCATATCACGCGGACCACGGAGGAGGGCCACCGGATCATTGAGGCAAACCTCAAGCTCTCGCCGGTCTATTCGGGCCAGATCGAGGGGGTCGGGCCGCGCTATTGCCCCTCCATCGAGGACAAGGTGGTGCGCTTCCGCGAAAAGGACAGCCACCAGATATTCCTGGAGCCCGAAGGGCTGGACGACGACACGATCTACCCGAACGGCATTTCGACGGCTCTGCCGGAGGATGTGCAGCTCGCCTTCCTCAAGACCATTCCGGGGCTCGCCAATGTCGTCATGCGGCGTGCGGGCTATGCCATCGAATATGACTATATCGACCCGCGCGAGCTCACCCCGGCACTTGAGACGCGAAAGCTGCCGGGGCTTTATCTCGCGGGCCAGATCAATGGCACCACAGGCTATGAAGAGGCCGCCGCGCAGGGGCTCATGGCGGGGCTCAATGCGGCGCTCGCCGCCCGGGGCGACGACCCGCTGATCTTGGACCGGGCGCAGGCCTATACAGGGGTCATGATCGACGATCTGATCACGCGCGGCGTCTCCGAGCCCTATCGCATGTTTACCTCGCGGGCCGAATACCGGCTGACGCTTCGCGCCGACAATGCCGACCAGCGGCTCACGGCGGTGGGTATCGGTGCCGGTATCGTGAGCGAGGGGAGGGCCGAGGCTTTCGCCGCGAAGATGGCCGCCCTTGAGGAAGCCCGGAGGCTTTGCGAGGGGCTGAAGGCGAGCCCGAGCGAGCTGAACAAGCGCGGGCTCAAGGTCAATCAGGACGGTGTGCCCCGCAGCGCTATGGACCTGCTGGCCTATCCTGACGTGGATATGGCCCGGCTGGGGCAGATCTGGCCGGAGACGGGCGATCTGGAGCCCGGTATCCGGGAGCAGGTCGAGATCGAGGCGCAGTATGCGGGTTATCTGGTGCGCCAGGAGGCGGATATCAGGGCTTTTCGGAAGGATGAGGGGATGAAGCTACCGGCGAGCCTGGATTACGGCTCGGTCGGCGGGCTTTCTTTCGAAGTTCGCCAGAAGCTTTCGGCGGCGCGGCCCTCGACACTGGGACAGGCGGCGAGGGTGGATGGCGTGACTCCCGCAGCGCTGACCGCCTTGATGATTCACGTGAAACAAAAGCGCTCAGCTTGAGGTGTCATACGGAGTATGACCCAACATATAGTGTCCGATACCCCGCAAGTCATTGATGCGGAATCCTTTTCTGCCCTTGTTGATGTTTCACGTGAAACAATGGATCGACTCGCGCAATACGAGTCCCTTCTCCTGAAGTGGCAGAAATCCATAAATCTGGTCTCTGCGGGTACTTTGCCGGAGCTCTGGCGCCGCCATATGCTCGATTCAGCCCAGCTGGCGGGGCTTGCGCCGGAGGGTGCGCTCCGATGGGTCGATCTTGGCAGTGGTGGAGGGTTTCCCGGCCTCGTCATCGCCATTCTTCTGGCTGAAAGGCCCGGTTTCGAGATGCATCTGGTCGAAAGCGATCAGCGGAAATGCATCTTTATGCGGGAGGTGGCGCGCGTGACCGGCGCCCCTGCTACTATATATAATATGAGGATCGAAGCCTTTGCGGACAAGGGCGTGACCTTCGATGTCGTCTCCGCCCGGGCCCTGGCGCCGCTCGACCGGCTACTTGGCTGGGCGGCTCCCCTTTTCGGCCCGGAGACAATCGGGCTATTTTTGAAGGGGAAGGGGGTCGAGGACGAATTGACCTTGGCCCGAAAAAGCTGGATATTCGAAGCCGACCTTCATCCCTCTCAGTCGGACCCGGTGGGTTCCGTGCTGAAGCTGCGAGGCCTTCATGGAACCGATCGAGAAGACGCTGGCGGCTGAGGCCCCCCGAGAAATGGATAACCTCATTCCTGCCGAGGACAGCACTACCGGTAGCGACCCAATGGTTGCTCCGTCCACGGACCGTCCACGCATCCTTGTGGTGGCAAACCAGAAGGGCGGCGTCGGCAAGACAACCACGGCCATCAATCTCGGAACCGCGCTGGCCGCTGTTGGCGAACGTGTGCTGGTCGTCGATCTCGATCCGCAGGGCAATGCGAGCACGGGCCTCGGCATCGGACGTAACGAGCGCAAGGTTTCTGCTTATGATGTGTTGATCGGCGCCGCGCTGATCGAAGATGCAATCGTTCCGACCAAGGTGCCGGGTCTCGATATTGTTCCCTCCACGATGGATCTGCTGGGCGCCGAGCTTGAGCTTGCCAGTGTGCAACGCCGCTCACACCGTCTGCGCGATGCCCTGTCGCGCATGCCGCGCAATGGCCGCAAGCGCGAAACCAGCGAGAGCGAAGAGAAGATGACGGAGCGTGCCTACTCCTATCTTCTGATCGACTGCCCGCCATCGCTGAATCTTCTCACCATCAACGCGATGACAGCAGCAGATGCGATCCTTGTTCCGCTGCAATGCGAATTCTTTGCGCTGGAAGGTTTGAGCCAGCTCCTGCGCACGGTCGAGCGCGTCAAGACCAGTCTCAATCCGCGTCTCGACATTCAGGGCATTGTCCTCACCATGTTCGATCAGCGCAACAAGCTCTCCGACCAGGTGGCGTCCGATGTGCGCTCCTATCTCGGCGACAAGGTTTATCGCACCGTCATTCCGCGTAATGTCCGCATCTCGGAAGCGCCGTCCTATGGCAAGCCCGCGCTCGTCTATGATCATCGCTGCGCCGGCAGCAAGGCCTATATGAAACTGGCCGCCGAGATGATCCAGCGCGAACGGCGTTTGCGCCAGACGGCGGCCTAGCGGGGGCGGCAGGAGGCGAGGGTGGTTTGACCCGTCTTAATAACGTCTTCTAAGAGTTTGAATTTGTTGAGGTACGGGTAATACAAGGTAGTGCTTTTGCAAGCGGGAGAGACGATAAACCCCGTCTTTCCGCGATTTCGGTAAATGTGGTGCGAAGTGCTACCGGCCATACTTTCACGGCCACGGCGTCAGTCCTAAGCGTATGAGCTGGCGTGAGAGTGGAAGTTATGAGCGCGCTGAAGAAAGCCCGTCTTGGGGCATTGGAAGGGAAACGATGGCAATGGCAGAGGAAGCACCGAGCCGGCTTGGACGTGGTCTGGCCGCACTGATCGGCGAGGACACCGCTTTTGCGCTGGGCGACAAGGAAGCGCCTGCACCCAAGGGTGTGCGGGAAGTCCCCATCGAATTCCTGCGCGCCAATCCTTTCCAGCCGCGCCATACCTTCCGGCCGGAAGACCTCGAAGACCTTGCCAATTCGATTCGCGAGAAGGGCGTGTTGCAGCCCATCGTCGTGCGACCGGTGAAGGGCGAGGAGAACCGCTTCGAGATCGTCGCGGGCGAGCGGCGCTGGCGCGCGTCCCAGGCAGCGCAGCTCCATCAGGTACCGGTCATCGTCAAGGAATTGAGCGATGCCGAATCGCTCGAAATTGCGATCATCGAAAATGTGCAGCGCGCCGATCTGAATTCGGTCGAAGAGGCCGCGGGCTATGAGCGCCTCATGCAGCAGTTCGACTATACGCAGGACCAGCTGTCCAAGCTCATCGGCAAGAGCCGCAGCCATGTTGCGAACACGCTGCGTCTGCTTTCGCTGCCCGAAAGCGTGCGCAAGATGATCGAGCAGGGGAAGCTCTCGGCCGGTCAGGCCCGTCCGCTGATCGGTCACGAGCGAGCGGAAGACCTCGCGCGCGAGATCGTTGCCAAGGGGCTCTCGGCCCGCGAGGCGGAGGCGCTGACCCGCAAGACCGATCCGGCAGCGGCGGGCACCAAGCCGAAGGCCCTTCCCAAGGCGGAGAAGGACGCGGACACGCTGGCGCTGGAAAAGAACATCTCCGACCAGCTCGGCCTCAATGTCTCGATTTCATTTTCGGGCGACAAGGGCGGCGAGGTGAAGATCGCCTACAAGACGCTCGAACAGCTCGACGAGATCTGCCGCCGCCTTGCCGGTCGTGCCGCCCAGAAAATGACCTGAGCGAAATTCATCCGGCTACGGAGGATTGTTTGCAGCCGTTCCCTCCGACACAGGGAGAGCGTGGAGAAGCACTTGTCCCCTCTGCGGCAGATGCGCTGCAACAGCACTGCACGGGCGTGGCGTTTCGGGCACAGCCGGGATAGCCCTCTCCGATGTGACGTTATGATGACATTCGTGTGACAGTCGGCCCCGTTTATGCCCGGTGGAGGGGATAAACAGGCGCGTTTTCCAACGTATTAGCGGCGCGCTGAACGCGCCTTTTTCACCTTAGCGGCGTGCTGAACGCGCGCCTCTTTCACCTTAGCGGCGCGCTGAACGCGCGCCTCTTTCACCTTAGCGGCGCGCTGAACGCGCGCCTTGGGCAATCCGGAAGAGTGTCTGGCCGCAGATCGAGACGTCGGGCTGGCCGGTCGATTTGCATTGCCCTTCGGCTTCCAGCGCCAGCGCCAGCGCACGGTCGAGACGCTTGCGGCTCCACATCCTCATTTGTCTTTGTACGGAGGGTTTGCGGCTGAAATGAAGCGGCGGACGAAAGCCCCGGAGCGCGCCCTCTATATCGCTTCCGCTTTCGACGCGCGCTGCCGCCAGATGCATCTGCATGAGATGCCGTGACAAGGCGTTGAGGATCGCGATTGCGTTGGTGTCGGCGGCCTTGGAGCGTGCGAAGGCCGTATCGAGGCGGTCGAGATCGCCTGACATTGCAGCATCAATCACTTCGTCCAGGCTCGATCCCGCATTGTCGCCGACACTGGCGCGTGCATCCTCCAGCGTCACCATGCGCTTGTCGCCGTTCTCTCCAGCTATCGCCTTGGGGCCCGCATAAAGAATGAGCTTTTCAAGTTCGTTCTGCGTCACGCCGCGATCCGAACCGAGGCTCGCCAGGAGATAGTCAAGTGCCGCTGGCTCCGCTGCGAGGCCCTCCGCTGCAAGCCGTGTACGGATCACGTTTTCAAGCTGTCCCTGGTCGTCGGCATAGCAGGCAATTGCGGCCGCATTCGCCGCGCCCTCAAAAAGTGTGCGCAGGGAGGAGCGCGGTCCGAGTTCGCCTGCTTCCACAAGTACCAATGCATCGCCTGCCGGATCGTCGAGAAAGCTCTTGAAGATTTTCGATGTGCCGTCGGCCGCACCGCGCACACGCACCACGCGCCGTCCGCCGAGCATCGAGATTGCGGCGGCTTCATCGGCCAGCCTTGCCGGATCGCTTTTAAGGTCGCTGTCGGAAAGCTCCGCGATACGAAAGGGGTCGGAGAGGTCGTCGACAACCGTTTTCATCATCGTGGCGATGCGTTCGCGCGCAAGGCCCGCATCGGGACCGTAGACGAGGACTGCACGCACCTTTGGGTCCGGCTTCTGGACGAACCTGTCTGCTTCGCGCGGTGCAATCTTCAAGGTGATGCCCCGCTAGCTTCCGCTCTTTGACAAGCGGTCGAAATAGATCGAGAGCTGCAGCTTGATGTCGTTCGCCGCCGCTTTGGCAATGCGTTCGCGGGCGGCATCCGCCGCGACGATATTCGCATATTCAGACACCACGCGGTTATAGGAAGAGCGTGCGCGCGAGGTCGAGCGCAGCAGCGTCTCCTTCGTGTCCGTTTTCACGAGACGGAAAGGAACGAGAAGCGCGACGTTCTTTCGCGTCACCTCTGCGTCGCGCTCGATGGCCACGTCCTCGCTGTAGAGCACGGGCGCAACCTCCACGCGGTAAAGCGCATCTGCAGGCGGGTTGCCGGTCGGCGAAAGAAGATCGAGCAGGCTGTACTTTATTTCACGGCCGAGTTCGTCATTCGGCGCACTGACGTCCAGCTGCATGAGATCGTTCGTCACGGTGCTGCCGTTGCGTTCGGCATAGAGCGGCGAGAATCCGCAAGCGCCGAGAGGCGCGATCAGCGCCAGCGCGATGAGTGGCGCCGCGAGACGTTTCATCTCATGCCACGATATTGACGATCTTGCCCGGTACGACGATGACCTTGCGGACGGGTTTTCCATCGATCGCCTTCTCCACCTTTTCGAGCGCAAGCGCCGCCCGTTCCACCGTTTCCTTGTCAGCGTCGCGCGCGATGGTCAGCTCGTCGCGGCGCTTGCCATTTACCTGCACGGCAATGGTAATGGAGTCTTCCACGAGGAGGGCCTTGTCGGCAACCGGCCATTCGGTAGCGGTCAGCGGCTGGTCATGGCCAAGCGCTTCCCAGCACTCTTCCGCGAGATGCGGCATCATCGGCCCGACGATCTGGACGATGAGTTCCAAAGCCTCGCGCAGAGCCCATCTGGAGGCGTCATCGACGGGCGTGAAACCGGAAATGGCGTTTGCCAGTTCATAGACGCGGGCGACTGCCCGGTTGAAGCGCAGGTTTTCGAAATCTTCGGTTGCAGCGGCGAGCGCCTGATGCGCGGCGCGGCGAAGCGCCAGCGCTTCTTCGCTGAAGTTCGCGGGCATGGCGGCGCCCTTCGTTGCGAGCTTGTCTGCCGCGCCTGTGACCATGCGCCAGAGGCGCTGGGTGAAGCGCCATGCGCCTTCCGCGCCCTGGTCCGACCACTGAACGTCGCGCTCGGGCGGGCTGTCGGACAACATGAACCAGCGCGCGGTATCGGCGCCGTATTTCGCGATGATGTCTTCCGGGTCGACCGTATTCTTTTTCGATTTCGACATCTTCTCGACGGAGCCTATACGGATCGGTGCGCCGGTTTCGATGTGTTTGGCGACGCGCTTGCCGTCGGCCGTTTCGATCTCGACTTCGGCTGGCGGCACCCAGCGGCCTTCGGCATCGCGATAGGTTTCGTGGTTCACCATGCCTTGCGTGAAAAGTCCGGTGAAAGGTTCATCGAGCGAAAGATGTCCGGTCTTGTGCATGGCGCGCGTGAAGAAGCGCGAATAGAGCAGATGCAGGATCGCGTGCTCGATGCCGCCGATATACTGGTCGACGGGCAGCCAGTGATTGGCGACCGCCTTGTCGGTCGGCGTTGCGGCGTCCGGTGCGGTGAAGCGCGCGAAGTACCACGAGCTGTCCACAAAGGTGTCGAACGTATCCGTCTCGCGCCGTGCGGGCTTTCCGCATTTCGGACAATCGACATGTTTCCATGTCGGATGGCGGTCGAGCGGATTACCCGGTTCGCTGAACGTCACATCCTCGGGAAGGACGACGGGCAACTGGTCGCGGGGTACGGGCACGGTGCCGCAGGTCTCGCAATGGATGACCGGGATCGGGCAGCCCCAGTAGCGCTGGCGCGAGATGCCCCAGTCGCGCAGGCGGTAGTTCACCGTGCCTTCGCCAAGCCCCAATGCTTCGAGCTTTTCGATGGCCGCGCGTTTTGCGGTGGTCACATCGAGCCCGTTCAGGAAATCGGAATTCACTGCCACGCCGTCGCCCGTGAAGGCTTCGTCGCCTGCAATCAGGTCCGCGCGCCATGCGTCGTCTTGCACACGGTCCTTCGGTGTCACGACGGGAATGATCGGCAAGCCGTATTTCTTCGCGAAGTCGAAGTCGCGCTGGTCATGTGCCGGGCAGGCGAAGATCGCGCCGGTACCGTAATCCATCAGGACGAAATTCGCGACATAGACGGGAAGGGTCTTTCCTTCGATGAAGGGATGGCGCGCTTTCAGCCCGGTGTCGAAACCCATCTTCTCCGCCGTCTCGATCGCCTCCTCGGAGGTGCCGATGCGGTCGCATTCGCGGATGAAATCCGTGAGTGCCGGATTGTTCTTCGCGAGTGCTTGTGTCAGCGGATGATGCGGCGAGAGTGCGCAGAAACTTGCGCCGAACAACGTGTCGGGGCGCGTCGTGAATACTTCAAGGCGCGTTTTCTGCTCCGTGCTGTCCGGAATTTCTCCCTCCAGCGGGAAGAAGACGCGCGCTCCTTCCGAGCGGCCGATCCAGTTCTTCTGCATCGTCCGGACTTTTTCCGGCCAGCGTTCGAGCGTTTCGAGCCCGTCGAGAAGTTCGTCGGCGAAGTCGGTGATCTTCAGAAACCACTGTGTGAGTTCGCGGCGTTCGACCGCGGCGCCGGAGCGCCAGCCCTTGCCGTCGATCACCTGCTCGTTGGCGAGCACGGTGTTGTCGACCGGGTCCCAGTTCACCATGCTCTTCTTGCGCGCGACGATGCCGGCTTCCAGCATGTCGAGAAAGAGAGCCTGTTCCTGGCCGTAATATTCAGGGTCGCAGGTCGCAAATTCGCGGCTCCAGTCGATTGCGAGGCCGATCGCTTTCAGTTGCGCGCGCATGGCGGCGATGTTGTCGTAGGTCCAGCCTTTGGGATGGACGTTCTTTTCCATCGCCGCATTCTCAGCCGGCATGCCGAAGGCGTCCCAGCCCATTGGATGCAGCACATTGTATCCGCTCGCACGGCGGAAGCGCGCGATCACATCGCCCATCGTGTAGTTGCGGACATGGCCCATGTGAATGCGCCCCGACGGATAGGGGAACATTTCAAGAACATAGTATTTGGGCTTGTCCGCATCGTCGCGGGTCAGGAAGTCGCCGCGCTCCTCCCAGATCTTCTGCCATTTAGGCTCGGCGGTGCGGGCGTTGTAACGTGTGGACATGGGTCTCGGGATCTCTTGGGCGCGCGGCGGGGCAGACAGTGGCGGGTGCTCTGGCCCTCCG
>CXWF01004406.1_pt1 | contig 11581 bp, 4 predicted proteins | sample 468421 | NCBI WGS metagenome assembly CXWF01 (sample SAMEA2620812, study PRJEB7988) | marine metagenome | biome: marine biome (ENVO:00000447); feature: surface water layer (ENVO:00002042); material: "saline water (ENVO:00002010), including plankton (ENVO:xxxxxxxx)" | depth 5 m
TGCTCTACCTTTCTTTACCTCTACAGGGCAATCTATAGACCAATTGTTAGGGGCTTTACAAGTCTTGACTAATAGAGCTTTAGAGGCTGGTATTGCAGGTAGGGGTCTTAGACAGGCATTGGCTGAATTTGCTGAAAATGCAGAGAATAACGATGCTGCATTTAGAAAAATGGGAATATCCATTTTAGATTCTGAAGGAAACATGAAGCAATTGACTGATATTGCAGCAGAATTCGCTAGGGTAGTAGGTGAAGAAACTGTTTCTAACACAGAACTATTGACTGCATTAATCGACGACTTGAATGTGCGTGGTGCTACCGCTTTCGTCCACTTAGTTCAAGCATCAGATGAGTTTACTGAGGCAGTACATGCAACAGAAAACGCTGGTGGAGAGTTAGATAAGATGGTCAAAATCCAGAATGAGTCTATGGGAGCTCAGATACAAATTCTCAAAAACAATGTCCAAGCTATATTCCAACTGAGAGATGCAACATATGAAGGAACTGGCTTTTTGAATGGTTTCCACGAAGCTACTGTTAACATTATTAAGAGTTTATCTGGCCTAATAGTTGTAGAGGAAGAGGGACAACAGAAACTAACTGAGTTCGGTGAGTCTTTACGCACTATCGTTATAGAATCTATGTACGCTTTACATGAAGTTATTTTACAAGTAGTAGATGTAATAAAAGAATTTAGTAAAGAAGGATTAATTAGCACAGAAATGATAAGATTATACACACTACCACTAAGAATACTATTAGATGTTATACAGTTGTTAGGGCCTGATTTTACTAAATTAATACTAACACTATACATTTATAACAAAGTGTTGATGCTAGGTGCTGTAGCTAATGTTGCCTTTGGTAAAACAGCTATGACTAAAGTATATCCTGCATTGATGGCAGGAATAGCACATGGAGCAAAGACGGCTTATGCTGCTATACTAAAATATGCCGCAGGTGCTAACGTAGCAACATTCGCATCTAGAGCTTTAGCTTTTGCTATGAGAGCCATACCTATAGTAGCACTTGTAACAGCAGTAGTATTAGTTATTTATTATTTAGCTAAATGGATGAAGAAAACAGATGCATTGAGTAAAATGATAAACTTCTTTAGTAGTGGATTAAAGTCTTTGGGTGACATTGTTATTAATTATGTAGTATTCAGTTTTAATATGTGGATGGGTATTATAGATAAGATAGTGGGTGGATTGGGTAAGATAGCTGGTTTTGGTGGTGGTATAATTGATAGTGCTAAAGGTTTACTAGGTTTCGCTAATGGTGGGTACGTTACTGGTATGGCAAATGGTGGTAGAGTGGGTAAACAACCTTACATGGTTGGAGAACGTGGACCTGAGCTATTCATGCCTTCAAGTTCAGGGCAAATCTTAAATACTCAGAAGACCCAAAAGATATTAGCAGAAAGCACTGATTTGGCTGGTCCTGCAAAAGGCAGCCCACAAGTTATGAATATACAATCATTAGTGGTATCAGAGGCAGACATAAATCAAAGTAGTCTTAACATAGACTCGTTTGCGAGCAACCCTGCAATCAGAAGGACAAGTATAGGAGGATGAAATGCCGGTAACAGTAAAACCCAATCATTTTTATAAAGTCACCGATATAGGTGAAATGGTATATGTAACACCAGATTTTGTAGATTTACCACAAGGTAGTAGTTCTACTACTGTTGATTTGAGAGGTGGTGTTCCTGCAAGTTACATTTTACTATCTGGAAGCACTCCTGCTCCACTTAAGTTTGGTGGTGGCGAATTAAAAGGAGGACATCTACGTATGTTTGTTGATAGTTTTGATACTGCTGCTATACCTAGTGCTCCTGAATTAAGTTTATATAAGTTAGATGATAGTGTTACTGCTATTTCTGAAGGTTCACTTACCTCTTACATTACAACAGGTACTGAACAAACTGCAACATTTACTGCAGTTAATGATAACACTACGCTAGCTGCAGTTAATCCTGCAAACCCTGTATCGGCAGGAATTAAAGCAGGTATGTTTGTTACTTCTAAAAATAAAGCATTAGGTATTTCTTGTCGTGTGTTACAAGTCACCACTTCTAGTATTATCCTTGAATATCCTCCCCGTGGTGCAGAAGACCCGACAACTTTAATATTTACAAATTCTAAATTATACCCATCAATATATCATTCTACAGCTCCTGATGAACCTATATTACAAGAAAACTTTGATGGAGCTAATAAATTTTTAGGAGCAGGAGCAATAGGACAAAATCTTAGAGCTTCTTTACCATATTTAACTATACCAATAGCAGCTAGCCTTGGTGAAAATATTAACGCAAAGCAAGGTTTACCTGAAAATCAAGAATCTAAAGAAAAAATACTAGAGAAGTTTTATAGTGATTCTACAAGAACAAAAATATTTTTAAAGCCTAGAAATCCAGAGGCACCTACTACAGACAAATTCATACCTGCTAACGACAAAAGAAATTCTGAGAATAAAAAAAGAATAACTGTACCACGTTGGAAATGGGCTGAGATAAAAGATATCTTAGAGTATGACCAAGTAGTCAATTTCCCATCAGATAATGATGCATCACCTACAGCATCACCTAATACTACAATATTTAGTGATTTCTTTGTCTCACCTAGAATTAATAACCCTTACTCAGCAACCACAGATGCTCCATTAATGTTAAGTTTATGTGAGTTGACTAATACAAATGCTGCTTCTGGTGGCCAATCTTTACACTTTCACCACCTTTGGGACTATTCTAACAGTATGACTGGGTCTCAAAGCTCTACTACTGCATATAATACTGATGCAATGTTAGGTGTAGGAAAATCTATAAACCCTCAGTCTGCTCGTGCAACTTTATATAACATACCTAAACCTACCCCCGGTTTTGAGCTAGGTAACGCAAACAAAGCTACTCAAGCTACAGACATGAGGAGTGTAGTGCCTGAAGTGGCTTTGACGTTAAATATAGCTAAGTTAGAAAATTCACCACCATTAATGAGTAGTGGTTCTAGTAACTATATGTTATCTGGAACATCTTATTATGGGTGGACGCTCAATGGAAGTGCTCCTAATTCACATACAGCAACTAACTCAGACCCACTTGGTAGTCTTGATACTATAGATACATTTTTAAGAAGTGTATGTGTTACCTTTTCTAACTACAAACCTAAACCTGAACACACTACATTAGATAGATTTTTAGACTATGGTTTGTCTCGTTTTTATGGTAACACTGAAAATTGTGTGGTTGGTGGTGTAGTTTTTAGAAAGCAAGCTTACGCACCTGCTGATGATAGGCCTAATATTTATGCATATGCTTTACCAGTTACACGTCTCTCTACTGCAACTTCTAACACTCCCGGACAAACTGGTCTTTTCAAAGCAGTTTTTGACACTAATCTTTCTAATTCTGTTGTTCTCGGTTCAGGACCGTTTACACCAGCTAATGCTGCAACTGACCCTCGGTCTGTGGCTTTACCGTTTAACTCATGGTTTAAAATGAGATGTTTATTTGATACGTTTGCATACAATAACACAGGTAGTTATGTAAGAGAACCATACTCCACACCCGGAGACCATGGCGCATACGACTCAGATGAACAAAGAGGAGTACCATTACGTGTATTATTTGAAGGAGCAGTTCAACCCTCTGGTGCTACAGATGGTGATACAAACGAAAATCTACCATTTATTGATGTACCTTTCCCTTGTCTCAGTGGGACTGCTGAACATGATTCTTATATATTAGATGACACTCCTACAGGATTTACCAATAATAACCCTAACTGGCCTAAACATATGACAATATGGGTTCAAAACTACAGATGGATATCTGGTAGTAATACCAATGGTAACTTTGTTAGATATGGTGATAATCAATATAATGCATCTGGAGCAGCAATAGAAACTGAAGTATTCGTAGATGACGTAATATTAAAAGGATTTGCACCAGCTGTAACTAATTGTTCTGCCTTATATAAAGCAGATAATACGCAAGTTATACCATGGCAACAAAAGTCAATACTTACAGCATATAATAAATTAAATAATAACAGTACAAAACAATTGACTGTTTGGTCTACTGGAACAACTGGAGTAACAGGTGGTACATCAGCTTTCGAAATAGAAAATCAAGTACAAAATCTTTATGAAGTTAATCCCGGACAGGTTTTGACCGTGGGTTTTGACGTCCCTGCATCTTTACCAATAACAACTGATGATTATGCAGCTGATAGTTCTGGGTATATCTTATTTAGTGGATTTACTACACTAAACTCAAAGGATATCAACCCTATAACAAGTGGATTTGTGGGTAATGTACCTAGTGCTTCTGGTGGTACATATAGTAGTTTGGGAGGTGGAGGAGATAGTTTTGAGACATTAGGAGGTACTATTAGAGCAAAACATTATACTTCCTCTGCAGTCAATGCTGACAACTCTATTGTAGACCGCCCATATATTTACACTGGTTCCGATACAAACCTCGGAACCTCTACAGGGTTTCAAGGCTCTGGTAATTTTACAAGTGTAGATGGTTTTACACAAAAAGGATTTTTAAAGGTAAATGCCCCTCCGGGTACTTTCGGTGCGACAGATGGATGGATAAAAAGAGAGAACATCTCTTGTTCTACTAAGATATTAGAAATAGCAACCTCTGAAAATGAGTGGAACATCGGTGAGATAAGAGTACATAATCCTGCAATATTTAATTTCGAAGACCAAGAAGAAGAATATGTTATATATAGAATGGGTCAAGCTATTACTTACGCCACTATGGACCATAGCACTGTAGCAAAAGGTATGGGCGATAACCAAATTATAGTTGCCGCTCGAAATGATGACAATACTAATATTATAGAATTAGCAGTTAAGGGCACAGGCTCTACTGGGTTCCCTTTCTCCGATGGTAATGGTAGTTCAAAAACTGAAAGCACTAAACTTTTATCTGAAGAATTTTTAGCTGATTTATGGATTAGTCCTAAAAAATATTGGATTAGTTTGTTTCATGATAGTAATGATGAAATGATTGCTCGAACTTATACTAATGCAGTAACTGTCACACAAGATGTATCTGGTTCAACAATATCAGGAAGTACATTCAATGAATATGATTATGGATTTAATTCAAGTGCTACAGGCTCTTTAGGGCAAGCAGGGCTGTATGTAAACAATTATGATTTATCTGTCAATAATGAATCATCATCTTTAACTTTAAATAGAGATTATGGTTTTGGACCTTATGATGAAGAAACACAAACAGGAGGAGAACTCAGTAAAACAGTAGCTTTAACTAATCAATACGCTTACTTTAATTTTGAGAATGTTAATAAAAATAAAGATTTGGGGCCAGACCTACCTTTTAACATGAGACTAGGATTAACTGAGCAAACAGTAAACCGAACTGTAACATTATCAACTGAGGATGAAACCAGTAATACAAAGAAACCGCAGTTATTATGGGAATATATGGATATGCCTCCTAAGTTTGATGAACCATTAACAGTAGGGCCAGCGTTTGATATACTTAACTCAGAGGTTAACCTTTACGATTTAACAAGAGAAGATTATAACAATCTTAAATTTTTATGGAAAGAATCTGAAAAAGATATATTCTCTAGACTTTTAATGATAGATACAGAACCAATATCTAATAAATATCACAAGTCTATTTTCTGGGCTCCACTAAATGAACCTATAACTACTAACGATACTACTGATTCACCAAGCTTTTATTACGAAAGTGGTGCAAGTGAAGCCACTAAAACTCAATTAGGGTACTCAACGGGTACTACCTATACAAAAACAGTAGAGGGTTTAAATGGGTATGCAGTTGTAAATCCTTACATTAGAACAGACCCTAGTAAAACTGGTGGATATCTTAGTGGTTCAACTGAATTTACAATTACGGTTGCAGTTGTACCAAATGATACTACTGCAGGGGCAAGCACAAATTGTATTGTAACAGACATCTACAGTACTGCTGGAAAGTGTACATATCTATTGGAGTTAGAAAAACCATCGGGGGCTAACGCTGACGTTACGCCAGTATTTACGTTAGTGTCAGGAACAAGCGCTAATTATGCTGCTGACAAAGTAGAAATAACAGGCAACCGCACTTACATTAATGATGGTAACACACCACTATTTATAACAGTTACATTTGACAATAGTTTAACCGCTGATTGTATTAAAATGTATGTCAATGGTGAAAAGGTAGCTGGCTCTGCTGGCAACTGGGTAACAGGACGCCCTGTGACTACATTTGACATGACCAGCGCTTCATATCCCGGATTAAGAATTGGACAAGAAGATACTTTTACAGCGACAAGATTTGCAGGAACTATAGAAGAATTAGTATTTTATAGTAAATGTTATGAAGTTCCAGAAAACCCAGACCAATATATTTACAACACTAAAACACTGTCTAATTATAGTGACAGTGGAAGTTCAGCAACACTTAACAGACAATATGCTAAATTGTTTTTATTTGACTATCACAATTTCATTGGTAAGTCTAGAGATGAAGTTACTTCAAGTCAATTACTCGCATGGGAGGCAACAGGAATATAATGACAACTACAAGTTTTTTAGGGTGGTATAGTGATACAGGTGCTACTGCAGCTATAACTACAACCACACCATACACAGAGATATATGCTAAATTAACATTTGATAAAGCAGACGTTAGAGCTGTATACATAGATTGGGATGATGGTACTTCAAACAAACAAAATGAAGCTAACTATCAATGGGTTCAAAGTACAGAACCACTATCTACATACATTGTACCACATACATACACTAAATCAGGTAGTTTTAAACCTGTTGTACAAGTGGTTAATTCAGATGGTATAGTTAGTAATTACTTATCTAATGAGTCTACTAACACAGATGTAGCACCACATGAATACCGAACTACTGTTTCTGGTATGTCAGTAACTGATAATGCCGCTACTGGTATACTTAGAGTAGAAAACAAACAAGTACTCAGTGGTATTGATAATAGTATATTTGATAAATATGGTCCACGAGATATATATTTTGCTGTGGCTCCAGTTGTATCGCAAACTGATGCTGTTGGTTTGTTAGACCAACCTGTAATAGAAATAGAGGCAGAAGTAGTAAACTTAAATGATGCAGATGCTGCAGGCACTTACCTAGGTGGTTCTATTGATATGAAAACTATATCATTTACTGGCTCTGCAACACTAGATGCAGGACAAAATGTAGAAAAAATAAACAGTAACTCATATAGAATACGAAGAATAACAAAGGTTACATATAAGAGCTCTAAAATAAACAAAGCTCAAACTTACACAGCGACACAAAATTTTAATAAACTTAAATTATTTATACTAACCACAGGCAATAATACATTAACTGCAGGTGGTAGTTCATTGACTCCATATTACCCTGTTACATATATTACTAACGGTTCTCCTGTTAAAAGAGCTGATGATGAAAGGAGAGTAGTTAATTTAGATATGTCACAAAGTAGAGCTGCTGCATCTAATGCAACCATATCAAATTATTTTTATGCTAACGGTAAAAATTGGTTTACACCAGTAGACGAGTGGGCAGGTACTACTACATTAACTAGTGTCTCAGGAGGCACGGACGCAGTTCACGCTGCATCATATACATACCAACCGAGACCAGATGGTCTTTTACAAAAAGGTATCACTACTGATGCTAGTGCTGAGTATGTATTAGCGTTTGGTGCTAGTAACAATCTAAAATGGTACACTGCAACAGACCAACAACCTAGGCAGGACCAATTTATTATTGACGATTACAATAGATTTGTCCCACAAGGACATTTATTAAGAACATATGTCAAGGCTTCATCTACTAGTGGTAGTAGTTTAGATAATTATACAGGTATATTTAGAATATCTCCTGCATTGAATTGGGTTAATTCTGGTTCACAAGTAGCAGTAGGTAATGAATCTCAGTCTATAACTAAACTTTATGAAAACGAAGGAGCCTCAGCTCCAACACACACTGTGGATATTACAACCAATGCCACAACCAATACACAAAGTGGTATCATGGATTTGGATGCTGTAAATAAATTAGCGTACAAAAGTAGAACTAACGCCGATAGAGATGCAAATGAATATCTACTGTTGTTAGCTTCTAAAAAACATAACAAAGTATTTTTCCAATGCACACCACAAGCACAAGAGCTAATGAGTAATGCATCTGGTGGAACTAATCAAATAGAAATCGGTGGTTTATATTATTTACATGCAGATAAAAAAGACGCTATAGATTCTAACATATACTGGAAACCACTTATGTTCCAAGATGGTACTAAATCTACAATAGAGTACAGAAATGAGGGTGGTGATACTTACACACCAAATTCTGCTTCCTTTAGTAAGTCAGGATTTGTAGAGTTTGATGAGCCATTAGATTGGACTGCTGTATCTTTCAACGATATAATGGGATTACAATCAGGTCATGCTGGATGGAATACCCCAGAAACTAGTGGTGCTACACCCATTTCACCTACAACTAATCCCTATGAATGGGCTTTTACTGGTACATGTACTTCAGTATCTTTGGGTGGTGCATCAGGTAAAGTAGTTAGTTTTACAGGTGCTATACCTACAGATATATCAGGAGCAGCGTCAAACATAGGTGCTTATAAATACTTAGCTATATTACAGAGTGGTAGTGCAGGTGCTGCCAAAGATGTATATGGTCAAGGTTATTGGGTTGCTAGTGGAACTGCAGATGGTTACGATGGCACTCAGACTTTATATTTACAGGTAGGAGATAAACCTTATGATGGAGGTACCTACAGTGTTTATGGTGAATTTTCAACATCAGCAACATACATATTTAAAATACGCAGAGTTAACTTCTATGATGTATTAGATGGAGCTAGTAAAGTTTGGAACTCTACAGGCACTGGAGCAGCTGCTGGGTCATGGGTAATCAACAATGTAGATGCAACAGAAGCTAATGGCTGGCCTAATAGGTATGGTTTTATGAGCGGTTCTAACGCTGGAGCAGCCCTCAACACTGCATGGGGTCCAGACAGTGATTTATACGCCCTTAAACTCGTTTTAAAGGGTAATAAATACGCTAGTGGTTCTACTGCAGCAGCTACTGGAAACGCTGCAGGACATCCCGGTGTAGAATTATGGAATATTTTACCATATGATAATGCAGCTTCTCAGTATATAGAAGAAATAGATGATACTGCTTATAGTTTAGAAAAACTACCAATTACTAGTGACGTATCTATTTCTCGCAAAGGAACTTATTATCAGGCTATTACACGTAAAGGAAAAGTATTTATAGCTAAAACAGGTGTAGGTATTACTAAAATAAACTTTGACAGTGTAGCTATGGGTGATGAAGATAATACAATTAGTGATAAGTTTGACTCAAATGGTCCCGGCACTACGTATGGTTATTTACGAAAAATAAGAAAACTCCAAGAAGAAGGTGTAAGAGTGTTCTGGGATGAAGAACAGAAAGATGGTACGTTCGTAAGATTCTGGGGTATAATTACTAGTGTAGCTGAAACCAGAGGCACTGGTGGACCACGAGCAATAATGAATTATAGTTTTTCTATGACAGTAGAAGAGATAGCAATATATGATGGTAACAATACATTAATTACAGATATATTCCCTCTCGGAGGTGTAGAAGATGTTAGAAGTTACACCTAAAATTTGTATTGATGGTAGAGAAGTCGATTACATTAAAGCTGGGTATTCCTCTACAGGAGACTTAAAAGCTGCACAGTTAGATTTTACTATACCATTAGATATAGCTGTAGAAAAACAACTATGGAATAAAGAAGTTACTTTTTTTATGAATACTTCGGATGCCATCCCCTTGTTTAGAGGATGGATACATAGAGTAAAAGAAAATTATAATGACTTACAAATTCATGCTGAAGATGCTTTTGGATATATGTTAAAAGGTGGTGGGGACAATCAAGCCATAATAGCCCTGACTGATGAAGTTAATCTTGATGGACTTACAGCAGGTGCTGCAATCTCAAAAGCAATATCATTAGGTAATTTAAACGATAAAATAAAAACAGATTATATAGGAGATACTAGTCCTGTAGTTTCCTCAGTTAATCCTAGACTGAGAGGAACTATGAAAATAATAGATATAATAAAACATTTTTTAACTAAAGCAATAAATACAGACACCACTGATTTACCACGACCAAACATAGCTAAGATAATTGATGATGGCACTAATTCTCAGCTCGTGTTAGAACTATTAAGTGATGTTACCACAGCACCTATCAGTCATATATATGATGAGTATAGTAACTTAACAGCCTTAGAAATTATAAATAGAAAGGTTCCTACTATAATAGTGGTCAATGGGAAGAATGGAGTAAAAGCTACATTTGAGCACACAAGCGCTATTAGTGCACTCGACAGGAGTTATTTAGAAGTGACCAATAATAATCTTACTTCACCTGCTGCATGCCAAGATTTTGCTCAGAAACTTTATATGGCTAATATAAATAATCGTTTTCAATATTCTATAAAAACATTTGAAGGTGCTTACTTAGTTGAAAACTCAGTGATACAGATAAACACTGGTGAAAAAGAGTATGATGGTAACTATAGAGTTACTGGTAAAAATATATCGTTTTCACCCAGCCAGTATGAAGTCTCTGTATTGATTAACAAAAGACCTCCTACTCTGGCTGAGTATATTAGTAGTAGAGATAATTAGGCATCATTCATGTTTGGTGGACCACGTGGGTTACCAACAACACCATCATTTCTGCCATACGAAGGAGCGTAATCACCAGAGTTTGCTCCGCCACCTTCAACGTGTGCACCACCGGGATTTATTGTTCTAGCTGCTATCGTACCTTCAACTTGCATTCCTTCAAATTCTTCACCGGAACCACCAAGTTTTTTGACAGACATGATTCTACCTTCATCGTTAAGACCTGCGTCTCGGCCCATTTTACGGCCGTATCCAGTAATATCTTTTTTATATTCCATGTTTAGATTTCACACTTGTCACCAACACAAGCGAACTCACCCTTACCTTGAGTGTGGTCCTCCAACTCGTACTGAGACAGTTGTGTATAATCAATTATGGGTAGTTTCTTTATAAGCCTTTCGTAGGTTCTGGCATCTATTTCTTCATATGGGGCTAATTCATACTTACCACCGTCATATGGTAAAAATGATACTCCATTAATAATATCCCAGTTTTTATACACCCAGTTACCTACTTCAAACCATTCATCATCTCTTACATACACAGTCATACTGGCATTATGTTCACACCAATTATGTTGTAAGTTTTTATAATGACTTAGTTGGTCGAGAGCTGAGACATCTTTTCTCGTCATACAACCTTCTGGTGATTTGACAGGAAACTCTAGTACCCATGTACTTGCAGTCTCTGCGTCCTGTCCATTCTCTGGATGGCATGGTATACCTGCTTCTTTCATCATTATAAATAATGGGTCACGGGCGGCAATCCTGTAACGACGAATGTAGTAGTTGGAATAACGTGGATGAACTCCTGACGCTGAGTCAACAAGTTGTGAAACAGTTCCTGATGGCTTAACA
>CXWF01008112.1_pt1 | contig 11471 bp, 21 predicted proteins | sample 468421 | NCBI WGS metagenome assembly CXWF01 (sample SAMEA2620812, study PRJEB7988) | marine metagenome | biome: marine biome (ENVO:00000447); feature: surface water layer (ENVO:00002042); material: "saline water (ENVO:00002010), including plankton (ENVO:xxxxxxxx)" | depth 5 m
TGTAATCACGACACAGAAAATACATACGAATACTATGAACATGAAATTATCAATTCACATAACAGAACTGATAAATTTATTGTTGACATCACTTATGACGGCAAGTCAGTAGCTGAACCTGTATTCGAATATATGAAGAGTAAGTATGTATTTACTCAAGAAAATAGAGTAGGTGACAGCATCATGATTGGTCAAGATAATATCATGAAAGCAATACACATATTCTATGATGATGAAGAGTTGTTTGGTTGTATAACGCAAACAATTATTGATAGTATTAAATCTAAATACAATTTGACAGATGAGCAATACATCTCTATCTATGAAGAGCTTGAATGTGTCAAGAAAATTTCTGGAGAGCTTGAAACATAAGCCACATACTTTTTCTTTACATAGATGTTTTACACCTGATGGTAATGATTTACAACCTTTTAGACTTCAAATCAAGACAGGTAAAAGCCAATGGACATTTTTTACAAAGTTGGGCCCAAATGATGAAGTTATAATTCAGGAGTCAGAAAAAATAAGCTTACAACGATTTTTATATAAACACAGAAAACTAACTTAATTATTTTATTATGTGCGGAATTGCAGCGTACTCTGGTAAGAGTATAAATATACTTAAAGCTATGCACCTGTTGAACGACAACGACAGCAGGGGCGGACACAGCACAGGTCTATATGCAGAAGACGGAGAGCATCAGAAGTTATACAAAACAAAAGACGAAAGCTCAGAACTCTTAAAAATGATAGACCATACGAGTGCTAATTTATTTATTGGACATACACGGTATGCTACTCACGGTGATAAAACTGCTGAGAACACACACCCATATGCTATTGGCAAGTACATTGGCTGCCACAATGGTGTGTTATCTAACTATGAAGAGTTATGTAAACAACACAACATTGAAGAACCAGATGTTGACAGTAAAGCTATCTTTGAAATACTAAAGAAAACTAATGACTATCAATCTTTGGGTACACATGGTGGTACAATCAATGCAGTGTGGACTGAGCGTGATGGTAAACTATATGTATACAGACGCAACAACCCATTGTATATGCTTGAAACTCAAGACGGTGTGTATTTTAGTTCACTTGAAGAAGGTCTAGAAGAAATATCATCTGAATTTAAACCTGTTGAAGTTGAACCTGAAATGATACATGTATACAAAAACGGAGAGCTTGAGTGTTCTATATCAGTACCAACTACATTTGTACAACCAAAGTATAAGAAGGTTAAGAACTGGACAGATTACAAAACTAAATCCTGGTCACAAACTGATGATGATGATTGGTACAATGGGTACAACAATTATTATACAGATAATCTTAAATGGTCTCATGATATATATCCTGAAAAGGATTTAGAATCACCTGAGATAGCTACACTTATGTTACAAATAGAAATGCTTGAAACAGCATCATTTGAATCGGGACACGAATGGAATGATGACGAGCAAACGGTGTTTGATAAAATGATGCAAAGTATGTATCAACACTTAGATTATATGGAACATAAACGGGATGAATCAAAAGCTGAGCTTGAGAAACAAACCGACATACCTTTTTAATTATGTTAGTTAATTTGGAAAAGAACCTCATCTTTATCTCCGACTTGGAGTATATAGATGGGGTCCTTGACTGCACTAAACAGTTAAGAAGTAGAGCTTCTAATAAAGAAGATGTAGATATTGTTATTCGTAAACTAAAAAACATTAAGATGTTATGCCAACAGAAAATGAAGAGTTAGATATAATTGCAAATCAAAGTAATGACTTGCCATCTGATGCTCCACTAGACGTAACTGAATTTGTTGATACAACTATACCTGAAGGTCATGTTCAGGTAACAATAGTTATTAGAGATGACTATGAAAAAACATTGATTGTTAAAGAAAAATTTACTGAAGAATTAAGCACTGGTATTGTATTAAGTCAAGATTTGTCTGTAAGTGACATGGAAGATTTAATGCAAGAACATGGAGTGTGTTGGGTAAATAATAATCAATGGTTTATTATTACAGACATGGATGATGTAAGGTGGTCTGAACTTAATAGTGAATGGATACTTACTGACGAATGTGTGTTTGGCTATTTTAACAGAGGCGAAGAAGGTTATTGGCATTATGATGAAGACTATGTAAGATGCTCAGACACAGACATTTGTTATATAGATGGAGAAGAAGCCAACTATCATGACTGTCATTATTGTGAAAGCTGTGATGAGTATCGTAGTAGTGACCATCACAACTTTGATGAATGCGGTCACTCTGACCAAGAGTCCTGGAATAACCAAGTATCAATTAGTACAGACAAAGATGCACGTATTCGTAATAGTCACAACAAAAAATATGGTACAGACAGTCAAACTTGGTCTATATCAAATGGTATTAGATATACATTTGGTGTAGAATTGGAGACAGCGTCTGGTTGTATTGATTCATGTGATTGGAATGACTACAATCTTGCATCTGTTTATGATGGTTCAATTAATGGTAACGAGTATGTAACTGGTGTATTGCGTGGCGACAATGGCTTTAATCATCTTAAGAAAATATGTAAAGAGTTACAGTACACTAGTCATACTATTGACAGGTCGTGTGGTATACATGTACATATTGGTGGTAAATTTAATCGCAGGTTTACTATTATGTTGTTACGATTATGTTATCATCTTCAAGATGATTTGTATCGTATGATGCCTGTATCAAGAGCACAAAGTTCTTATTGTAAACCTATACCTACCTGGGCATCGGAGATAACATTTCAAAACTATCGAACAAAGCTTGGTAAGTATATATATGGTGGCACTGATGGCACTGTAGTTCTTGATAAGAATCATAACAAGAAATGTAGACATGATAGATATTGTGGTACAAGATATAGATGGGTTAACATCAACAACTTTAGCACAGATAGCGGTAAGCCAACTGTTGAGTTTAGATTACATAGCGCATCATTGTCTTACAATAAAATACGCAACTGGATATTGATATGCATGTCTCTTGTATTGTTTGCAGAAAACAGACAAAGAGATATATATTCAAACATAGATAGTATTTTATTAGACACCGTGATAAAGTATTCTCTTGGAGATAATCTTGGAGAACAAATTATGAACTATTACAACACTAGAGTAGAGAAGTTTAGTAGTACTACTGGTGTAAGTGATAGGTTGCCATCAGCAATTATAGAGCGAGATGGAGAGATTGTGTAATTATATATAAAGGCATGGGTGATTAAGAGTTAAACCCTAATAATGACAGCTACTCTTTGTAAGACTTCAGAACAAAACCTGTCAGCCTTTACATATATAAATTAACTAATATGGGATATTATAAAAACAAAGCAATAGAATTAGAAGAACAACGTCTTGAATATCTATACGAAAAGTACTATATTGAGGCCGCTTTAATCCAAGCTGAACAAAAAGCAGAGATGGATAGGCTAATGTATGAAGAGTACTTAATAGAAGAGCAGATAAATGAAGACAAAAGAACAAACAGAAAAAAACCCGAAGACTAAATATGTTACAGATACTATAGATATATTACAATTCGGTAGACCATTAGGTGGTTCATGGAATACTAATTCATTAAAGAGTAAGTACATGCCATCTTATAGTAGTTCAATGATTGTTAAAGGTAAAAAATTAATAAATGACTAAAGAAGAATTTTTAAAAGAAGGTGGGCTTGACTTCCTGGTGAAGAAAGTTCCACTACATACTTACAACACGCAGTTTGCTGATGACTATGCAGAGACAAAGTTCTTTGCTACTGTAAATTACAGTACAGGCGAAGCTTTAGGTCCAGTAAGAAGTGCGTATACTGTAAAACAAAATAGTGAGATACTTGATATACTTCTCGATAAAATAGGAACAGGTAACTATGACCTAGAGAGTTCATCATGTGGACACTTTGATAAAGGTCGTAAGCTATATATGTTTATTAAGTATACAAAAATGAAAGCCAATTGGGCCCAGGAAGATGCTGATTGTTATGTATATGCATTGTCTTCGCATGACGGCAGCCAAAAGCTTACCTTTGGTGTAGCAAACAAGATACATAGTTGCAGTAATATGTTTAGTGTATTGATGGCAGACAAAGAGCGTAATCATACTATGAAACATTTTGCAGGCTCTTCAACTAAAATGGATACAAGTCTTACAGACCTGATAGACAAGAACTTAAATGGTCTTGCATCTCTTATGAGAACTATGCAGTGTCATAAGATAGAGTACTCAGATAGTTTTGTATCTGATGTAATGGACCTTGTTGCAAATACAAATCTTAAACAAAAGAATGTTAAGTGGCATAAGAAGCGTCAGCATATAGAACATTGTATGCAAGATGAGTTTAGTACTAAAGGTGCTACGTTTTACGGTTTGTTTAATGGTATGACTAATTATCTAACGCATAAAGCAGGATATGATACTGCATCTAACTTGGCTGGTACAGGTAGCAAGGTAGGTAGGAAAGCGTTACAGATGATTATCAAGGAGATGCGTAACAGAGGATGTCTCAATTAAGTAATGCAGTAAATAGTTTACTTTGTATATACGAAGACTCTGATATAGAAATTACCTTACTCTCTTTTTTAATACTTGAGTTTCATGTTTCAACTAATGAACATAAAATTAATAATGAAGTATTAATAAAGGAGTATGGTATTTCTACTGAACAGTTAGAGATTTGTTACAACGAGCTTGAGTATTATGGTTATGTAAAACTAAAATACGATTACATGCAGTTCACTGACAAATCTAAACAACTGTTTATTAAAAAGAGTATACGACTATCTACTGATGAACGCATTAGATTAGAGAAAGACTTTGAAAGGTTTTGGAAACTGTACCCTATTCGAGTAGGTAAGAAGAAAGCTAAATTCGAATGGATGAAACTAAGACCAAACAAATCTTTGACAGCAAAAATTATGAAAGCTGTTCCTATACAAATAGAGTGGAAGAAACAGGAAGAGCGTAAAGGTATATTTGTTCCACAATTTCCACACGCAGAACGATGGATTAAACATGAACGGTATACAGATGAATGTATAATCAATCAAAGTTTTATTAACATTAATAATAAATCAGAAAGAGATGAACGATAACATTGAACAAGTACTAATCAGTAGGCTTATAAACAAAAGAGAAGATTACTATGAGTACCACGAAATGTTATCGTCAGACCTTTTTAGTAATAACACTTACAAAGCCATATACAATTGGTTAGATGAAACTTATCAAAAAGGCAACAAGTTTGATTTACTTAAAGCAGCAACAGACCTTAAAGGTATAGAGTTAATAGACTACACATTAGCTACATGCATGGATAGTTCTATATCATTTATGCATAACACTAAAACATGTATACTATATCTTAATGATACTGTTAAAAGAAAAGTTGTTAAGTCGTTATGCGAAGATGTCCTTGTTAATATTAATGAAAAGGATGTTGATGAACACATAACCAACATTGAGAAATCTCTTGTTAATATCAATAAGGCTGAACAAGGTTCTATCGTTGCTCTTCGTGAGCATTTGCGTGATACTATCAAAGTTATTGAGAAGAATTCACTATCATCAGGTATGAGCGGTATCCCTTCAGGCTTTTCGTCTATTGACAAGTTTACAGGCGGATGGCAACCTCAAGACCTTATTATTGTAGGCGGTGCATCATCTATGGGTAAAACTTCATTTGCTTTGGCTCTTTCGGCTAACGCAGCAAAGTATGGTCATAGTTCTGTTATATTTTCTTACGAAATGTCTACAAGTCAACTTGTGTCAAGGCTTTTAAGCTGCGAAACAGAAATTGACAATAGGTATCTAATTAAAGGTACTATCAATGATGAAGAGTGGCGTAAAATTCACGTTGCTACAGGCGCTTTAGAACAACTACCATTATATATTGACGAATGCAACAGTACGAGCCTGAGATACCTGTTGAATAAAATTCGTCAATATGTAATTACTAAGGACGCTAAACTTGTAATGATAGATTATCTTCAGCTTGTAAGCAATATTGTAAAAGGCAGAAGCAGAGAGCAAGAGGTATCTATCATTGCAAGGTCCTTAAAGAATATCGCTAAAGAACTTAATATTACTATTATTGCTTTATCACAACTATCTCGTGGAGTAGAAAGAAACGAAGGTTGCAGACCTATGTTATCTAACTTACGCGAATCAGGTGAGATAGAGCAAGCAGCAGATGCAGTAGTCTTTGTATATAGACCAGAGTATTATGGTTTTGAAGGAGACGCACAAGGCAACAGCACAAAAAACAAAGCTGAAATTATATTTGCTAAAGGTAGAAATATTGGTATTGGTAGTAAGTGGTTACGATGGATAAATTATCTTACAAAGTTTGAAGAAATAGAACAAAATAACTTTGTTAATAATTATTAATATCTTATATTTGTATCGTAATGAAAAGCTCTGAAGATATTGTTAATAAGGTAAGTAAGCAGTTACCTTATGATAAGCAATTAGTTAGAAGTGTTGTTAATAAGACATTTTCTGAACTAAAAGAACGCATAAGCAAGGGAGACAAAGTCATGCTAAGGGGTTTTATGAAGTTTGTTAGTTCATCTAATAAAAAAAGTAAAACCTATAGCATTGACGATTATAAACAATTAAAATCAAAAAGCAAATGAAACCGAACATTATTGTAGTAGGTAAAAGTGGCTCGGGTAAGTCCACATCATTAAGAAATCTTAACCCAAAATCAACAGCAGTACTTAATACAGAAAGAAAGCAACTACCATTTAAAGGAGCTAATAATTTCTTAAATGTACCAATACCAGACTTAAACACTTTTAATGCAGCGTTTAAGAAAGCAATGGAATCAAAAGAGATTGAAACTATTGTTGTAGAATCTTTTACAAGTCTTATCGAAATGATATATCGTGAAGCTGATATAAGATTTAAAGGTTTTGATGTGTGGTCATTTTACAACAAAGAAATTGACCGCATACTTAACATGAGTAAAAACACAGATAAGAATGTTATATTCTTAGCTATTGACGGTGCTTACGAAGGAGATACAGGTATACAAGAAAGATATGTAGCTGTAGATGGTAATCGCTGGAAGAAACGCGTTGAAAAAGAGTTTGTAGTTTGTTTATATACTGACAATCACAGCAGTGATAACGGTATGTCTTACAGATTTAGAACTCAATCTCAAGGTAATGACTCAGCAAAAAGCCCAATGGGTATGTTTGATGAGTTATATATAGACAATGACTTGCAAAAAGTTATTGATAAATGTGAAGAGTATTATAAATAAAAACTAAAATATGTTTGACAACTTAAATGACGTAGAAGTTAAAGAAACTGTTAACTATCTACCTGCAGGCGTGCATGAAGTAAAAGTGATGGAAGTAAAAACTTCCGCACAACGCGATGGTTACACTGGTACACCATACACAGAGTTTAAAGTATCTAACTCAAATGGTATTGCTTATTTAAAAATGAGTGGTGCTGATAGCAACACAAGTGAAAATGCAGTAAGAGTTCGTAAAGAAATCTTTAAAGGATTTTTACAGGCAGCTGGTGCTAAAAACTTTAGTTCTATACCTATGGCTTGTAAAGAAACTTTAGGCAACACAATTAATGTTTGTTTGGGAGAAAGAGAGTATTGGACTAATGATAAAGATACTGGAGAACCTGTTATTAAAAGTGTTGTAGAATATAGATTTGCTAACCCACAAGGTAAGCCTATTACATGGATGGATAAATACAATAAAAAGTTATCACCAGCTGATATGGCATCTTATAACGCAGCACTTGATGCTTATAAGGGTAGCAACTTTACTGAAGCAACGGATGATTTACCGTTTTAATATATAATATGTAGTGGCCTATGATGAGTTTCCTTTACTTTACATCATCTTTTTCATAGCCTCTGATTAGGTCACTACTTATATTATGAAACTAAAACATATAGCAAAAGCACTCGATAATAAATTACATTTTGCTGATAAAGAAAGATTAAATCAAGATGTACTTAGACACGAGGGTAAAACAGTAGAGGTAACAATATCTGAATATAGACCTAAAAGAAGTGGTCAACTTAATCAGTATTACTGGGGAGTAGTAGTAAAACTTATATCTGATTACACAGGTTATACAAAAGAAGAAACACATGAGTTACTTAAACAAACGTTTCTTAAAAAGAAAATACTTGTAAATGATGAATGGTATGATACTACAGAAAGCACAACTAAATTATCTAACAAACAAATGTTAGTTTTTATTGAACAAGTAAAACAATGGGCAGCTCAAACATTTTATATATATATACCAGACCCGCATGAAAAAGAATGAAATATTTATACCATTCAATGTAAGTTCAAGCAAAAATAGTAAACAATGGACAGGTAAAATGCTTATTCATAGTAAAGCTACAAGAACATATATAAAAAACAGCAAACAATATTATAAAGATAATAAAGAGAAGTTTGTAGAGCTAACTAAAAACTTACCAAAACCATTACATATTGGTTTTTATTTTATTCGAAGCAGCCGTAGAAAGTTTGACTATATAAACCCTGCACAAACTGTGCAAGATTTAATGGTTAAATATGATTGGATTGAAGACGATGATACAAGTAATTTAGTTCCATATTTTATTGGACATAAAGTAGATAAAGAAAACCCAGGAGTATTAATTAAAATTTATAATATGAACGATGATTTACCAATTATGTGGGGTTACGGAGAACCTGAACATATGAGAAGCGAAGAACATAGAAAGTTTCTTATTGAACAGTATAATCGTAACAGACCAGTAGAAGAACATGTACATTCAATGGCTGAATTAAACAGAGCATTATTAACAAACGAAATAAAAGCATTAAGCAATGGCAAGAGAAACACACGCAACAAGGCTACTTGATTATTTAAAACAATATGGTAGCATTACATCATTAGAAGCTATTAGAGATTTAGGTAACACCAGATTATCTGCTACTATATATGTTCTTAAAGATGAAGGACACAATATACAAACAGAGAATACTCAGGTAGCAACAAGATGGACAAACAAAGATGGTAGTAGAAAAACTACAACAGTAGCTAAATATAGTTTAGTATGTTAAATTTTAAGATTATAGAAAACAACGGAATAGTTACAGATGATAATTATTACGAAGATAGAAAGTACATAACTGCAAGTATGATTAAAGCTGCCTGTAATTGTAGTAAAGTTAAGTTTGATTATATGATGGATAATAATAAAGAAACTGATTCAATGTTATTTGGTTCAGCGTTTCATCATTTAATATTAGAACCAGATACTTTTAAAGAGCATTACGCATTTGAACCTGCTATAGACAAAAGAACAAAAGCAGGCAAGGAATATATAGCAGAGTGGTTAGAAAGACATAAAGATGTACCAAACATTATATCTGAAAAACACGAACAAAAACTATATGACATGCGTGATAATTTACTTTCTCATCCTACATTTGAGAAACTTATGTCAGGCTGGAGTAATTCTTTTAAAGAAAAAATATATTTATTTAACTATAAAGAACATAATTGTAAGCTTAAAGTAGACTATTATGACCCTATAGAAAATTACATTGTTGATATTAAAACATGTAATTCTGTAAACATAGATGATATAAAAGAGTCTATAGATAAGTATATGTATTTTATTCAAGCAGCGTTCTACAAAGATGCATTAAGTGCAAATAAGTTTTATTTTGTATTTATTGAAAAGAAAGAACCATATGATATAGTTATAGTAGATTATCAATCAAGACTTGATGATGGAAGAGTATGTTATAGTATAGGTTGTAGCAATATAGAATTATTTAGGACTATGGATGAACAAGGAGATAAAGAAAAATTGTTCTATGGAGAAAACGAAATACAATTATTGTAATGGAGAAAGTGTTTGTATATGGAACGCTTAAACGCGGATACTCAAACAATTACTTATTACAAGGTTCCGAGTGCTTAGGGCATGCCACTACTAAAGATAAATACGCTATGTATAGTAGTGGTATTCCTTATGTCACAGAACGTATGCCGCTTACAACTATTGTAGGTGAAGTATATAATGTAAGCAGAAGAGTATTAAAAAACCTGGATATGCTTGAAGGACATCCACAATGGTATAAAAGAAAGCAAATAACTGTATTGCAATTAGATGCAGAGTTGGATAATGTTTGGATATATTTTAACGAACAAATTCCACACAGTGCTAAAATAGTACAATCTGGTATATATTCTTTTAGTAATACACATTGGAGAAATTTATTATGACAAAAAAAAGAAGCGTAAAAGAACCTTGGGCATTATATTTTCGTAGATTAGACAAACTTTATTTAAAGCCACATGTACATGATACAATACAAACTTTAATTAAAGAAGCTTACATATATAACAATATAACACCTGAGTTTCTGGGTACAAGAAAAAGAAAACTGGTTGATACAAACTCAGTTATTGCAAAGTTAATTAGACAATATTTTAAATTGGGTTATGCTGATTTAGGAATTTTGTTTGGTAAAAACCACGCAACAGTAATACATTATATAAGTCACTACGAAGATTGTTTATGTTTAGAAGATGATTGGAAAAACTTTCATGACTATTTATGCGAAGTAATACATTCAACTAAATATGATTCTTTTAATATTGAAAGATATGATGTTGATTCTTTAAACTATCAAGAACTTAGAAATGCTTTTAATTCTTTAGTTATACAATATAGAAAGACAGATGAAAAGTTAACAGAAATTAAAAGTATTTTAGAAATAGAAAATGAAGAGTAAATATACAGAGCAAGAAAATCAAATCATTACTGCTATTGCAGATATGTACAGTAACAATGGTAAAGGTTTGAATAAAGCTAGAAGGGCTTTAAGAAAAAAGTTTTCTATAGCTGTTAGTGAAGGAGAGCTTAAGCGAAGATTATATATACTTAACAAAAAACGTGAGCGGGCTACGTGAATGCTGCATTGATGTTCTATTAGGGGGGTGAAAAGATTTGGTCGTCTGCGGCCCCCCTAATTTTTAAAAAAATTATTATGATTGCATTATTAACATTATTAAGTATCATAGCATTATGTGTTACTTACAAAATTATTAAAGACATTAAACATGAAGGACATAATAAACAGTGTCATGAAGATTGCCACAAAGAAGAAAAAAAACTTAATGGTAATAAAAAGATTTCTAAAAATAAAACACAAGGTAAACGTAAGCCTGGACGTCCTAAAAAAAAGATTAAGAAATGACAGATAATCAAGCATTATTAGCCATTACTTTATTGGAAGAATATGGAGAGTGGTATCATGAAGAATGTAATAAATTTTCTTCTGGAAGCAGAGAATCAAAACCAAAACTAAACGACTTTATACAAAAGAAAATAACAGAAAACGATTTAGAAGGTTTAGTTAAAGTTGGAAACGCATTAAACAAATTGTCTAATGATTAATCATAAGAAGGTGTACTG
>CXWF01005164.1_pt1 | contig 11451 bp, 13 predicted proteins | sample 468421 | NCBI WGS metagenome assembly CXWF01 (sample SAMEA2620812, study PRJEB7988) | marine metagenome | biome: marine biome (ENVO:00000447); feature: surface water layer (ENVO:00002042); material: "saline water (ENVO:00002010), including plankton (ENVO:xxxxxxxx)" | depth 5 m
CTTTTCGTCATGCAGGCGCTGCACGGTCTGACCTTCGGCGCGGCGCATCTGGGCGCGGTCCAGTTTGTTGCGCAAGCCGCGCCGCCGCGTCTTGCCGCCACCGCGCAAAGCCTTTACGCGGCAATGGCATCGGGCGTTATGATGGGGCTGGTAACAATCGCCATCGGGCCCGTCTACAAGATACTCGGGGCCCATGCCTATTTCGTCATGGCAGGTGGCGGGGCGCTGGCGCTTGCGGGCGTCATGTTCGTCGCCCTTCGCTGGGATGGCGGGTTGCTGATCCCCGAAGAAGAGCCGGAAGACGGACAAGCGCCCGAAAAACAAGAAGGCCGGGAAGAAATGCAGGAAGGCAAAAATGGCCATTGAAGTCATTCCCACAGGCGCCGCGCTCGACATCGCACCCGGATCAAGGGCCGCGCCCTGCGCTGACGTGCCATCGCCCTTGCGTCAATTTTCTGCCGTTTGACTTTGCCCGCAGATGCGCCAGCTTCTGTTGCAAAAGCATATTCAAACGGAGGAAAGCCCATGCGTGCGCTGGTGCTTGAGAATGATTTTGGAATCGACAATCTGAAGCTGAAGGAACGGGACGTGCCGAAGGCGGGGCCCGGTCAGGTCGTGCTGAAGATGAAGGCCGGTTCGCTCAATTTCCGCGATCTTGCGACCGTCAGCTATGGCGGCAATCCGCAGCTTCTGCCATTCGTGCCGCTGTCCGATGGTTGCGGCGAGGTGGTCGAGGTGGGCGAGGGTGTCACGCGTCTGCAAAAGGGCGACCGCGTCGCGCCGAGCTTCTTTCAGGGCTGGCAGTCGGGCGGCCCGGTCGCCGAGAATCTCGGGCCGACGGCGCTTGGCAGCCCCATCGACGGTTGCGCACAGGAATATATGGTTCTCTCCGCCGAGGGCATGTCGAAGGCACCGTCGAACCTTTCCGACGAAGAAGTCGCCTGCCTGCCTTGCGCCGGGCTTACCGCATGGCGCGCGCTGGTGGTCGAGGGCAGCCTCAAGGCGGGCGACACGGTTCTCGTGCTGGGCACGGGCGGCGTTTCCATCTTCGCGCTGCAATTCGCCAAGGCAATGGGCGCGCGCGTCATTGTCACATCGTCGTCGGATGAGAAGATCGAGCGGGCGAAGAAGCTCGGCGCGGATGATGCGATCAACTACAAGGAAAAGCCCGATTGGGAAATGGAAGCGCGCCGTCTCACCGGCGGTCGCGGCGTCGATCACATCGTGGAAGTCGGCGGCGCGGATACGTTCCCGCGTTCCATCGCCGCCGCGCGCGTCGGGGGCCACATCGCCGTGATCGGTATTCTTTCGGGCCTCACCAGGGACGTGAATGTCGCGGCGATCTTCTCGCAGAACCTCAAGATCAGCGGCATCACCGTCGGCAGCCGCACGCATTTCGAGGAGATGTCGCGCGCCGTCGTACAGAACGATATCCATCCCGTCATCGACAAGCGGTTCCCGCTGGCGCAAGCGCAGGAAGCGTTCCGCCTCATGCAGAGCGCGTCGCATTTCGGCAAGATCGTACTGGATATCTGATTTCGCTGCGGGGTGGGGCGGCTTCGCCTAACCCCAGAGTTCACGTTCGGGCGGATAGACAAGGCTGCCCTCGTAGCGCAGCGAGGGCGCGCGGTCCTTTGCGAGCAGCAGCGGCCCGTCAAGATCCACATAGTCGGCCTGTTGTGCGGCGAGCATGGCGGGCGCCATGGCGAGCGAGGTCGCGACCATGCAGCCCACCATCACGCGCAGTTTGCGAAGTTTCGCGCAGCGGATAACCGCCAGCGCCTCGGTGAGGCCGCCTGTCTTGTCGAGTTTCACATTGATGAAATCGTAGAGACCAACGAGGCGCTTCATCCCTTCGAGGCCATGCGCGCTTTCATCCGCGCAGAGCGGCACCGGGCTTTCGATCCCGCGCAGCACCTCGTCTTCCTTTGCGGGTACCGGCTGTTCGATCAGCGATACGCCGAGCCGCGCGAACTCCCGCGCCAGCGGCAGCACGTCCTCGGGTTTCCAGCCTTCATTCGCATCGACGATCAGCACCGAGTTAGGTGCGCCGCCGCGCACGGCTTCGACACGCGCGAGATCGTCGTCGCCGCCATGTCCGAGCTTCAGTTTCAGGATCGGGCATTTTGCCGCCGCCAGCGCCGCCTCGCGCATGTCGCCGGGCGAGGCGAGGCTCAGCGTATAGGCGGTGGTGAGTGCGCGGGGCGCGGAAAGTCCGGCGAGTTCCCAGGCGGGTTTGCCCGCGAGCTTCGCTTCCAGATCCCAGAGCGCGCAGTCGAGGGCGTTGCGCGCCGCGCCGCGCGGCATGACGCGCTGCAGCTCCGCCCGGCTCATGCCGTCCGAGATCGCCGGTTGCTGCGCCTTGATCGCCGCCACGACGTCTTTCTCGTTTTCGTCGTAGCGGGCGTAAGGAACGCATTCACCCCGGCCTGTCAGCCCGTTCTGGCTGACGGTTGCGACCACCACATTGGCTTCGGTCTTTGCTCCCCGGGAAATAGTGAAGGCTCCCGCAATCGGCCATGACTGGATTTCGGCGGTGATCTCGCGCATCGGCGTTTATCTCGTTCCCTCGGGCAATAAGGGGAAGTTGGTGCGCGATGATGGCTTTTGTGTGCGCTGTCTCCAAGCCCCAAAACGGGACTCGGCGCCTGGAGCAGATCCCGATCGGACGGAATCGCTTTGCGCTTTCGTCCGATTGGGATCCGCTCGCCGCTTGTAATCTGGACCGTTTTCTACTGGAAAACGGTCTGGTGGATCAGATACGTCCCGCGAAGAAGGCGCCATTCCAGTATTCGCCGGGTGGATTTGCCTCATAGGCCGAGATCCGCGCTTCGTAGAAGTCGTAAAGCGTGGGGATCGCACCATTGAGCTTCCGGCATTCGGCGATGGCGGCGCGCGCCTCCGCCCAGCGCTGGTTGCGATAGGCCGAGAAGATCAGCGTATGCGCTTCCTGCAAGGCGCGGAATTTCGGGTTCGCCCGCATGATCGGATCGCCCAGCAGCGCGAAAATGCGGCGGCCTTCCGGGTGGCGGGGCGTCGACACGAGGTCGATTTCGAGGAGCGCATAGCGGCCGGCGACCGCGCGTTGTGTGCCTTCGCCGACGATGATGGCGGGGCCGTAATAGCGCGCATTCTTCTGCAGATAGGCGGCAAAGTTCACCGGCTCGCCGAGTACGCCATAGTCGAAGCGCTGGACCGCGCCCATATTGCCCGTGATGGCGGTGCCCGTGTCGATGCCGATCGAAAGGCTCAGCGGTACATGGCTCAGATGCTGGCGGCGCGCGTCCTCTTCGAGGAATTCGTTCAGCGCCTCCAGGTTTTCGACCATGCGCAGCGCCGCGTCGCAGCCCTTGGAGGCGTGGTCGCCCGCATCGAGCGGTGCATTCCACACCGCATAGAGCGTATCGCCCACCGAACGGTCCACCATGCCGTGCCGGTCGAGCACGATCTTGGTCATCGGCGAGAAGAAGCGGTTCAGAATGTCGGCATAGGCCGTCGGGTCTTCGAGATAGCGGTCGGAAATGATGTTGAAGCCGCGCAAGCCGACGACGACCGAGGTGACGTCGCGCAGCATGCCTTCCGCCTGGATGATCCGCGAGTTCGCCTTCACCTTCGCCAGTCCCGAAGAGGAGAGGCGGCGGGAGAACTGCGTTTCGATGAAGCGGATTTCGTCTTCCGTGTGCAGTCGCGTCATCATCGCGCAGGTGAGGGCGGCGGCGAAGAGTGTGAGGCCGCCCAGCGCCGGGTCGATCAGCCAGCGATGGTTCTCGAAAGCCCACCATGAGCCATAACCCGCGCCCGCCGCGATCACGAGCGTCAGTATGACGCCCCAGCGGAAGCGGAACCGGCGCACCACAAGGATCACGATCACGCCCGCGATGAGAACGAAAAGCTGTTCTGCGACAGGGGCCCAGCCCGGCCGCGTCAGGAAATGACCATCAACGATCTGATCGATGGCGTTGGCGGCAATGGCGCCCGAGCCCAGAGGCATGCCCGAAGGCGTTCCATACATGCGCTCGGACCCGTTCACCGAAACGCCGATGACGGCAATGCGGTCCGCCAGCACGCCGGTATCGGCGCTGCCGGAAAGAATGCGTCCGGCGGAGACGCGGGTTCTGGTCGTCTCACCGCCGAAATAGAGAACGAGGCTGCCATCCTTCAGCGTTTGCGCGCCGATATCCGTGCCCTCGATGGCGATGCTGTGGATGCCCGGTTCGATTTCGAATGAAAAGCCGTTATCCGGCGTGGCGACCTTTGCGCTATAGCCGGTGCCGCCCTTCGCGACGCGCAGGATTTCGAGCACGTTCGAGGGATAGAGTGCGCCCTTGAGATTCACAAGCATTGGCAGGCCGCGCACGGTCGCCCCGGCGCTGGTGTCGGGCAGGGTGGCGCCATTGCCTTTCGCCGCCCTCTCGAAGCTGGTCAGCGAAGCGCGCCAGTTTTCATAGGTGTCAATATAGTGACGCGGATCGCTCCCCTGGGGCACGATGGCGGCGCGGCGAAGCGGCGTATGAATGTTCCGGAAAGCGGTCTTGCCGGGAACGAGCGAAACGGCAGAAGGTGTCTCGGCAAGGAGCGAGGCAAGCTGGCGGTCATAATCGGGCAGCCGCGCGAGCGACTGGCCGAACCCTTCATATGCCTCGTCTGCGGGAAGCGGCGCCCAGAGTCGCATCAGTTCACTTGAAGAGGTCGGGTCCTGGTCGGATAGCGGCATGTCGATCAGGATGGCGCTTGCACCCGCCTGGCTTACGCGGCTTACGAGATCGGCGAGCCGCTTTCTCGGCCAGGGCCAGGTGCCATATGTCTTGGCGGTGTCCGCGTCGATATCGACATAGACCGCGTGCGGGCCCTCCGGTCCGGCTTCTCGCGGTAGAATGCGCTGATAGAGATCGAAGACCTGATTGCGCAAGTAAGAGCCCGCGCCCTGCGGATCGTAGATCGACACCGCGAGACTCAACACCAGCACAAGGCCGGGAAGGATCGCTGAAAGTCTGCGGAATGCAGGCGTCGGATTCATGCTTCGTTACTCATCCCGCGTCGAACTCTTGTATGCCCGGAGTTGCTTCATATTGATCTGTCGCCCCTCTCTTGTCCCGTTTCGAAACAAGAGACGGAACTCATTGAAGTGACTTGCAGCTTCCGTTCCACGCGCTGTCAGGACGCATATTCCCTCGCCTTTTTCAGAAAATTTCCGTTTCGGCTCCGGAACCTGTGGACACTGTTGCCTGTTAAGGCTCAACTGGAAGCGAGAGAAAAGGCTGTGGGGGAAGTGCGACGTCCGCGGTATGTGGCGCGGGCCAAAAAGAACAGGAAAAAAGCATGCCGACCGGACTTCTCTCCAAGGCGACCGAGATCGACCTTTCAACTCTTGTGCCTGGCGGTGCTGTCACTGCCTTGCTTCGGGTGACAATCAGGCCCCCCACCGCCGGCGTCCTCATTTATGTCGGCCCCGACTACGAAATGCCGATCGTGGCCAATGGTCCGGTCTGGGAGGGCCATGTCGATTGCTATCCGTCCCGTATCTATGTGCAGGGCGTCGGCGAATCCGAACCCCGATGGAGCGTCGAATATATCGGTCACGAGGCGCGTGCGGCGGCCGCTTCCTGAATTCTGAAAATTCCGAAACCCGCAATAAGGTGAAACATCATGGAGACGAGCAAATACGACGAAGCGCGGCTTCATGAACTTCTCTATCAGGCGCTCGAAACGGAAGCGGGCGGCATCAAGATTTACGAGACCGCTATTTCCTGCGCGAAAAACAGCGACCTCAAGGAAGAGTGGCAGGGCTATCTCGACGAGACGAAGACTCATCACAAGACGCTGCTGGAAGTGTTCGAAAAACCCGGCCCTGATTCCAAGGCCCGGACGCCGGGCCGCAAGGTTGTCGCCCATATAGGGGACTCGCTGGTGAAGGCGATGCAGATGGCGCGCGAGGAGAGCGACGCGGACGCCGCCCAGCTCGTGGCCGCGAATGCGTCGTGCTCGCCGAGACCAAGGATCACATGAACTGGGAGCTGATCGGCCATGTCGCCGAACACAGTTCATGTGATGCGGCGAAAGTCCTGAAGGAGGCCTATGACGCCGTTGAGCAGGACGAGGACCATCACCTCTATCACACGACCGGATGGACACGGGAACCGTGGATCGACGCGCTCGGATTCCCCGCTGTCGTGCCGCCGCCCGAAGAGGTCAAGAAGGTCGAGACCGCTATTGGCGCCGCGCGTGCGGAACATGCGCGCGGGGATATGATCTGAGTATCCGCGAAAGAGCAGGAGGGGCCGGTGCCGGGTTATTCGGCGCCGGACTCACTCTCGATATAGGCGATGACGTTATCGCGATCCTTTTCCTTCTTCAGGCCGGGAAAGGACATCATCGTGCCGGGCACCATGGCGGCGGGCTTTTCGAGATAGGTGTGCAGCGTCTCGTCGTTCCAGACGAGCCCGTCCTCGCCGTGCTGGATCATCGCGTCGGAAAACTTGAAACCTTCCTTGGTGCCTGCCGTGCGGCCGATCACACCGTGAAGATTCGGGCCGATGCGATCCGCGCCGCCTTCGTCGATCGTGTGGCAGGCCTTGCAGCGGGTAAAAACCTTCTTGCCCTTCGCCGCGTCCCCGCCTTCGCCGGCCAATGCCGCACCGGCCATTGTCATGACGAGAGCTGTTGCCGCCAGGCCTGTGAAAATGCTGCGCATTGGAACCTCTCCTGATAATTATATTACCGCACAGCGTCTATCGGGGTGCGGATGCGAACTAATCTAAACTTCTGTAAGGAGAATAGCATGCGACAGACTGGCGCGGTCACGCTTGCCGCCGCCTCGATCGGCGGGCAGAGTGGCGCGAAAGCAGGTGCCATGCCGAAATCGGAGATATTTTGGCCGAATTGAGCAATAGCGGGGCAGAGGAGGCTGATGAAACAGCCACCTTCCGCACGAACATCGAAAACCGGGTTCTCCGTCTCATAGCGGCGGGGAACTGGTCCATCGTCTATCTGAACAAGGTGGATGGAGAGTTGCGGGGCCTTTCCGCCAAGCCCGGCGATGCCGCGCGTGCGGTGATCGACCTCTCCGCCGTTTCGCGCTTCGACACTGCCGCTGCCGCTATCATCTCGCGCACCGCCGCAGAGCTTGAAGAGCAGGGGCTCGACGTTGCCTATGAAGGCGTTTCAGAGGCGCAACATCTTCTTCTCGACAAGGTCGAGGCTTGCGGCAAGCCGGAACCCGTCCACCTGCCGCCGCCGCTCTACCTCCAGATTATCGGCAAGATCGGCGAGACCACGCGCGCGCTGGCCGCCGAGGGGTACGGCATGCTCGATTTCATCGGCTCGGTGATCGTTATCGCCGTGCGTACCCTGATGAGGCCGCGGCGCTTTCGCATGATCCCCTTCGTTCACCACATGGAGAAGTCCGGCTTCGATGCGCTGCCGCTCGTTTGCCTGCTGACTTTCCTCATCGGCGCTGTTGTCGCGCAGCAGGGTGCCGTGCAGTTGAAGACCTTCGGCGCCGAGGTTTTCACGGTCAACCTCATCGCCATCATCTTTCTGCGCGAGGTGGGGCTTCTGCTCACCGCCATCATCGTCGCGGGCCGTTCGGGCAGTGCCTTCACTGCCGAGATCGGTTCCATGAAGATGCGTGAGGAGATCGACGCGATGCGCACGCTCGGCCTCGACCCGCTGGAGATGCTGGTGCTGCCGCGCGTTGCCGCGCTCACCGTCACATTGCCGCTGCTCACCTTCATTGCCGATATCATGGGGCTGCTCGGCGGCGGCTTCGTCGTCTTCTTCATGCTCGACATGTCGCCGGGCGTCTATATCTCCCGCGTTCAGGAGGCGGTCGGCTTCTGGACCTTCGGCGTCGGTCTCATCAAGGCGCCTTTCATGGCTGCCGTCATTGCCCTGGTCGGGTGCCGCGCCGGTCTTGCCGTTACCGGCAGTGCGGAATCCGTCGGCGCCATGACAACGAGTTCCGTCGTGCGCTCGATCTTTCTCGTCATCATCCTTGATGCGCTGTTCGCCATGTTCTTCACGGCGGTGGATATATGAGCATGGGAAAGAAAGGCGAGCCGATCATCGAGGTCGAAGGACTCGATACGCGTTTCGGCGACAATGTGGTTCACGAGAATCTCGACCTCACGGTCAAGCGCGGCGAGGTGATTGGTATTGTCGGCGGCTCGGGCACCGGCAAGTCCGTTCTGCTGCACACCATCCTCGGCCTCAAGCGGCCGAATGCGGGGCGCGTGCGTGTCTTCGGGCTCGACTTCTCGACGCTCTCCGAAGAGGAGCGCCGCCTCAACGAGCAGCGCTGGGGCGTGCTCTTCCAGGACGGCGCGCTTTTCTCCGCGCTCACCGTTGCGGAGAATATCCAGGTTCCCTATCGCGAGCATCTCGATCTCTCGCCGGAACTGATGGACGAGCTTGCGGCGGTGAAGATCGCGATGGTGGGCCTGCGCGCTACCGCCGCCTCGCTTTATCCCTCCGAGCTTTCGGGCGGTATGCGCAAGCGGGCCGGGCTTGCCCGCGCACTGGCGCTCGATCCCGAGATCCTTTTCCTCGACGAACCGACGGCGGGCCTCGATCCCATAGGCGCGGCTGCTTTCGACGAGCTCATCAACGATCTCAAGGAGACGCTGGGACTCACCGTCTTTCTCGTCACGCATGATCTCGACACGCTTCACGCGACCTGCGACCGGGTCGCGGTTCTCGCCGAGAAGCGTGTTATCCTTGTAGGGACGATGGACGACATGCTGCGTAGCAGCCATCCCTGGATTCACGAATATTTTCACGGGCCCCGCGCGCGCGCGGCCCTTGCGGGTAAATAAGGGTCATGGAAATCAAATCCAACAACGTCCTGATAGGCGCTTTCACGCTTACTGCGATCGTGGGCATTTTCCTGTTTCTGCTCTGGGTGAGCGGGGTGCAGCTCAACAAGCAGTTCGCCTATTACAAGATCGTTTTCGACGGCTCGGTGTCAGGCCTCTCGGAGTCGGGCATGGTGCAATATAACGGCCTGCCGGTCGGCAAGGTGACGGATCTCTATCTGAAGGAAAACAATCCGAACAAGGTCGTCGCTGTCATCGAGGTCGATGCGCGCACGCCGGTGAAGGAAGACTCCGTTGCGCAGCTCGAACTTTCCGGCCTCACCGGCGTCGCCTTCATCCAGTTGACCGGCGGCAGCCCGGAGTCGCGCCCGCTTCAACCCAGGCCCGGGGCGGACTATCCGCGCATTCGCGCCGCGCCGTCCTCGTTGCAGGATCTTCTCAAGGCGGGGCCCGAGACGCTGCAAAGCGCCAATGAACTGATGATCGAGCTCAACAAGGTTGTGAAAGAAAACCAGAAATCGGTGACCGAGGCGCTGTCGAACCTTGCCATCATGTCGAAGGCGCTTGCGGAGAGTTCCGACGATGTCACCGTCGCGATCGACCAGCTTGCGGATGCGTCGCGGCACCTGAACAGCATCACGCGCAGCGCCGATGGTCTGATGAAGAACGACGTCAAGGCCTTCATCGTCGATGCGCGTGAGGCGGCGCGCTCCTATCGCGATGTCGCGGAAGAACTCGATGCTATCCTGCAACAGAGCGGGCCGGACATCGGCGCGGGTCTCTCGCAATTGCCGCAGCTCGTCGCAGAGGCGCGCTCGCTTGTTTCCTCGCTCGACCGTCTCGCGTCGCGCGCGGAAGACGATCCGGCGCGCTTCTTCGTCGGCAACAATGTGCCGGAGGTCGAGGCGAAATGAGGAATGGAATGATGACCCGATACAAGCGCCTTCTGCTGCTCGCTTTTGCCATGCTCCCGCTCGGTGCCTGCGCGCTTGCGGATGTGGCGAGCGGGCCTGCGCCTTCGCTTTATGTGCTGACGGCGCCGCCGGTCGAGGCGGGGGCGGGTGCCAGGGCCGAAGCGCAACTCGTCGTCGAGGAGTTTTCTGCGCCTGCCGCCATCGATACCGCGCGCATCGTCTACAAGGCGTCGCCCAACGAGATCGCCTATTATGCGGGCGCGCGCTGGGCGGACCGCGCCCCGCGCATGATCGCGTCGCTCGCGGTCGAGACGCTCAGCACTACAGGCCGTTTTCCCGCCGTGACGGGGCCGGGTGCGCATGCCCGCATGGATCTCTCTCTCTCCGGCGACATCCGCGCCTTCGAGGCCTATCGCGATGCCAATGCCGGGCTCGGGGCAGGCTCGACCAAGGTGAAGGTCTCGCTTTTCGCGCGTCTCGTGCGCATGCGCGACCGCTCCATTGTCGCCTCGCGCACCTTCACGGCGGAAGCTGCTGCGGGCAGCGGTATGGATGGGGTCGTGGAAGGATATGACGCGGCGCTCGACGAGGTGCTGTCCGAGCTTGCCATCTGGACGCTCGAACAGGCGCTCGCCGCCATGCCCGAAGAAGCGGGGAGCTAGAAGCTGGAAGCTAGCTCAGCTTTCCTGTCGCCTGGCCGAGCATGAGATAGACCTTGCCCGTATCCGAGGTGAGGTAGGTATCCACGAGAATATTGTCGCGGTCGCGCGTCGCGGCGGCACCGAGCAGTTCCTCGAACTGACCAAGGAAGCGGTCGACATGCGAGCGGAACTCGCTCTCCTTGCGATATTTCTTCGCGATACGGTCATAAAGCTCGCGTCCCGCAAGATTGTAGAGGCGGCGCGTGAAGACGTTGCGCTCACCCGCCTGATAGCGCTGCCACAGGTCCGGCGGCGGGCTTTGTTCCAGCGCCCGGTCGAGGTCGATGGCCAGCGCCTGCAAGGTTTCGATGACGTGAAGCGAGGTGCGCTGGAAGTCGCGGTCACCGCCTTGCGGCGTCCCCGCGCCATACCCTTCGCCGCGCCGTTCCGCTGCCGCCAGAAGTTCCGACATGCCCCAGCGGCGTTGCTCGCCGCCTGCGCGCTGTATTTCCGGCAGCGCCGCCACATGGGCGGGGAAGGCGCGTTCCGGCGCCATCTGGTGTTGCTGCGGCGAGGTCCGGTCGAGGGTTCGGGCGTGGCGCACGACGATTTCGGCAATGGCCGCCAGCGCCGAGACCTGTTCCTCAAGAACGCTTTTCAGTGCGCCCGCGCTTTCGGCGGCTTCCTCGGGCAGTTCCGAGATGCGTGCGGCAAGGTCGTCCGTTGCTTCGTGCAATGCGCGGCCTGCCTCGCGCGCCGTGCCGCCAAGGCCGATCATCGCGGCGTTGAAGCGGTCGGCGGCGGCGTCGCCATCGGCTGCCGAGCGTTCGACCAGCGCGCGCAGTTCTTCCGTTTTCGAGCCGACTTTTTCGCTCATCGCCTCGGTCGCCTGGATCAGGTCGTTTGAAAGCGTGCTGGTGGCGCCGGTGAGTTTTGCCGCCGTCGCTGAGATCGCTTCGCTCGCGGCTTGCGTCACGTCGTTGGAAAGCGCGTCGGAAGCGGCTTTCAGTTCGTCCACCGTCGCGCCGATGGCGCGCGTTGCCGCGCCCGCCGAGCGGCTGACGGAGGTCGAGGCGTCGGCGG
>CXWF01039947.1_pt1 | contig 11416 bp, 8 predicted proteins | sample 468421 | NCBI WGS metagenome assembly CXWF01 (sample SAMEA2620812, study PRJEB7988) | marine metagenome | biome: marine biome (ENVO:00000447); feature: surface water layer (ENVO:00002042); material: "saline water (ENVO:00002010), including plankton (ENVO:xxxxxxxx)" | depth 5 m
GCAGCCACCCCGACTCCCGTCGACAAGGAGCGCAAGCGGCGCGACAAGCTGATGGACATCAAGGTCGAGCTGCACAAGCAACTGCTCGACAACCTCAACCTCTCCGCGCTGGAAACCGCACCGGAGAAGGAGCTTCGCGCCGAGATTCAGGCGATCGCCTCCGAAGTCCTGTCGGACATGAACGTGGTGCTGAACCGCGAGGAACGGCAGACGCTCAACTCCGAGCTGTTCGACGAGGTGACGGGCCTTGGCCCGCTTGAGCCGCTCCTCAAGGACGACACGATCAACGATATTCTGGTGAATGGCCCGCAGCAGGTCTTTGTCGAACGCGCAGGCAAACTCAGCCTGACCGACGTGACCTTCAAGGACGAACGTCACCTGCTGCGCATCATCGACAAGATCGTCTCGGCCGTGGGCCGGCGCGTGGACGAATCCAACCCGTCCGTGGACGCCCGCCTCTCCGACGGCTCGCGTTTCAACGCGATGGTCCCGCCGATCGCGGTGGACGGCAGCCTCGTGTCCATTCGTAAGTTCAAGAAGGACAAGCTGGCCATCGACGACCTCGTGCAGTTCGGCGCCTTCTCGGAAGAGATGGCCGCCTACTTGCAAGCCGCGGTGGCCACCCGCCTGAACATCATCGTGTCGGGCGGTACCGGTTCCGGTAAAACGACGACGCTCAACGCCCTGTCCTCGTTCATCGACGACTCCGAACGCATCCTGACCATCGAGGATACGGCGGAACTTCAGCTTCAGCAGACCCATGTGGGCCGGATGGAAAGCCGCCCGGCCAACGTCGAAGGCAAGGGCGCGGTGAGCCAGCGCGACTGTCTCAAGAACGCCCTGCGGATGCGTCCCGACCGCATCATCGTGGGTGAGACGCGCGGCGAGGAAGTCATCGACATGCTTCAGGCCATGAACACCGGCCACGACGGCTCCATGACCACGATCCACGCCAACTCGGCCCGCGACGCGGTCTCGCGTCTTGAAAACATGGTCGCAATGGCCGGGATCGAGATGCCGATCAAGGCGATCCGCTCGCAGATTTCCTCGGCCGTGAACCTTTTCGTGCAAGCCAGCCGCCTTCAGGACGGCTCGCGCCGCATGACCTCGATCACCGAGATCACGGGCATGGAAGGCGACGTCATCTCGATGCAGGAGATCTTCCGTTACGAGCGCCTCGGGCTCACCCCCGAAGGCAAGATCATCGGCCGGTTCAACGCCACGGGCGTGCGGTCCCATTATTCCGAACGTTTCCGCCAGTGGGGCTACAACCTCCCGGCGTCGATCTTCGAACCTCTGGCAGCGGAGTAAACGCGATGCCGTTCTCGTCCGATATCATCATCTACGGCGTGATCTTCATCGCCGTGCTCCTGCTGGTCGAAGGCATCTACCTGACGGTCTTCGGCAAATCCATCAGCCTCAACAGCCGCGTCAACCGCCGCCTCGACATGCTGGAAAAGGGCGCGGGCCGCGAACAGGTTCTGGAACAGCTCCGCAAGGAAATGCACCAGCACATGAACGCGAAGGGGCTGCCGCTCTATTCGCTGCTGGCCGAAAAGGCACAAAAGGCCAACATCGCCTTCTCGCCGAAACAGCTCATGATGCTGATGGCCGGTGTCTGCGTCGTGGCCTACCTGGGCCTCACGATGGGCACGACGGCCGGGACCGGGGTGCGCGTCCTGCTCTCCATCGTCATGGGCGTGGGCGGTGTCTATGTCTGGATCAACGGCAAGGCGAAGAAACGCATGGCGCTGTTCGAGGAACAGCTTCCCGACGCCGTGGAACTCATGGTGCGCAGCCTTCGCGTCGGCCACCCCTTCACCTCCGCCATTCAGATCGTGGCCAAGGAAGTGCCCGATCCGCTGGGCTCCGAAATCGGCGTCATCGCGGATGAGAGCGCCTATGGCCGCGACATCGGCGACAGCCTCAAAGCAATGGCCGAACGCATGGACATGCAGGATCTCCGCTTCCTCGCGGTGGCCGTGACGATCCAGCAGACCTCGGGCGGCAACCTCGCCGAAATCCTCGACGGCCTCGCCAAGGTGATCCGCTCTCGCTTCAAGCTGTTCCGCCGGGTCAAGGCGATCACCGCCGAAGCCAAATGGTCGGGCACCTTCCTGTCGGGCTTTCCGATCGGCGCCGTGGTGATGATCAACGTCATCCAGCCCAACTATTACGACGACGTGAAGGAAACCGGGTTCTTCATTCCCGCCGCCCTCGTCTGTGTCGGCTTCCTCATCGCGAACTACTTCGTGATGAAGGCGCTTACCAACATCAAGGTGTAAGGACCGCGCTATGATCGACACGCTCACGACCCTGTTGACCGACCAGTTCGGTCCCTTCGGGCCCCTGATGGCGCTCGGCGGTCTCGGCGTCCTGCTCATCATCGGCGCGCTGCCGCTCTTGTTCAAACGCGACGAGGACCCGCTCGACCGGCTCAAGAAGAGCCAGGCCGAGCTGGAAGAAGAACATATGGCCCTGCGCCGGGTCGAAACCGGGATGGGCGACAAGCTCGAGAAATACAAATCCTTCCTGGAGCCGACGGACAGCGAGGAATACTCGCAAATCCAGCTCAAGCTGCTTCAGGCGGGCTATCCCGGCAAGAACGCTGTGCGCACCTATCACTTCGCGCAGTTCGCCCTCGGCCTGGGCCTTCTGTTCGCCGGCCTGATCTATTCCTTCCTCACCAACGACGGCGAAACCTCGACCCAGAAGATGGTCATGACCGTGCTGGTCCCGGCCGCCGTCGGCTACGTCGCGCCCCGCTATTGGGTCACGCGCCGGGTGGAGAGCCGCAAGGAAGAGATCACCAACGGCTTCCCCGACGCGCTCGACATGATGCTCGTCTGCGTCGAGGCCGGTCAGTCGCTCGATCAGTCGATCGTCCGCGTCGCCAAGGAAATCCGCCCGGGCTTCCCCAGCCTCGCCGACGAATTCGAGATCGTGAGCTGGGAAATCAAGGCCGGCAAGGACCGCATCCAGGTGCTGCGCGACATGGGCGAACGCTGTGGCGTGCCCGATGTGCAATCCTTTGTAACCGTGCTCATCCAGTCGACCTCTTTCGGTACCTCCATCGCCGAGGCACTGCGCGTCTATGCCGGTGAAATGCGCGACAAGCGCGTGATGCGGGCCGAGGAGAAGGCAAACACCTTGCCGACGAAGATGACCCTTGCCACAATGCTGCTCACGGTTCCGCCGCTGCTCATCATCCTGATCGGCCCGGCGGTCTACGAAGTGTACAAGACGCTGAAGAACATCAGCTTCTGAGGCGCGCGACCAAACGGCGCGCCCGGGCAGGACCAAGGGGCACGCCGAATGGCGCGGGCAAGCACATCCATCATCGCATTGCTGGCGGCGGGCACGATGCTCGCCGCTTGCGAGAACGCCGCAGGCCTCGGCAATCGCGGAAACAACGGCTACGCCCCCGACGCGCGCGTCGCGGGCGAGGACAGCGTCGACGGGCTGATCGTGGGCCACCGGCTCATGGAAGCGGGCGAATACGAGCTTGCCATGCGGGCCTACCTGCGCGCCGCAGCCGAAAACGGGATCTCCGTCGATACCCTCTCGGCGATGGGCTCGGCCAACCTGCGCCTCGGGCGGCTGGGACAGGCCGAACGTCTGCTCCGGCAGGCCGTCAAGGAAGACCCTTCCTTCGCCCCCGCCTGGAACAATCTGGGCGTCGTGCTCATGGAAACCGGGCAGGTCGGCGAAGCGGTGCGTGTCTTCAAGATCGCCTTCGGGGCGGACAGTGGCAAATCGGACTCCATCCGCGAAAACCTCAACCTCGCGCTCGCAAAACGCGAAAACCTCTCGTATGATGAACCGGAAGAGACTGCGGAATTCGCGCTGATGCGGCGCGGGCGGGGTGACTACCTACTGCTCGCAACGCAATAGACGCCGGAAAACGGCGCGACAGACAAAAGCGGAACCGCCGAGGAGAGCAGGAAAAGGATACAGGCCATGCGCCATCCCGTTGTCGTGTCCGCAGCCCTAGCGGGGCTCGTCATGCTTGCCGGCTGTGAAGGCCAGATGAGCGACGAGGAAGTCGAACGCGCCGTCGCCGGTGTGAACGTCATCGACGAAAGCAATCTCAACGATATCATGCTGACCGTGGGCGACCCGGACGAGGCGGTGACCTATTTCCGCCGCTCCGTCGCGCAATCCCCCGACCGTGTCGACCTCAAGCGCGGGCTCGCCCAGTCGCTGGTGCGCGCGCGCAAGGCCTCCGAGGCCGCCGCGGTCTGGAACACCGTCGCCAACAGCCCCGAAGGCACCGCCGAAGACCGCGTGTCGCTGGCCGATGCCTATATCCGCTCGGGTGACTGGGCCAAGGCCAAGACCGAACTCGACAAGGTGCCGCCGACGCATGAATCCTTCGAGCGCTACAAGCTCGAAGCAATGGTCGCCGACAGCGAGGAAGACTGGAAGCGCGCCGACAGTTTCTATGAGACCGCCGTGGGCCTGACCACCCAACCGGCCGGGACGCTCAACAACTGGGGTTATTCCAAACTCTCGCGCGGCGACTACGACGGGGCCGAGCAACTGTTCGGCGAGGCGCTGACCTACGACCCGTCCATGTTCACCGCCAAGAACAACCTCGTCATGGCGCGCGGCGCACAGGGCCGCTACGACATGCCCGTCGTGGATATGAGCCAGATCGAACGCGCACAGCTTCTGCACACTCTCGCCCTCGCCGCGATCAAGCAGGGCGACGTGACCATCGGCAAGACGCTCCTCCAGGAAGCGATCGACACGCACCCGCAACACTTCGAAGAGGCGGTCCGTGCGATGCGCGCGCTGGAATCGAACGTGACGAACGGATGACCAGCGTACAGGACGCGCTCTTCGGCCTCGCCTTCCTGCCCTTCGCCGCCGTGATCTCGGTCTGGGTGGCGGTCAGCGACATGAGCCGGATGAAAATCCCGAACAAGTCGGTGATGGCGCTGTTCGCCGTCTATGCCGTGGTGGGCATCGCGCTCGTCGCCACGTCGGTCATGCCGCTCACGGATTACCTGTGGCGCTACGCCCATCTCGGCGTTGTGCTCCTGATCGGCTTCGTGATGAACGCCGCCGGCCTTCTGGGCGCGGGCGACGCCAAGTTCGCGGCCGTCATGGCCCCCTTCGTGGCCCTGGGTGACCTGCCCGTCTTCGCCTACATCTTCGCCGCCGCCATCATCGGGGGCTTCGTGCTGCACCGGCTGGCCAAGCGCCTGTCCTTCGTGCGCAGCGCCACCCCCGGCTGGGAAAGCTGGGAGCGGGACGACTTTCCGATGGGCCTCTGCCTCGGCGCGGGCCTTGTCGCCTATCTCGTCTTCGTGGCGCTCACCGGCGTCTGACGCTGCCTATTCCACCGCGTAGAGGATGAACTGCTCCGTGCGCGCGACTTCGTCCAGCGCCGTGCCCGCCTCCTCCAACTCGCCCAGGATCTGGTGGCGCACCGTCAGCGAGAGCGGACACAGCGGCACCACAACATAGTCCGCATTCGCGAGCCCCGTCAGCCCGCCGTAGTACCACGGCGCGTTGTCCGGCAACGGCTCGAACGCACCGTAGAGCCAGAAACCGTTGAGGATGTCCGCGATGAACGCGGTCTTGCCCTCGGTCACACCCGTCTCCACCAGCCCGTCCGCGATCACCTGGAACCACGCCACCGTGCCGACCTCGACCGTGCAGATCGGCAGCGTCTCACCCCGCCAGTCGGTCACTTCGCCCTCGCGGAATTCTTCGTCCCAATAGGGCGCGTAGACCGTTCCCGGCCCGTCCAGCGCCACCTTGGCATCCACCCGATGCGCGCGGATCGTCGGCGTCACGATATCCTCATGCTGCCCCGAACCGGGGATGAGCGCGGTGTATTCCTCCGGGTCTTCCGTCAGGTGACGGAACGGCGAATAGGCGAGGTTCACGACCGACGGCGCGCCGAAGGCAAAGACGGCGACCGCCGTCACCCGCATCGCCTGCCCCATCTCCCAGCCCCAGCCGTTGCGCACCTCGTCCTCGGGGACGAGCGCGATCAGCATCAGGCCCAGAAGCGGCAACCACTGGGGATCGTTGCCGAAATTCTGGTAGGTGACATAGAAGAACGACGGCACGAGGATCAGCATCACCAGCCCCTCGAGCGTGCGCCCCGCCTGCCGCAGCCAGATCACCGAGAGGAGCAGCGCGAGGCTCCCGGCCATATACGCAGGTGCACCGACCACGTTGTTGAACGGCAGCCCCGGCTGCGGACGCACGTCCGAGGCCGCGACCGTGGCCAGATCACGCAGGTAGGCGAGCCAGAAGACCGGCGTCCCCGCCGCAACCGTGACGGCCGCCATGATGGCAAGCCCCGTCGCCAGCCCCACCCAGACACTTCGCCACGCCTTGCGCCCGATCAACGCGACCAGCACCGGCGGCAGAAAGGCGATGAGGTACGTCGCTTTGGTGAGCAGCAACACCGCCATCGCCGCCCCGATCACCACGCCGTCCCACGTCCGCGTCCCGCCCCGTGCGGGCAACACGGCGGTCGCGACCGCAAGGAACGCCGCAGCCCAGGCCCAGCGGTTGTAATGCATCGAGATCGACACGGCCTGCACCGTCTCGCCATGCACGAGGGCGAGGATGAGGATCAGGATGAGCGCCCCGAACACCGGCTGCGCCGCCCCCGTGAACCTCGTGCGCGCAACGTACCACGCTCCCGGCAACGCGATCAGGCCGACAAGGACTTGCGACAAAAGGATCGCGTGTCCCACACCCATCCCCAGTGACACGAGCCAGGCGATCGGGGCCATTGCCAGCACGCCGATGGGCGTGACGAAATCAAGATGCGGCCAGTCGCCCTCAGCCATCCTGAGGACCATCTGAAGCAGGTGGAGCGTGTCGCCCTCGTGCTTGCCAAGGAAAAAGCCGCCCTTGAGCACCGCTGCACCGCCGAGCGCCGCCCAGATCACAACCAGGATGCCCGCAAGCATCCGGCCATTTATCTTGCCCATTCTGCCCTCTTTTTGTCGATTTCTTAGGTTTTGTTGAAGGAACCTCCGGCACCTTGCCCGGGACTATACGGTGTTTTTCGTGCCGGAGGGAACAATGCAGGTCGAATCAGGCACAAAAATCAGGCAGCGAGCAACACGATGAACATGCAGACACCCGACATGGCGAGCGCAGGCGTTGAACCGCCCCCGCCGTGCCGCAACATGGAGGACACCGGGCTCTCTTCGGTCCTCATGCGCGACATCCTACTCAAGACCATGTTCCGCATGAGCGTCGAACATGTGACGAAGCTGGAGCGTATCCTGTGCCTGCCCACGCGGGTGACGCAGGAACTCGTCGACAGCGCCCGCGACGCGGGGCTGGTCGAGGCGACCGGCACCCTCCACGCGACCTCGGGCAACGAGATGGGCTATCGCCTGTCCGACGCCGGCAAGGCCCGCGCGCTCGATGCGCTGTCGCAATCGGAATATTACGGCGCGATGCCGGTGCCGATGGACAAGTATGCCGAACAGGTCAAACGCCAGTCGATCAAGAACATCCAGATTACGCGCGCGCAATTGACGGCGGCGATGGGCCACCTGATCCTGCCGGGCGAACTGCTCGACCACCTCGGCCCCGCGGTCGGCTCGGGCCGGTCGATCCTGATGTATGGCCCGCCGGGCAACGGGAAATCGTCGATCTCCAACGGCATCCGCGATGCGCTCGGCGACCGGATCTACGTCCCGCGCGCGATCCTCTATTCCGGGCAGGTCATCACCGTCTATGACCCCATCGTCCACACGGCGGCCGAGGAACAGCTGGACGACCCCAACTCCCTGCGCCGCACGTCGAACAAGTACGACCGGCGCTATGTCAAATGCCAGCGCCCCACGGTCATCACCGGCGGTGAACTGACGCTCGACATGCTCGACCTCGTCTACAACCCGACCGCGCGCACCTATACCGCGCCGCTTCAGCTCAAGTCCTCCGGCGGTGTCTTCATCGTCGACGACCTAGGGCGCCAGGCCGAACCGCCGCAGTCGCTCATCAACCGCTGGATCGTGCCGCTCGAGGAATCCAAGGACATCCTCGCCCTGCAATCGGGCGAGAAATTCGAGGTGCCGTTCGACACGCTCGTGATCTTCTCGACGAACTTCCACCCGAACGAGATCTTCGACAAGGCGGCGCTGCGCCGGATCTTCTTCAAGATCAAGATCGACGGGCCGAGCCAGGAGAACTTCCTCAAGATCTTCGCCCTGGTAGCCAAGAAAAAGGGGATCGCGCTGGACGAGGCGTCGCTCATCCACCTGCTCAAGAAGAAATACCCGACGATCGACAACATCTATGCGAACTATCAGCCGATCTTCCTAATCGACCAGATGATCGCGATCTGCGACTTCGAAGGCATCCCCTACCGGATGACCCCCGACCTTGTGGACCGGGCCTGGGCCAACATGTTCGTGAAGGACGAGGTCATCGTCCACTGATGCGAAAACGGCGCGCCCGACCGGGCGCGCCGCTCCGTCCACGCGGGGCCACGGTCGCACGCAACACCCTGCCCCTCAGGAACTTCCGATACTGTCCAAGCTGATTGGCGCGACGCGGGCCCGTCCGTCGCCGGTTTCCTGTTTTGTTCCGCGCGCTGCGGGCCTAATCTCACCCCATGAGCGCCCTGCCCCACATCATCGACGACTGGTTCTCCGCGAAAGGCTGGCGGCCGCATGAGCACCAGATGGAGATGCTCGGCCGCGCGGCGGACCCGGCGACACTGCTTGTCGCGCCCACCGGCGGGGGCAAGACACTTGCAGGATTCCTGCCTACTCTGGTCGAACTGACCGACAGACCGCGCAAAGGCTTGCACACTTTATACATTTCACCACTCAAGGCCCTCGCCGCCGACATGCGCCGCAACCTCACCGGCCCGATCGAGGAAATGGGCCTGCCGATCCGTGTCGAGGACCGCTCCGGAGACACCACCCAGACCCGCAAGAAGGCCCAGCGAGCCGACCCGCCGGAAATCCTGCTGACCACGCCCGAGAGCCTCGCCCTGCTTCTGAGCTACGAGGATGCGCCACGGATGTTCGCCGGGCTTGAACGTGTCGTGGTGGACGAGCTTCACGCGCTGGCGGAATCCAAACGCGGCGATCAGCTCATGCTCTGCCTCGCGCGGCTCGAGACGCTGCGACCCGGCCTCCGCCGCGTCGGCCTCTCCGCCACGGTCGAGGACCCTCCGGCCCTCTCCCGCTTCTTCATGGCGGGCGGCTGCCCGGTGTTGACCGCCGACCCCGGCCCTGACCCCGACATTTCCATGCTTGCCACCACCGCCCCGCCCCCGTGGTCGGGCGGCGGGGCGGCCTATGCGATCCCCGACGTGCTCGACGAAGTGCGCAAGCACAAGACGACGCTGATCTTCCACAACACCCGCGCGCAGGCCGAGATTTTCTTTCACAACCTCTGGCTCGCGAACGACGAAGGACTACCCATCGGTATCCACCACGGCTCCCTCGCGCGCGAACAGCGGCAGAAGGTCGAGGCGGCGATGGTCGCGGGCGACCTGCGCGCCATCGTCTGCACCGGCACGCTCGACCTCGGCCTCGACTGGGGTGACGTGGACCTTGTGGTGCAGGTCGGCGCGCCCAAAAACGTCAAGCGTCTCGTCCAGCGGATCGGCCGCGCCAACCACCGCTATAACGCCCCGTCCAAGGCGCTGCTCGTCCCCGCCAACCGCTGGGAAGTGATCGAATGCCGCGCCGCGCTCGAGGCGGTGATCGCCCGCGATCTTGACGGCGACCCGCGCGGCCCCGGCCCCCGCGACGTGCTGTGCCAGCACATCCTGATCGTCGCCTGCTCCGGCCCTTTCGATGCCGATGACCTGTACACCGAAGTCACCCGCGCCGGCGGCTACGCGACCCTCATCCGCACACAGTTCGACGAGGCGCTCGATTTCGTGGCGACCGGCGGCTACGCCCTGCGCGCCTACGACCGCTGGCAACGGCTCAAACAACGCCCCGACGGGCTGTGGCAGTTGCGCGACCCCCGCGCCACGCAGCTCATCCGTATGAACATCGGCACCATTCAGGACACCGACACGCTCAAGGTCCGGATGCGCCAGAACCGCAAGTTCCTGGGTGAGGTCGAAGAGGGCTTCGCCGCCTCACTCATCCCCGGCGACACCTTCCTTATGGGCGGCCGGATCGTGCGCTTCGAAAGCCTCAAGGAGATGCATGTCGACGTCTCGAACGACCGGGGACGCAAGCCCAAGATCGCGGTCTTCGCCGGCTCCAAATTCGCCACCTCCACGCAGCTTTCGGCCCGCATCCTCGACCTGATCCACCGCCGCGACCTCTCGGCGCTGCCCGGCCACACGCAGGACTGGATCGCGCTGCAACGCGCGGTGAGCCACCTGCCGGAGGCCGACCGAATCCTCGTCGAAAGCTTCCCCCACGATGGCCGCGCGCAGACGGTGATCTACGGCTTCGCCGGACGCGGCGCGATGCAGACGCTGGGTCTCCTCCTCACCCGACGGATGGAGGACGCAGGCCTCGGCCCGCTGGGCTTCGTCGCCACCGATTACGCCACGCTCATCTGGGGCCTGCACCCGGTCGAAGACCCTGAATTCCTGTTCTCCCGCGACGGGCTGGTCGCAGGGCTCGAGGGGTGGCTGTCCCAGAACGCCCTGATGAAACGCAGCTTCAAGGCGGTCGCGAACATCGCGGGCCTCACCCCTCACAACTTCCCCGGCAAACGCGCCTCCGGGCGGCAGGCGACATTCTCCTCCGACATCCTCTATGACACGCTCAAACGCTACGACCCCGACCACCTCCTCCTCGACATCACGCGGGAGGAGGCGATGCGCGGCCTCATCGATTTCGGCCGGATCGAAGAGATGCTGGAGCGCACGCAGGGTCGCGTCGATCACGTCGTTCTGGACCGGGTGACGCCCTTCGCCGCGCCGCTCTTTCTCGAAGTCGGCAAGGTGCCCGTCGAAGGCGCCGGGCGCGAGGCGCTGATGGAGGCGGAAGCCTCACGCCTAATGCAGGAGGCCGGGCTGGAGTGACGCCCGCGCCACCACCCGCCCCTTGCAAATCGCGGCGCGGACGGGCAGAGAACGGAACATGAACGACCACGCCTTTACCTTCCGCGGCGCCCCGCTCGTCTTCCGCGCATCCGGCGCGCTTTTCTGGCCGGATGAGGGGCTCCTGTGCATCTCCGACCTCCACCTCGGACGCTCCGAGCGCTACGCCCGCCGCGCCGGTGCCCTCCTGCCCCCCTACGAGGCGCAGGATACGCTCACCCGGCTGGAGGCGGACATCGAGGCGACCGGGGCCACGACCGTCATCTGCCTCGGCGACAGTTTCGACGATGACGCGGCCGCGCACGGTCTGGACGACACGATCGCCATATGGCTCACCCGGCTGATGGCCGGTCGGCGTTGGATCTGGATTGAGGGCAACCATGACCCCGGCCCCGTCGA
>CXWF01028341.1_pt1 | contig 11382 bp, 6 predicted proteins | sample 468421 | NCBI WGS metagenome assembly CXWF01 (sample SAMEA2620812, study PRJEB7988) | marine metagenome | biome: marine biome (ENVO:00000447); feature: surface water layer (ENVO:00002042); material: "saline water (ENVO:00002010), including plankton (ENVO:xxxxxxxx)" | depth 5 m
AATTGCTTTCTTATTTGTCTTGTGGCTAAACTCTCCATCAGTAACCATCACATCTCCTCCATCGCGGAACTTATACTTTCTACCGTGTTCTGCTTCACCGTCTAGTGGAGGAACGACAATTTCATTTTCAGTTCCACTGTCTCCCCCTAAAATATCTCCTTCTTGATAGTCTTGATAGTCCTGCATTAGCTCTTGTTGAGTGTCTCCAAACAATCCAGTAGCAGCACCCGTCCCAAGGACACCCATAATACCGCTACCAATTCCCTGAACAATAGCTTGTCTCTTTTGCCTATCTGCCTCAAGCTCAGCGTCTTCAGCAGCTCTAACACCTAGCTCTGCAGCTCTAGCCATTTGATCTGCTTGACTAAACTCTTTAGCAGCCTGTACATTAAAAGCTCTGATGTTAGCGTCATCAATCCTACTTTCTTCTCTACCAAGAGTAGTCATAGCGTCAGCCCTGCCTGTTAACCCAGCAATAGCATCTTTTCTAGCTTGATCTCCAAATAAATCAACAGCTCCCGCGATGTTACCTCCTTGCAGATTTGCACTTGCCAAAGCCTGCTCTCTAGATTCTGCAGCTACATCTTCAGCAGCCCTAGACATTTTAGTATCAAAAGCTTCTGTCATTTTGTTAGACATAGTAAGTTTTTCTGGATCGAACCTAAGATTACCCGCTTCAATTTCTTTCATTCTTTTCGCAGCTTCTGCTGCATCTTCGCTAGCTCTTTCTCCAGCTCTTTCTGCTGCTTCTTTTGCAGCTTTTGCGGCGCTGACTCCTTTACCTATAGAAAGTGCGGCTTGACCAGCCGTCAAAAGCAAGGGTATGAACGCATAATTTACGTCTCCTGTTCCTGCTATGTTTAATAAGATGTAATCTAACATGATTATATTTTTACAAAGTTACAAAATTATTAGCTAGGATCTAGCTTAGAGCCTGAAACTTCTAAGTTTACTGAATATAACTCAGCTTCTTCTTCTGAATTGTTTAATAACATTACCGTTGCGTACTTATCTCTTAGGTTATCCCCGTGTACCGATGAGTTACCTACGTGAAGTATTGTATCTCCTGGTTGAAATACAGTTGCAACACCAGGTATACCACCTGTTGAATACCTTATAGTATAGTCATTAATTTTTTCAGCAGGAGTTAATGGGATGTCTGAATTAATTTGACCCTCAAGCATACCAGATCCAAAAATTCTTGTAACAGATACTCCCTCCCCTAAAAGCAAAGATGTAGAAACGGGAGAAGTAAATGTAATGTCAAGTTCGTCAAAAAGCTCTGTGGCATCTCCGCCCTCAACATATCCAACTATAGCAGCGCTTTCAATAATGCCTATTGATTTAACATTAGAAGTAGAAGAAGAATTTTTTGATTTAGGTATAGCCGAGTATTTAGTGCCTTCATAGTTAGTAAATGTAGGTATAGTTGCTGTCTCTGTATGGGTCTTAATAACAGCAGGCCAGTCGTAACGCCCTTCTAAAGATAAAGCATTGTATAGTTTTGTAGCTGAAGCCCCCATACTCCTTTGAGCAACTGACACTGGCTTAATCATAGACATATACTTTGCACCATGAAATTTATTCCTTGATTCATTCTTACCGTGATCCCACACAAAGTGCGTCCCAGATTTTTTAAAAGAAATAAAGTTATTATTTACATCGGAATAGTTAGTAGAGTTAAAACTATATCTAGTCTTCCATGCCTTACCGCCGCTATGGTCAAAAGAAATAGTATTAACAAACGGCTCATCTCCATTAAGCTCTAGTTCAGCAAGGCTGCTAGATAAAGGTGTTGTTGTAAATTGTCCTTCTTGAACGGTAGAATTAATATCGCTAGGCCTTAAAAAAGAAACTATAAACTCATTTTCCATAGGATCAAAACCAGAAGGTATTCTTATGTCAGAAGCATTAAGATGTGTTGAAGAATTAAGAAGTCTGTCAAACTGCCTTCTAAAATACTCTTCCATACCAAAGTCAGAAATGTTTTCTACAGTCTGTCCTCCTGGAGATAATCTAGATATTCTCTTATTGTGTTTGTCTGCATAATAAATATACCCATCAATCTCCACGACAGATTCTGGATTACCAGCTGGACCACCTTCACCAAAATAAAATTTAGCAGAATTAAGAACCTTGTCCGAAATATTTAAAGACTCTGTTCCAGCAGCCGTAGAAGTAATAGACCTATCGACTGGAATAACAGCAGATTTGTTTTCTTGCAATGTTGTAATATATTCATCTTCTCCAGCTAGGTAGTTTAAATCACCGTGTTTTTCTGGAAGGTCAAATGACTGCTGCTTATCATTAGGAAAAGAAGTGTGCTTTACTACAAATTGATCTGAAGTGGTCTTGTCAGAAAAAATAACTGACGACTGCATTTTTTTTCTAAATTCATCTCTGTCAATAAAGTTTGGTTTACCGTATCCTTTTGCAACACTTCTGTGAAGATCTGTTGCAGTATTACTTTCTAAATAATAAGGTAAAAAATTAGACTGACTAGCATCATTACCTTCTTCATCTACAATAAAAAGATCTGGAAAAGCGGTAACAGTAGTACCTGACGTAGTTGAAAATTCTCTAAAGTTTACAGCTACCTGCCTAAAAAATACATCACCTTCTTCTATTATGTGCCCTCCCTCAGGCTGCTCATGTATAAGGATAATATTACCATTATCGTCTAAATTGCCATCAGGATCTTCTAAAATTCTACCTCCATAGTTGGTTTCAAAATAAGGTTGTAGCTCTTCATCTGATTCTTTTCTAGGAGAGACGATTTCAAATACACACCTCTTGCTCCACGAATCATTAAGTGACGAAACATCTTCAGCAGAAAAACCTAAAGAGTTTGGGTTGTCTTTTAAAACCAAAAACTGTCCGTTTCGCTGTAGTTTTCTTAAGTCTGCATCTTCTGTAAAATCACCTTCACTATAAAGAGGGTGATCCTCTAAATTAGAAACAAGAGTTTCTACGCCAAGAACTTCAAAAGAGTCATCCTCTCCAGCCCAAACTCTATCACCGTCCCCATTATAGTAACTTAAAACTCTTAATACATCTCCTTTAGAATACCTATACAACGTAGGCTCGTCAGTGTCAGCATCTCTGGCCCCATATCCTTTAGCATAAGATATCTTACTGCTTTGTAAGTAATTTAAAGAAACGTATAGTTTATCTTTAATTAAGCTTCCTCCTTTTTCTACAAAAGCTCCACCAGAACTATATTGTATAAATTTGCTTGATTCGTTACGATTAGAATAATATATCTTATATCTTTCAGCCCAAGAAGGAGCAGTGTGTTTAATGTCTATATTTATAGACACGGGTCCTTTAGGGTTTCCAGATCTTTCTGTTATAGAGTACCCAGGAACGTAAACGCTAGTTAATTTATTAACCTTACTTATTCTTCCTCTCTTGTCATAATAAGCTATTCCAAAGTCGTGAGTAGCCCTTGTCTTAAACGAAAGCGTAGTATCTCCTAATGTTCCAAGGTTTGTTTGAGAAGAAACTAACTCCATTACTGAAGAGTTAAACGCAAGCTTTTTTTTAGGATCTGTAGAAATTATGTTTTCTTGATTAGTAACATCTGTGTAAATACCCTTTATGTTTATATAAGGTAAGTTTTCACAAAGAGCACTAAAAGTAGTAGACCAAACTGAGCCAAACCTATTACCTGTAGGCACTGTTGATGTTGGGCCCACTATAGTTCCTTCAGGTAAATTACCTTCATCAATCTGATCTTGAACGTATTCATTAATAATATAGGTATCAGCATAATCTCCAGGAGAGTATGATGGTATCGTTACGTTTTCTGTTTCTCCATCAGGGCTAATAGACGAGTCAGAAAAAGGTCTTTCTATAGTCATTTTACCTCCTGGACCTCCGTCACCATCTATAACAGAAAAGCGACTAAAAGAAGTAGCGTCATATGTAGGTAGATTTGGATTAAGCGTGTTCGGAGGAGGTGTAAGATTAAGGTCAAGTAAATCTTCACTAATAATATTTCCATATTGATCAGTTTGATTTATTTGAGCGTCTGCCCAACCTTCAATACTTCCAAAATTTAATTTTTCTATATATGAAGCCCAGTATTTAGAATTTGCACCTAAAGATTCCATCATCCCAAAACTAGGATCTCCAGGAATATTTATAAAACCGCCGCTTAATCCAAACGTAAACTCATCACCTAACCAATCGTTTACGATAGAACTCGACCCTTCGTTACCCTTAACTGCTAAATGCGTTCCCTCACACCCAGTTATAGTAATTTTATATAAATCCTGCCACTCCTCGTTAATAACTCCCTCTCTATCTAAGACTGCCCAACTACCTATTCTATAAAATATTTCTCTATCTTCTAAACTAAGAGACTCTTCAAATTGATACGTTACCCTTGGCCACCTTATATGCTGAGTAGTTCCTAAATCAAATTGCTCAGAACCTTGAGGCCCCTCTATTTTCCAAGGATTTGGACTGTGATTTGCAATAGTATATGCTTCCCCAAAGGTTTCACCAAGCTGGGATTGTATATAATTTGGTGCATAATAGCCAGGTGTTCCTTGACCAAGGGCAGGAAATGGGAAGCAAGTTAAAATACCATCGCCTTCAGAGTCGTCAGGAATTACATCACAAACTTTAAGTCTAAAACCCTTTATGGTTTCCGTATCAAAAGTGTTAAAACTTTCAAATCCAAAAAGAGCATTAAATTTATTTAAAATAAAAAATCCTTCAGGTCTTTGGAGAGTGTCGGTATTAAACTGTTGATTACCCTCACCATATTGTTGACCAAAAAAATCTCCATGTACAAAACTTACAAGCTCTGCAAGCCTACTATTCTGTTTAAATGTGTCTTGATTTTTTAACCCTAAATTTCTATTGGCTTGATATATTGCGCCATTTCTAGAAAGAGTATTATTAACGTCATCACCTTGAATAAATATTTTTTCTATGTTATAACCATTAAAAAGAACAGTTTCAATATTAGACGATCCTTCACCACTAAGCATAATTTTTAAAGCTGAAGCTAGATCTTGATTGGTTAATTCTTGTAAAGTTTGAAATATAAGTTTTACTTCAATTAAATTTACATCAAGTATTAATGGGTTTGCTGGAGATGTACCTACACTACCCCATATATCCCCTACATCACTGTTCTTCCACCTAAATGTTGCAACACCTCCAGGAGCCTGACCTTGTTGCTTTAATGATTGAGTGCTTTCACCAAAAACTGTTTGCAGTCCTAAACCGCTATTTGGATAAAGGCTATTTGGGGTGGGTATACTATTGGTAAAACCTAAACCGTCCAGTCCTTTTGAAGAGCTTTCTAGTTTAGACTCATTATACGATTTTGCATAAACGTGAACATTTCTATTAGGACGAACTTTAATATTAACTTCATATATCGAAGGAGGTATAACATCTGGAAGACCAGCTGTGTTTATTGTAAATCCAGATGATAAAGGATTAAAAGTAGAATCAGTAAAAGAGTGACCGCCTTCAATAAAGCAAGGTTCAACATCTAAATCAAAAGAAACAAAATCTTGGAGTCTGTCTTTGTATACCACTTGAGATACAGCAAACGCATTTACGCCGTCAAAACCTTCTTCATAGTTACCATACATTAACCTACCCCCAGAAAAACATTGAGTCTGAGCTTTTGCAGGAAGTTTGTCAAATGTTTTAGAGCCCTGTTCTAAAGGTATAACTGGGTAGACCTGATTGTTTTTAAATGAATACGTACCTAAAAAATCTTCATTCTCAGGAGTGTATGAAAAATTTTCAAGCTGTCCTATTTCTGCTGGAACCTCATCTATAAGCTTCCACACACCTCCATCACCTTCTTTAAATAAAATTCTAATAGCGAAAACTTCACTACCTTGTCTAGGAATATTTAAGTTTAATACATTTTCAAAAACAACTTCTTGCTTACCTCTAGATCCCAAATACTGAAGAGCTGAGGGGTATGCTACGTGAGAATAAGTTGATAAAGAACTTATGTATCTATTTTTATAAACATTCTGATAAGCAAATATTAAACCATCGGTATCTTTAAAATGACTTTTTTCAATCACATTATTGTTGTCAGCAACAGTATCATAGCTAAAAGTTATTGGAAGGTTCGGTACTCTGGGACAAGCAGTAATAAAATCTTCTAAGTCTTGACCTTCATACCCAAAAGCATTACCCGTAAATTCTTCGTCAGTTTCTATACATCTGCGTACATTAATAGATCTCGGTTCATTTTTGTTATCTGTAAAAAACAACATAATGTCCGTTTCTGGATCATCCCCTGCGTAAGGGAACACATGTTCTTGTAGTTGTTGTGCGTTAAATGGCATTGTTATTTTTAAGTCTTATACGTCTTCGTAGTCAATATCGTCATCAGGTTGAATAGGGCAGTTTAAATCCTCTCCAGTCGCACCTAAGATTAATAAAAAGTCAACAGGAGTAAACAAAGTTCCGTCTGCGTTGTAATATTCAGCACCGAGATCAATCGCTGTTAAGAAGGCTGTATATGAATTAACAGTAATTATTGCGTTTGAACTTATCCCTAATGTTGATTCTAGCCAATCGCAAGGGTTAAATAGTTCTCCGTCTATTGGCGGTGGCGGTGGAGGAGGCGGAGGATTAAATCCTTCAGGATCTAAAGAAAGAGAAATGTTAATATCAAATGTTTCAATCCTATTAAATGCAGGGTCGTCTGGCGAAGAGTAAGTTACTGTTGCGGTGATAATACTAGACAATATATTAAGAGTTCCAATCGGTTCAAAATTACTGTACTCACTAGCAGGAATTTGAAGACTAAACTCTACGTCCTGTAAACTGGCGTTTGCTGTAGGAGCTGGATCAAGTATTACGGTTGAAGGAGTAGAAGAATTGTTTATAATATTCTCCCAATTATAAATAAAAGTTGGAGTAGTTGGAGCAGCAATTTGGCCCGACGCAGCGTTAGGAAAGCTATAACTTATGTACTGAGCTAAGCCAGGTGAAGATGTGCCCTGTGCATCATCAAATGTAATACTACTTACAAAAACTCTAGCTTGAGTAACATTAGGTGCAAAAAAACTAATTGAGCCTTGAGCCTCTTGAAGCCAGCTTGTATTAGCATCAAATGCATATCCATTTGCTGTGGTGTTAAAATGGTTTGTAAACACTCCTTGTGTGAAAGTGTATGGCGTTAAGGAAATATTATAACTTTCTACAGTATCAAATGTAGCAACATCTTCAACAGCAAAACTTAAGTTAGGATGAGGTGGAATCATAATATCTTCCAAAGGTTCATCTGGAGTGTAGATACATGACCCATCATCGTAATCAGCTTCTGAATTATAATTTAGTGCAGTCGGGTCAGTACACCCAAATATTAAAGTTTCTCTATCTTCGGGAAGTCTTTTAATTCTTATGATATCTCCTTTTACAAACCCATTTCTATCAAAATTTAATTCAGGTGTTTGTAAAATTAATCTATACGAATTTGTTTTTGCGCTATAAGCATAAACACCATGATTATTATTTTCGTTCCAAACAAAAAAATACGTAACCCCTAAAGTTTCGTCTTTTGTGCTGCCTATAACTATATTTTCTCCGCCTGGCATTTGAACGCCTGGCACAATTTTAGTTCCTTTTATATTTTTAAGAACTCCAGCGCCGCCGTCTTCATCACCTGTAACAGTAATATTAAGAGCGTCAAGCATTTCTGTTTGCTCCATAGCTCTAAAATCCTTAGAGGTTTGGAGTATGCGTGGTGTTAACTTATCTATCATACCTTAGGAGACTGTCTAAAGTTCTTTTGTATAACCTGCATAGCTTCTTCTTTAGTGAAGTTGCTTAGTCTTGCATTTGCTTTACGGCGCTCATTGTAGTACTCTGACCTAGCTCTTGCTTTTTCACCCATAGGGACTTGAGACTTTCTTTCAATAAGCTTATAGTATATGTAAGCTCTTAAAGCTTCTTCTGCATACACGTGCACTTCGGGATTTGAAGATCTAGCTTCATCAGCAATATATTCTATAACAACCTCGTCGTAGTTTCCAGAAGTTTCTAACTCTATTCTATTTTGTTCTAAGTTGAGTCTGTATGCTCCACCTGTATGTCCACCTCCAACACCGTAAAGCCTACCCGACGTAGTTCCGTGCACAAAGTTTCTAAATACAAACGAATCAAAAAGAGTATCTAAATCATCGCTTCCTGCTAATCCAGTAGTAGCAGATTTAGAATCAACTCGATCAAACACACCGTCACTGTCAGAGTCAACTGCAGATGCAGATGTTCCAACAGCTGTACCAGAGCTATTAGCATAGGACTGAGAGTAGTTAATGTTTTTATTCTGTGGGAAAACATAAACCATGTTATTACTTCCTACAACACCCAACTTTACAATATCAACAAAGTCGTCTGGCAAATCAACAGTATTGTTAGATGACGTAACATTTAACTTTAATGATTTAATTCTTTTGCCTAAATCAAATCCTATTTCTCTTAATCCTCTTAACGCAAAGTTATGTATAGCAATTTGAGAAGAGTTAGATGAGTAATCACCCTCTTCTTGAGTTAGGATAAAGTCTCCTACTATCTGACTTAATAATACTGTATTCCTTGCCATTATGCTTGAGTTTCTTCAGTTGTGCCGTAAACCTGTACTTGTTGATCTCTAAGATTAACTCCTATCATTTTTGCTATTTCTGCAATAAGCTCCTGCTCATAATGCTTTGGAAGTTCAAAATCTTGGCTTGCTGTTTCGTTAAATACCTCAACTGTGCTATTGTTAACACTAAGGGCGTTTACTTGGTAGCTAGGTACCAAAGGAGTTCTTAAATATGTTAATACTATTCTACTTATAGCTGTAGGAAAAACCTCTATATCTTCTGATATTAAAGCCACTGGATACTCCCTAGTTGGAGCCGACAGATTACTAGATAAAAGTTGGTTTACTTTATGTTCGTCGTACAATAAGTGTATGTTTGTTTTTGCTCTACCTCTAACCCCTGTTAAACTACAAGAAACAGCAAAAGAAAAATCTATGGGCTTTTCAAAAACTCCAGTAACATTATTTTTAACAAGGTCTTCTTTTTTTCTTAATACAGATAGATCAGACTTAGAACGGGTAACCATGGATAAATGGGCAGAACCATCAGCGTTCATTCTTCTAAGTTTTTTACCGTTGTAAAGATCTTCAAATATCTCGTTAAAAATATTAAGCTGAGCGATTCTAGCAAAGTCATTAAACACCAAAGGAGAAACGAATCCCTTTTGGTCTTTGTTGGCTAGATTCTTTACCGCATCATATACTGACTGTACACTTATCATATCGTAATATTTAAAAACAAATATACGAAAAAGGCCAGCACTAGGCTGGCCTCCTATTTTGCAGTACTTTATATTGCTTTACGCTAGCTTATCTAACTCATCTTGAATTGAAGCAAGAACAGAAGCGCCCTTTTCGGTTAAACAAAATCTAGACATAATGTCAATAGAGTCTTGACCGTGAGGAACCGAAACAATAATACCGTTTGAATCGTACCACCTTACACTGTCTCTGCTGTTTTTAATAACTTGATAATCTAAAGCTTGTTTAATAGTAGCCTTACACTTTACAATAGGATCATCAAAAGCCTGCACAAAGGCAGCTGGTTTTTTCTTAGCAATCATTAACAAATCATGCTTTATCTCGCTCATTTGCCTGTCGATATTAACTTTAAAGTAAAGGGCTACAGAAAGAAGATCGTTAGTATCTGAGTTCTTAATCATAGATATAGCATCAAAAACCTCAAACTCTTTTTTAACAACAGCTTCAGCATCACCCTTAGTGTCTATAACTTTAAACTGATTACCACCATTGCTTGCGTTTGACGGGTGAAGATCTAAAAAGTTTCTAAGATTTGGTTGCTCAGCTCTTACAGTCAAGTACCCATCTCTAAAAATAATAGGCTCAGTACGGCTATTCTCATTCTGCTCGTCCATCCAAATAGAGTTTTCATTAGGGCAGTATCTAGCTGTTCTAATCGAATCTGTCTCTTTATCGTAAATAGAAATTTTACGACTCATAATCATAAAGGCTGGACCTTTATTCTTTAAAGCCTCATACACTTTAGATGTGTTCTCTTGTACCGTTCTTTTAAATGTAGTTGGTTGTTTTTTTGGCTGCGGCTTAGGCGCTTCCATCACTACCTCTTTTGCTACAGCATCTTGAGGTTTAGACTGTCCTCCAGTCCTTCTAGTTTTCTTTTCCATTAGTATTAAATATTAAATTAAAATCGTAACAAATATAACAATAAATGTTATACGTATTTACTACGTGTGTATTGCAGATGATCCAGTGTACTTCGTGCTCCAATCTTGTTCAATTACGACAGTTCCAAGCCACCACAAATTTCCTCCTGGGTCTGCGTCTGAAACCATTTTTATGTAAACTAAATCCCCTACAACAAAAGCAGCATTATCAAAAGTCCAGTGAGCAACATTATGATCTTGATCAGAACCAAGAGAAAGAGTTTCTGCTTCTATATCACTAGGAGCGCCAGCATAATTATCACCAACAGGATTTTTCTGAACTGTAAAGGTAATAGCAGAGGTAGAACTTATACCGCTAGGAACTTTCATTGTTATATTAATAATCCTACCGTTACATGGGGCCAACCACGCTGTACTACCAGTGGCATAAGAAGTACTTTCACTTGTTGACTGGTCGCTTAGCGGGAGATAATGAGTGCTAGTCCCTATATCATCGTAGAAATTTACGGTTTTTTCCATATAGGTTTTACCTGTAATAACTCCATCGACAGTTAAGCCCCCAGTGCTAGAGTTAAAAGAAAGATTACTCCCAGTTTTAGGAGCTAGATCTCCAGTTGCTGCAGTAACAAACAATGGAAAGCAAGTAGTGTCTGATGATTCATCAGCCACAGTTATTGCTGTAGCAGATCCCATAGACACAGTTTGGAAGCTACATGTTCCATCTCCATCCTCTCTTAAAAACTTTGTTCCTCCAGTCTCCCCAGTAGAAGTAACATTCACTCCCTCTATTGAATCTGTTGGGGTAGTTACGGTTATGGTACCAACTCCTGTTACGTTTTTTGTAAAGAACGTATCGTTAATATCATCATACTTAAATACTGTAGCATTTGAGTTAGCTATTTGAGATGAAATAGCAGTAATAACATCTGCTGCTTTACCAGAAGTAATACTTAGTCTAACAGTAATTGTAGATTCTTTACCGTCTTTATGTGTTTCAAATCGTAAGGCTACTGAAGTGTCACTTGCGTATTCAACAACCTTAAGAGCAGAAGCTGGTATAGTGTAAACCTCCGAGGCCCTCTTTATAAATAAAAACTGTTTCATTGGTTACAAATATACGACAAAAGAAAAAGGCCCGAAGGCCTTTCTCGTATA
>CXWF01048788.1_pt1 | contig 11350 bp, 13 predicted proteins | sample 468421 | NCBI WGS metagenome assembly CXWF01 (sample SAMEA2620812, study PRJEB7988) | marine metagenome | biome: marine biome (ENVO:00000447); feature: surface water layer (ENVO:00002042); material: "saline water (ENVO:00002010), including plankton (ENVO:xxxxxxxx)" | depth 5 m
GAGGGTGACTTCCAACTCCTGCATGCGTCCCTCGCGGCTCTCACGCACGATTTTATAATCGTCGATGAGACCGAACCCATCAAGCTCTTCTGTGCCGCCCGTCACAATGTTCGTCTCGATCCTGGTGCCGGACAGACGCTGGAGTGCGGCGCGAAGGCGGTTGTATCCATCACCGCCTACCATCCGGTTCGTGGCTTTCAACATATCATGGGCGGAAAACCGTAGGGTAGGGGAGACGTCTCTACCGGCGTTCAGTGCGGCGATGAGCTGACTGATACAGTAAATCAGGACGTCTCTGTCGTGGACGGTCGCCATCCCCTTCACACTTGGTGTGATCTCAACAAAGGTGGGCCCATTCTCGTATCGTCTCGGATTTCGATCTGGCTTCGTAGAAATGGAGAAAATGGGATGTTCCATGCCCGCCATATCGGCTTTTGGTGCCGCATCGAAGATATCACATAAAAAGAAGTCGCCTTGCTGCATCCGATCAGGAAGAAGTGGCTCTCGAACGGTCAGCTCTGTCATGAAATCATCTTTTCGTCGGTTTACACACGCTGCTATCTCTATCGTCGGTTCACACACAGAGTCAATAAATTCGTCTGTTCACACACATATCTGGTATTTTGTCGGTTCACACACAAACTATTGCGAATGTCGGTTCACACACGAAAACCGCAATTTCTACCCACACTCAACTGTCGGTTCACACACGGATCAGTCAAGTTTTCCCTTTGAAGCCAACACAATAGAAGATAAATTTCAAACGTAACCCTTTAATTAACCCAAATTTTAACACAAAGGATCGTTTGAAGAACGCATCTAAGCCACATGTAAAATAGAAACCGTAGGCTATACCCCCTGTAGGCTATACCCCCTAAAGCTATTCTTTCAATTTCGACCAGCGCCGCTTTGAAACATTTTTGACGGCGATGGCGACGGCTTTTCTCTGAACGACCAGAACCACGAGCTTTTTTCCGCGCATGACGCCAGTGTAGATTAGGTTCCGTTGCAACATAGTATAGCTGGGTCATCACGAGGATGATCAAGCGGGGCATTCAGGGCCTTAGCTCTTGTGGATCGTGGCGGCAAAGGTCAGGACACAGCGTGTCGAGTTTGTAAAACACGATCGACGTCGAGATTGATACTCTCGAGGAGCTACTGTCAGCCGCTGTGAGAGCGAAGCTTGATCAGCCCACGCACCGCAAGGTTGCCCGGCTGCTCGAAAATATGAACAGCATGCAGGAAGCGGAATAGCGCCCCGCCAACGCTCTATCCCGCCGGAATAATGTCCGCAGACCAAGACGACAGAGGCCCCCAGAATGGATCAATGTTCTGGCCGGAACAGCCGCCGATTAGGTATTTTGTTCAGAGTCGTTCTTGTCGAGGGGGTGGTATGGCGCATTCGCTATGAATCGGCGCAAGCGCTCAGGATCGTGCGGTCGATCCCGGCCGCTAACCCGAGCCAAGTAGGCCATATAGGCGATGGTCACGCCAGCCAGAACAACCGACGCGATCGACACGATGATGTCAAAAGTAGCCATGTCCCCTCCTTTGAGCCGTTGCCCAGGTTCACGCTGAACAAGATAGCACATAGCACGGTTCTGTCGCAGTGCATACCGAACCACGCGTTTTGCAGGGGTCCTTTCGCTTGTGACAAGGACTTGCTGCTACGTAGCGAGTGCCAACGGGAACGGGCAGAGTGTCTGAAAGTGCTCCGCGACCTGCCGCACCTTGTCATGGGGCAGTCCCATCTCTGACACGAAGGACAGCTGAAGATCCGGGGAGACTTCAGAGAAGAAGGAGAACGCCGGCCCCATGAAAGACTGAGCGGCCTCAATGTCCGAGATTGCGGTGGCAAGCTGACAAGCGGATAGGTTTGCACCATAGGGCGCGTTCACTGTTCCGAGAATCTTCGATGCGACATGCACCATCCTTTATCTCCTTGCCCAGATCGCATGGTCGGCCTTCTTCCGCACAATGATCTCTTGGGCCCCGGCGCTCGCCTTCATCAAGTGACACTTCCACATACTCTCTCATGTGCGCTACAGCCAATGTAGAACTCATGTCGCAGAAGAGGGTGGGGGGCACCCGTTAATCTCGATTTTGGAACCTCTTGATCCACAATCGAGCGCTCCAACCAACTGAGGTAAGGCGGCATTGGGGCGAATTCTGCGCCGCCCGGTTTTAGCGTCAATTTCGTGATAGCCTCGGTTAAGCAGAGTAGGAGCACTGGGATGACAGATCCCGAGTGGGAGGAATGGTTTATAGAGAAGATGGGCCAGCCTGGACCCGATGAGGAAGCGTTTTTCGAACGACGGCGCCGTAGTGTTAATGATCTCTGAAAAATACGTAACCTGCTGTGGCGTTTCGGATACCGACGGCGACAAGAACTCGTCGACATCTTGCAACGATACGCCGCGGACATTGGCCAGCTCCGACTTTGTTAGTTGGAGTTCATCGGTTAATAGGGCATATATGACCTTTAATTATATTTTATAGGCCATATAAGACCAGTAATGTCAAATCTTCGCGCTCAGAGGGCTTTGGTAAACCTTGGCCGCAACATCAAGCAGGCGCGCCTCGCGCGTCGTCTTGCCATGCTCGATCTCGCCGAACGCGCAAGCGTGTCAGAAAAGACCATCCAGCGTTTGGAGCGGGGCGACTCTGGCGTGGGCATCGGGAAGCTGGCTGGAGTGCTTGCGGCGCTCGGCGAGCCCGATGCACTCGCGGAGATCCTGCGAATAGAAGAGGATGCTGTGGGCCTGTCTCTCGCAGTCGACGCGATTCCCAAGCGGGGGATATCCTATGTAAAGCGCGGCGGCGCACGAGCTCCGGATAGCCGCCATGAGGCCGACGGTGATGATGAAGGCGTAGGCTTCTGATGGCCCCGGGCACCCCGGAACAGAAGGTCACCCATGTTTGCATTGGAAGCGCACTCTTGCCAGTCGGTAAGCTGCAGTTCACCCAAAGGTCGCGTCGCCATCATTCCGAGTTTCAATATTTCGAGAGCTGGATGAACGATGCGCGTGCCTTCGCGATCGCACCTCAGCTGCCGCTCGGATTAACGCCCTCCTATGTGTCCAAGGCATCCAGTGGCGATCAGCGCGACAGCCTGCCTTCCGTCCTTCAGGATGCAACGCCTGATGCATGGGGGCGTCTCTTGATGGCGCGCGTTCACGGCGCGGACCTCAGTGAATTCGACATGCTTACCCTGTTGGATGATGCCACGCGTCAGGGTGCACTCCGGTTCACTGGAGGAGACGGCGGGATCATTAGTGGACATCGCACACCGGTGCCGAACCTCAACCAGCTTGACGCACTCCGGGACATTGCGGTCAGGGTCGAGCAGCGACGCGAGGTGTCGAGCGAGGATCTGCGCTTGATCGCAGGCGCCAGCGGCTCGATTGGCGGCGCCCGACCGAAGATAAATGTGCAAGACCGCGACGCGCTCTGGATTGCTAAGTTCTCGTCCTCAAGAGACCAGAGCCCTGTGGAGCGCATTGAGGTCGCGACCCTACAGTTGGCGCGGGAATGCGGCCTGCGTGCGCCAGACGCGCGACTGGTGCTGGAAAACTCGGACCATCCAGTGGCCCTGATCAGACGCTTCGATCGGCGGGCGGGCATGCGTGTCCCTTATTTTTCAGCCCGCACAGCTCTTAATCGATCCGTTGCAGAGCAGGGGTCCTATACAGAGATAGCAGAGGCGATCCGGATGATCAGTAAGGCTGCGCGGGCCGATCTGCATGAGCTTTGGGCGCGAATGGCCTTCAACGTCCTGGTCACCAACACGGATGATCACCTGAAGAACCACGGCTTCATCTATGCCGACAACGGCCTTTGGCGGCTCTCTCCGCTCTTTGATGTGAACCCACAAGCGGGACGCCATCGCTATCTCGAGACGGCGATCATAGAAGGAGGGCCATTTAAGGCATCGCTTGATCTTGCGGTGGCCGCTGCGGAGTTCTTCGATCTATCGAAGCACGAGGCGCGCAAGAGGGCGCGCGCGATGGCATCAGTCATCGCCAACCGGTGGAAACCTCTCATGCGGCAATTCGGTGTTGGTGGAGAAGATCTGAAATCTCTCGCAGACGCCTTTGAACACAGCGAGGCAGAGAAGGCTCTTAGCCTCTGATCAACGTCGATCTCTCGGCGGCTACGCCACGATTAAGCGTTTCAGAGCCTCGAAGCGCAACGTCCGCTTTGAGCCCTTAGTGACCGTGCGGAGCTTGAAGCTTGCGCAGTCGCGAATAGCAAACTGCGAGCTTCTGCTTACATCGCTTATCCGAGAAGATCAGGGCCAGAGAAGCCAGCCATAGGCAACGTATCCCGCGACCAGAATGGCACCTTCCCGACGACCAATTCGAAGACCAGTCGCAGCGAAGACAACAAGCAACAAGGAGACGGCGACCATCACAGGCGCATCGAAACGCACGATCTGTTCGGGCACGTGAGACGGTGCAATCAGTGCGGTGGTCCCGCCTATCCCGAGGATGTTGTAAATGTTCGAGCCCACAATGTTGCCGAACGCCATGTCCCCCTGCCGCTTCAGCGCGGCGATTACGGAGGTAACAAGCTCCGGCATGGAGGTCCCGACTGCGACGATCGTCAAACCGATAACTGTCTCTGAAACGCCGAGGTTGCGCGCGATAGCAACGGCCCCGCTTACCAAGAAGGAACCGCCGATCACCACGAGGACCAAGCCAGCCAGAGCAATAAGTAACGACACCATCAGACCGTTCCGGCGGTGTGTAGAGGCAATTCCGGGATCGGCTCCTGCCAAAGCGGCACTCTTATCGTGGATTGCCCCGCCGCCCGGCCCAGCCCTTTCCTGATGAATCACGAACCAAATGTAGCCGATGAGCAGAGCGACCAGGCTGGCGCCTACCACGCGCCCCATCGGGAGCAGCAGCGCCAGCACCGCGAATGCCACTGCGACCAACAGCATCACGACAGCATCTCTGCGGAGAGCCGATCGAGTGATGACAATTGGAAAGATCAGTGCGGAAACCCCAGCGATCAAAAGAATATTCGCGATATTAGACCCTACGACGTTTCCGAAGGCGATGCCCGGGAAACCACCCAACCCCGCTTGGACTGAAGTCACAAGCTCAGGCATTGAAGTGCCAAAGCCAACGAGGGTTAAGCCGATAACGAGGGGTGAAATGCCGATCTTTTCCGCTGCTTGCACAGCACCACGGACAAGCAGTTCACCGCCGCCTACCAGTAGGACAAGCCCAACCACGAGTGGAAACCAAGTTTCAGCCATCAGGCTTCAAACTCCCGTTCTACCCTTTCAGTTCCTAAAAAATTATCAGTGAGCAGAGCCTACGCGTTGGCAATCTCCAAACCGTCAAATAATGTGAAAAAAAACTGGAGATTGATATGCCCGAAATCTTGGCGCTTGCCAGTTCGAACCTCTTGTCGCCAATCATTTTGTCCTTTGTTCTTGGTCTTGTCGCGGCGCTGCTGCGCTCAGATCTCTCAATCCCCGAAGCCATTGCCAAGGGGATGTCGATCTATTTGCTATTCGCGATCGGATTCAAGGGCGGGGCAGCGGTCTCCGATCATGGTGTAGATGGCGGTTTGCTGATGTCGGTGGCCGCAGGGATTGTTATGTCCTTCGGCCTTCCTCTGCTTGCCTTTGCTTTGTTGAAGGTGATGACAAAGTTTTCGCGTCTGGACGCTGCGGCCGTGGCAGCGCACTACGGATCAATCAGTATCGTCACATTCGTAGCTGCCACCTCGGTTCTTGAAGGGCGCGCTATTGCAGCTGAAGGCTATATGGTTGCTGTTGCCGCAGCGATGGAAGCCCCAGCGATCCTGTCGGCCCTTTGGTTAGTGTCTCGAGATGGATCGGGAGGCCGCATGGAGCCAGGGCTGATGAGAGAGATCATGCTCAATGGCTCTATCGTCTTACTGGTAGGCAGCTTTGTAATCGGCATCTTGACCGGAACAAAAGGTCTGACAGAAATTGCGCCGTTTATTGTCTCGCCGTTCAAGGGGGTGCTATGTCTCTTCCTGCTGGACATGGGCTTGATCGCGGGGCGCGGGTTGCGACAATCGAGAGGGGTTCTTGGATTGGGCGCCGTTCTTTTTGGTGTTGTTATGCCGCTTGCTGGATCAATGATTGGACTGGTCTTCGCCCTGATGATCGGGCTCTCGTTGGGAGGCATAGTGCTCTTGATGGTGCTTGCCGCGTCGGCCTCATATATCGCCGTGCCCGCTGCAATGCGGGTGGCATTACCAGAGGCAAATCCAGCGCTTTACTTAACACTATCGCTGGGCGTGACCTTTCCCTTCAATCTTACCTTGGGCATTCCTCTTTATGTAGCGATTGCCACCCAAGTAACCGGAGGCTGACATGAAGATGATACCCGCAAAGCGTGTCGAAATCGTTATCGAAAAACCCCTTGAAAGCCGACTGACCGAAGCGCTCACCAAAGTTGACGTGACGGGCTACACGGTGATCCCCGTTCGAGGTGGGTCAGGCCGTTCCGGACCATGGACGCGGGAAGGTCAGATTGGCCGTGCCGGAATGGTCATGGTCGTTTGTCTGATCAAACCAGAGCGACTGGACCCACTTCTGGAGTCTGCCTTCAGTTTGGTCGAGCGTCATATTGGCGTCATTTCGGTCACTGATGCCTCAGTTCTCAGGGCCGAACGTTTCTGATCAGACAGGAAGTGGTCCGCTGTTCATCTGGACTTCGGAGAAGCGGATAGCAGGCCTTTCTGACTTATCAATTGGCATCAAAATACTTTACCAGAGGCCGTCAAGTCTTGGCGATCATCTCTTCGATCTGTTCGATCCGGGATGCAGGTGCTGGATGCGTGGCGAGTATTTCTGGTGTTCTGTTGGAAAGCGCAGAATCCATGTTGCGCCAAAGCTTGACGGCTTCTTTTGGATCATAGCCTGCGGCCCGCATAGCATCCACGCCATACGCGTCAGCCTCGAGTTCGTGGCGGCGTGAATAGGGAAGAAGCACTCCGAACTCCAAGCCCAGCCCGAGCGCAGCCGCCATCTCTTCAGCAAATTCAACCTCGCCCAGTTGCATAAGGCGCGAGACGATATTGATGCCGTGTTCTTTGGCCAAAGCGGCGCTAATTCGTTCTTGGCTGTGATCTGCTTTTACGTGACCAATCTCGTGACCGATGATCGCTGCAAGTTGAGCTCGATTCTCGGTGATTTGTAGCAAACCTTCAAAGACGCCAATTCTGTTACCGGGCAGAGCAAAGGCATTTGCCTCAGAACCTGAAAATAGCTCGATCTGCCACGCGGCCCGGGGCTCTCCAACTGCGAAAAGAACCCGCTCCGCCACTTCGCCAACAATACGTGTCGCCTCCGGATCGGTAGAGACAGGTGTCCTATCGCTAATCTCTCGCCAAGCTTGAAGGCCCATCGCGTGAACTTCATCGTCACTGACCAATGAAAACTCGTCGCATGATGCTAAGCCTGTAGCGGCACCTACTGCCGATAAGGCGAGAAATCGGCGCCGGGTAAAGATGCAGCCACCACACATATCCACGCTCCCCTCAATGTAGGGCCTTAACAAACGGGACCAGGGAAATTGTTCCGACAGATTTTTTCAACTATTTGTCGAAGTGAGAGCTGTCGCAGAGGAGCAGCATCTGCGACAGCTCTTCGTTAATCCCGCTACATGGTATGCTGGGGAGCGCTTACCAGCCCCACGCCTGGTCCACCTCTTGGCGGGCTTCAAGTTGCTCTTCACTAAGACGGGTAACAAATGAGACATCGCCCACATTATCGCCTACGGCACGAAGGTCGTTCATATCGATAACGACTTCTTCGTCACCCATATCCAGCCAGCCTCCGATCTCCGCGATCAGGCCAACGACGCGTCCGTCTCGGGAGATGACAATGTCTTCCACCTCGCCGATTTCCTCCCAGCCGGGATCGACCGCCTCAAAATAATCAACGGCAAACCATTCGCTTTCATCATACCCAGCATCAAACGAGTAGATTTCTGAGCCGATCACCCCTTCGGCCCTTAGCGTATTTGGCGAAGTTTCAGTGGTGATGATACCGCTATATGTCCTTTGGTCGCCAGCGTGTTGGTCAGCAGCTGCCGCACCTGCGGTTCCAATAATAAATGCAAAAGTAAAGACACCGATGCGTTTCATGACAAGGACCTCCTTGATCTGACTTACGTTACACTCATAACCAACGGGCTTTGGAAGGAGTTCCAGATAATTAAGCGCGCAAAGAGAACCCCGGCGCAGGAGTCCGGGCCGGGGTGTTTTAACGGTGACTCTCGGTCCGCTCGACGCTCGCCATTATGTTATGTAAAGCGGACATCAGTGCTTAGCCAGCGAATGACGTGTGTGGTTGGCTCCTGCATAGCAAGACATTTTTGATTTGATTTGTGCATTTGTCAGAAGCAGTCATGTGCCCGGCTTGATTGCGCGGTTTTGTTCGCTGGCCCTGATGGTTCCGCAAACGTGCGCGATGGGTCAGGGTTCCATCTCTAACTTGGCGCAGGTTCGGCTTGCCTCGCGCTAATGCAATTTGGCGTTTTACATCCGGCCAAGGTGGAGCCGGCCATGCGGTGAGCTACACTCACGACCTACGACACGACTTTTGTGCAGTTTTCTTCGTTGGTAGGAGAAACGTCGCCGGACATATCAGGCTCCTGCCAGCGAGCCCCACGTCGGTGAGATTGTGTTTTTGGGGAACGATCCATTGAGAGACCCGTTGTTACTCAAGAAGATAACGAAAGAGGAGGCTTTTATGAAGACGTTCGCAACAACCACACTCGCCTTAACCCTCGCAGGCACAACTGCCTTTGCAGAGGCCCATATGACCGATTACTCTAAGGTCGACAGCGCGGCAATGAATGAGATGCGGGGTGATCTGATCCGCTCGCGAGATATCACCGGCGGCGAAATCTATACAATTGGTGAAGCTGACGATGAATGGAACGTCGGCAATCGATACGACGCAATTGATTCCGGTTGGAATGAAATCGGTGAGATCGAGGATATTGTTCTTTCTAAAGACGGCCAGATGGTCGGCATCGTGGCCGAAGTTGGCGGTTTTCTGGATCTTGGAGACAAACACGTCATGATTTCGGTGCCTGATGTGAATCTTGTGGCCGTAGACGACAAGACCTACGCCTATGTCACGCGCCTCAACGAAGAAGAACTCGAGGCGCTGCCAGGCGTTGATGAAGGTTTCTGGGACTAATCCAGATATGGGGCCAGCCCCTACCAGCTAAAAACACCCCGGCCGGGCTTCCTGCGCCGGGGGTTCCTTTGTTCAGTCATCTTCCCTTTGCATCGCCACTCAGGTCAAAACCATAAATAAATTCCAGACACTTGCACGAAGCAACTTAAGGCTTGTCAGGAGATGGATCAGGCGTGGGACTGGTAAGCGCTCTCCGAAATACAATTTAGCATGATTAACGAAGCGCGGCGCCACGAGGGCCCGCGTTTTATGCTTAGGAAAACCTACACAACGACTGAAGATCGATGAAGTCAGAATAATAATGTTCGTCTGACCGGAAACCCTCAGGCCCGGGCGGGACTGTCTGGGCTTAATTTGAGCGATAGCAATAGACGCCTCCCGGCGTCTGATAGCCGGGAAGCTTAATTGGTTTAGGTTGTGATGGTAGCCCGTGCAGAGTCAGTCAGAACTGGCGGTCTGCGGCTTCCCATCGGGGCCGTAGTAGACGATCTCGACGTCTTTACGGAGATCCTCTTCCACGTCAGAGAACGCCTCTTGGCGCAGCTGTTGTTGGATCTGAGCGCGCACGGCCTCAAGCGGCGGTATTTCTTGGTCGCTGTTGGCTTTGATTTCTTCATACTTCGCCTCGATAGTTTCGTCTGAGACGCGGTTGCCCAGCTCGCGCTGAAGCCAGACCTGAATCATCGCATCTTTCTCGTTTGCCGAGCGTGCTTCTTCCACCAGCGCAACGACTTCTGAGTCTTCGTTTAGCTTGTCGGCCAATGCGGCTTTATAAATCAGCTCTTTTGCGATCAGTTGGTTTACCGCCATGGGCACCAGCAACTCTGGCGGTTGCTGTCGCAATTGAGGTGGAAGCGCCGAGATCGCTCCAGAAACATCCGAACGGCTAATGTCCTCGTCTCCCACACGAACAACCAGCAAGCCACCTTCAGCTTCTGCAGAATTCGATTTATCGGCTGCGGCGTTTTCGCCTGAGGTCTTGCTGGTTTCTCCAGCCTCATTTTGGGTGGTTTGGGTTTGAGTGCCTGATGTGTCGCTATTCGAATCCTGAGCATACAGTGGTGCCGCGATCAAAGACACGACGAGCGCAGTGGTAGTGGTCAGTTGTGTCGTTAATGGCATGTCATTTTCTCCTTTCGTTGCAACAAGTGCTGAAAAAACGGCCAACCTTTCTTGTTGTTCCGTTTTGCGAAAGAAACAGGTGGATACGGCGAGTTGTGGCGATCACAAACTGCGCTCCAGAGTTCTTTGGAACATCGCCAGTGCTCATTTGTTTTTACATTGACGCAACTGAAATGAAGGAGATTCAAGCTATGAAACGCTTTACAGTTTCCGCTCTGGCACTTTCGATTGCGATCGCGGGCGCCGCGGCAGCAGAAACGCATCTCAGTGATCAGAGGACGTATAGCGGCATCGTCTCTTCTGATGTCTCGCAGAACACGCTGCGGGCCGAGGCGATGATCGACGCAGACATCTATACGCTTGAGAGAGAGTATGATGAAACCGAGTGGTTCGACACCGACTATTACGGTCCTGTTGACACTGACTGGGAAGAAATTGGCGAAGTTGACGATATCGTCGTTTCCCGTGATGGCCGTATTGTAGGCTTGGTTGCGGAGATTGGCGGTTGGCTTGATATCGGGGATGAGGATGTGATCATTGATATGAATGACGTCCGGATCGTCGGCGATAATTTGGGTGACGTCGCTTTTGTAACACGGCTGAGCGAAGAGCAGCTTGAGTCCCGTCAGGAAGTGGACGACGCTTGGGGCTGGTAAGTTCCCACTAAACCTTCAACCCAATGGTTTCTTTGGCGCGGCACCTTACGGTGTCGCGTCTTTCTATCCGGGCGAAAGATAGGGAGCCAATTTCAGATTGAGGGAATGCTCTCAAAAATTGGAACTTCAGCCCTACCCAGTCGTTTGTTCACTACCAAACCCCATACTTGTTGGTTGTCGCAAAGCGAAAGACCTGCCGCAGATACTCCTTCCCTACGGCAGGTCTTTCTCGTCTTCCATTCTGCGCACTGACCTGACTGTCAAGGATCGGCCCAAAGTAGCCGGTCACAAGGAGCGTCGTCAGGAGCGTCGTCGCCGTCTTCAAAGAGACGGCCTCCGGGGCCAGCGTTAATCGCACCGCGCGCAACCG
>CXWF01004360.1_pt1 | contig 11336 bp, 11 predicted proteins | sample 468421 | NCBI WGS metagenome assembly CXWF01 (sample SAMEA2620812, study PRJEB7988) | marine metagenome | biome: marine biome (ENVO:00000447); feature: surface water layer (ENVO:00002042); material: "saline water (ENVO:00002010), including plankton (ENVO:xxxxxxxx)" | depth 5 m
ACCTCTTCGTCCAGACGTTCCCAGGCCTGTCCCGCACCGATGATGCAGCTGCGCCCGTCGGGTGTCGTCATCACGAGGGTCCAGGTGCCGGTTTCGGGGGAGGCGAACATCTCGACCACCCGGTTGCCGGTCGCCAGCCCGATGGATTGGCGGGCTTCGCCGAACCGGTCCGACAGGTGTTCGACGACCCGGTCGCGCGCGGCACAGGTATTGGATTGGGCGGCAGCGGCCTGCGGCAGGGCCAAAAGCGCGGCGGCGGTGAGGCTGGTAAGAAGGGTCCGGTGCATCTGGGCGTCCTTTCGGTCTGGGCCCGCCGGACCGATCCTGTCGGTGACACGCCCGTTTGCTGTCGCCGGACCCGCCCCTCGGGAACGGTTGCGGGCAAGCGATGCCCGTGCTGTCCGGCCTGTACACAAACCTTGGGCCGCGAGCGCCGAATTAATGGTTAACTCAAAGGGCGTTGCGCCCGGCGCGCCGGAGAATTCTGCGATGCGGCAAAAACGTTCTTGCCAATTCGTGCGCCCCATGTTGGTTTCGCGCAACAAAATTGCTTTGAGGTAGAATCATGACCCAGTCGATGCGCCCCGTCCGCTCTGTCCTCTATATTCCCGGCTCGAAAGAGCGGGCGCTGGAGAAGGCGCGCGGGCTTGCGGCCGACGCGATCATCTTCGACCTCGAAGATGCCGTCACCCCCGATGCCAAGGCCGAGGCCCGCACCACCCTGCGCGCCGAGCTCGACAAGGGCGGCTACGGCCAGCGGATGAAGATCGTGCGGATCAACGGGTTCGAGACGGTCTGGGGCCGGCAGGACGTGGAAGCGATGCAGGGTGCCGACATCGACGCGCTGCTTCTGCCCAAGGTGAATTCGGCCTACGACCTCGCCACGTTGGCCGAGATGATCCCCGACGTGCCGCTCTGGGCGATGATGGAAACGCCCGAGGGCATCCTGAACGCGCGTGAGATTGCCGCGCATCCCCGCCTTGCGGGCATCGTCATGGGCACAAACGATCTGGTCAAGGAACTGGGCTGCCGCGTCACGCCCGACCGGATGACCGTGATGACCAGCCTTCAGATCAGCCTGATCGCCGCACGCGCGGCGGGCGCCTTGATCGTCGATGGCGTCTATAACGCGTTCAAGGATGACGACGGGCTGCGCGCCGAATGTGAACAGGGCCGCGACCTGGGGTTCGACGGCAAGACGCTGATCCACCCGGCCCAGATCGACATAGCGAACGAGCTGTTCGCACCGTCCGAGGCCGACATCGAACTTGCCCGCCGCCAGATCGCGGCCTTCGAGGAAACCGAGGCCTCGGGTCAGGGCGTGGCGGTCGTTGATGGAAAGATCGTGGAGAATCTGCATATCGTGACCGCGAAGGCCCTGCTGGCGAAAGCAGAGGCCATAGCCAGTCTCGAAGGATAAGCCATGCTCGTGTTGATTATCGGTGTTCTGCTGTGGGTCGCCGCCCATTCGTTCAAACGCTATGCCCCCGCCGCTCGGGCGAAAATGGGCGACAAGGCCAAGGGTCCGGTCGCGCTCGTCTCGATCCTCGCCATCGTCGTGATGGTCATCGGCTACCGCATGGCTCCGGCCGAGCCGTTCTGGTGGGGCCGCCATCCGGCCACCGTCGGCATCAACAACCTGCTGATGGTCTTTTCCGTCTATCTCTTCGCTGCCTCGGGCATGAAGACCTGGATCACCTCCAAGATCCGCCACCCGCAACTGACCGCGGTCAAGGCCTGGGCCATCGCGCACCTGCTGGTGAATGGGGATGGGCCGTCGTTCATCCTGTTCGGCGGCCTGCTCGCCTGGGCAGTCTACGAGGTCATCGCGATCAATCGTCAGGACAAGCCCGCCAAGAACACCGGCCCGTTCCCGGTCGGCAAGGAAATCGGCGCGGCCGTGGGCACGGTCGTCGTCTTCGGCGTGATCGCCGCGATCCACTATTGGCTCGGCTACCCGGTCTTCGGCTGAGGAGGACGACATGCAGCTTTACCGCTTTCTCTCCGCCGACGACACGTCCGCCTTCTGTCACAAGGTGACGGCGGCGCTGAACAAGGGCTGGGCGCTGCACGGCAGCCCCACCTATGCCTTCGACGCAGCCAATGGCGTGATGCGCTGCGGGCAGGCCGTCACCAAGGACGTGCCGGGCGACTACCACCCAGACCTGAAGCTGGGAGAGCAGTAGCGTGGCAAAGACCAATCCGGGCCGGTTTTTCGAGGATTATCGCATCGGCGAGGTCATCACCCACGCCGTGCCGCGCACGGTTTCTGGGGGTGAGCGCGCGCTCTATCACGCACTCTACCCGGCGCGCCATGCGCTCTATTCCTCGGACGAATTCGCGCGGGACTGCGGGTTGGAGGTGTCGCCCATCGACGACCTTGCGGCCTTTCACGTCGTGTTCGGCAAGACCGTCCCGGATGTGTCGCTGAACGCCGTCGCGAACCTCGGCTATGCCGAGGGGCGCTGGCTGAAACCGGTCTGGCCGGGCGATACGCTTCGGTCCGAGTCCAAGGTCATCGGGCTAAAGCAGAATTCGAACGGCAAGTCGGGCGTCGTTTACGTCCAGACGACGGGCTACAACCAGCATGACGAGGCGGTGCTCGACTACATCCGCTGGGTCATGGTGCGGAAGAAGAACCTCGACGCCGATGCGCCCGACACGCTGATCCCCGAGTTGAAGCCGGTGGTTCCCGCCGAGGATCTGGTGATCCCCGAGGGTCTCGACTTCTCGCGCTACGAGTTCAAGCTGGCGGGCGAACGGCACAGGATGGGCGATTACGAGATCGGCGAGAAGATCGACCATGTGGACGGCGTCACCGTCGAGGAAGCCGAGCACATGATCGCCACCCGCCTGTGGCAGAACACCGCCAAGGTTCATTTCGACGCGACGAACCGCGAGGATGGCAAGCGGCTCATCTATGGCGGCCACATCATCTCGATGGCCCGCACCCTGTCGTTCAACGGTCTCGCCAATGCCCAGATGATCGTCGGGCTGAACGCGGGCGCGCATGCCAACCCGTGCTTCACCGGCGACACCGTGCGCGCGTGGTCCGAGGTGCTGGACAAGGCCGAGACCCCGGCACCGGGCGTTGGCGCGGTGCGTCTCAGGCTCGTGGCGACCAAGGGCGACCATCAAGACTTCGCACTCAAGGGCGAGGACGGAAAATACCTGCCGCATGTGCTGCTCGATCTTGACTACTGGGCGCTGATGCCGACCTGATGCGCCCATGCGCATCGCGGCTGCCATCGCCCTCGCCCTGACCCTTTCCCCGGCCCATGCCGAGGGGAACAAGGACACGTACACCTTTCAACGCACCGTGGGCGAGCCGCTTCAGGCCGCGCCTGCCCGGCGCGATCCGGTGCAGCTTTATGTCGAAGCGAACGTCACCGAGACGCTGTATCACGAACTCGCCCACGCGCTGATCGACGTGCTCGACCTGCCCGTCTACGGGCCCGAGGAGTTTGCCGCCGACACCTTCGCCATTGTCCTGATGAACCGCTTGCACGACGACGCGACGGTCCAGCGCATGGCGGGCGACGTGGCGCGCAACTACTGGCTCTTTGCCGAGGGTGCGGGTCGGCACCGCGACGACCTCGCGCTCTGGGACGTCCACGCCCCCGACCTGCAACGCTATTACAACTTCGCCTGCCTTATGTACGGCGCCGATACCGAGGAACGGGCCGAACTTGTCGACCTCTTCGACCTGCCCGAACCGCGCGCCCGCACCTGCGACGACGAATACGAACTGGCCGCCCGGTCGTGGAACGCGGTGATCGACGGGCTGTCCACCGACGCCCCCGGCAACACGATCCGTCTCGACTGGGTGCTCGACGAGGACGACCACCTGACCACCTTCGTGCGCAGCGAAGTCGCCCGGCTCAACACCGAGATGGTCCTGCCGCGCACGGTGAATGTCAGCGTCATTCCCTGCGGCGAGTCCAATGCGTTCTACGATCCGGACATGCTCGAAATTCAGATCTGCACGGAACTTGGGGAAGAACTGGCCAGAACGGCCCGTTAGAGGGACACCGACATGATGAAAGCCTATGCCACGGCAGCCCTGCTGGGACTGCCATCTCTTGCGCTCGCACAGGACACCGAAGCCTTTGTCGAGTCCAACATCCTCGCGACGCTCTACCACGAACTTGGCCATGCCCTGATCGACATTCAGGAGGTGCCGATCTTCGGACAGGAAGAGGACGCGGCAGACGTCCTCTCGATCCTGCTGGTCGATGCGTTCTGGGACGAAGAGGACGCGGTCGGCATCGCCTATGACGCGGCCTTCGGATTCCTGACCGAGGCCGACATGGCCCGCGATCAGGGCGAGGAGCCGGCGTTCTGGGACGTGCACGGCCCGGACGAGCAGCGCTATTACAACCTCGTCTGTATCTTCTACGGCGCCAACCCGGACGAACGCGAAGACGTGGCCGAGGAACTGGGCCTGCCCGAAGAACGCGCCGCATGGTGCGAGGATGAATTCGAACAGGCCAACGGATCGTGGGGCGTCATTCTCGACGAGATGGCCGAGGCCGGGCCGGGCGACACTTTCGTTATCGGCGACGTCGAACGCGATGACGGCATCGCCGCGCTGCTCATGGACGAGATCGACGCGTTGAACGGCGAATTCAGCCTGTCAGGCGATCTGCTGATCTCCTACGCAGCCTGTAGCGAGGCCAACGCCTTTTACGATCCGGAGTATCGCGAGATCACCATCTGCACCGAATATGTGGATTTCCTTGCGGAAATGGCAGACTGGTAATTTGTGATCACACACACTTTGACCGTGATCACAAATGTCACAAAATATTCACGTTAGCGCCCGACAGCAGAGATTTCCGGGAATCCACACGTGACTCTCGGTCAATTTTGTCTATGGATGGGGCCGAATTGCAAACAGCTCGTCGCCAACTGCATCGAAAGGTCGCTTCATGGCTGATGTGAACCCGGGCAACCGCCCGCTTTCCCCCCACCTTCAGGTCTATCGCTGGCCGCTCAACATGGCCCTGTCGATCCTTCACCGGATCACCGGCACCGCGATGGGCGTTACCGGCGTCCTGATCGTCTGGTACTTCCTCGCCCTCGCCACCGGGCCGGATTACTTTGAGACGGCCAGCGCGGTCCTGACCTCATGGTTCGGGGACATCGTGCTGTTCCTGTCGGTCTGCGCGCTCTGGCTGCACTTTGCCAACGGGGTGCGTCACCTGATCTGGGATACCGGCTCCCACTTCGGGCTCAAGACCTCGAAACGCTCGGCCTATATCGGCATCGGCTTTGCCGTCGTCATGGTCATCGTCACGATCATCGTCGGATAAGGGGGACATCATGGGTTATCTGACCGACCGCGCCCGCGTCGAAGGCCTTGGCTCTGCCAAACTCGGCACCGGCCACTTCTGGGAACAGCGCATCAGCGCCATCGCGCTCCTGTTCCTCGTGCCGCTCTTCGTCTTTCCCTTCGCCTCGAACCTTGGCGGCGGCTACGACGAGGTAAAGGCCGCTTACGCGCATCCGGTGAACGCCGTGATCGCGATCGCCTTTTTCCTGACCGGCTTCCTGCACCTGTTCCAGGGCCTGCAGGTGGTCATCGAAGATTACGTGCACAGCCGCATGGGGATGGTGCTCATCATCGCCATGCGCCTTTTGTGCACGCTGTTCGCGCTCGTCGGCGTCTATGCCGTCATCCGCATCTCGCTGGGCGCCTGAGGGACACGACATGGCTGAATACGAATACGAAACACACGAATATGACGTCGTCGTCGTCGGCGCCGGTGGCGCCGGTCTGCGCGCGACGCTGGGCATGGCCGAGCAGGGCCTGAAAACCGCCTGCGTGACCAAGGTCTTTCCGACCCGCTCGCACACGGTTGCCGCACAGGGCGGCATCGCCGCCTCGCTGTCGAACATGGGGCCGGACAACTGGCAGTGGCACATGTACGACACCGTCAAGGGCTCCGACTGGCTCGGCGACACGGATGCGATGGAATACCTCGCCCGCGAAGCGCCCGCCGCCGTTTACGAGCTTGAGCACTACGGCGTGCCGTTCTCGCGCACCGACGAGGGCAAGATCTACCAGCGCCCCTTCGGCGGCCACACCACCGAGTTTGGCGAAGGCCCGGCCGTGCAGCGCACCTGCGCCGCCGCCGACCGGACCGGCCACGCGATCCTGCACACGCTCTACGGCCAGTCGCTCAAGAACAACGCCGAGTTCTATATCGAATACTTCGCCATCGACCTGATCATGTCGGACGACGGCCAGTGTCAGGGTGTTGTCTGCTGGAAGCTCGACGACGGCACGATGCACGTCTTTTCCGCCAAGATGGTCGTTCTGGCCACCGGCGGCTATGGCCGTGCCTATTTCTCGGCCACCTCGGCCCACACCTGCACCGGCGACGGTGGCGGGATGGTGGCCCGCGCCGGTCTGCCGCTTCAGGACATGGAATTCGTGCAGTTCCACCCGACCGGCATCTATGGTTCCGGCTGCCTGATCACCGAGGGCGCGCGCGGCGAAGGTGGCTATCTCACCAACTCCGAAGGCGAACGGTTTATGGAGCGTTACGCGCCCCAATACAAAGACCTCGCCCCGCGCGACTACGTCTCGCGCTCGATGACGATGGAAATCCGCGAAGGGCGCGGTGTGGGGGCCGAGGGCGACCACATCCACCTGAACCTCAGCCACCTGCCCGCCGAGGCGCTGGCCGAGCGGCTTCCGGGGATCTCGGAGTCCGCCAAGATTTTCGCGGGCGTGGACGTCACGAAAGAGCCGATCCCGGTTCTGCCGACGGTCCACTACAACATGGGCGGCATCCCGACGAACTACTTCGGCGAAGTGCTCAACCCGACCTCGCGTTCGCCCAACCGCATCGTGCCCGGCCTGATGGCCGTGGGCGAGGCAGGCTGCGCATCGGTCCACGGCGCCAACCGCCTTGGCTCCAACTCGCTGATCGACCTCGTGGTCTTTGGCCGCGCCGCGGCGATCCGCGCGGGCGAAGTTGTGGACGCGAAATCGCCGGTGCCGACCCCGAACCAGAAATCCATCGACGCGGCCTTTGACCGGTTCGACGGCCTGCGCCACGCCGATGGTGCGACCCCGACCGCCGAGCTGCGCCTTGAGATGCAAAAGACGATGCAGGCCGACGCCGCCGTGTTCCGCACCGACAAGACGCTGAAGGAAGGCGTCGCCAAGATGGCCGAGATTTCGGGCAAGCTGGACGACATCAAGGTGACGGACCGTTCGCTCGTGTGGAACTCGGACCTGATGGAGACGCTGGAGCTGACCAACCTCATGCCCAACGCGCTCGCCACCATCAACGGTGCCGAGGCGCGCAAGGAAAGCCGTGGCGCCCACGCGATGGAAGACCACACCGAGCGCGACGACAAGACCTGGCGCAAGCACACCATCGCCAAGGTGAAAGGCAGCAAGGTCACGCTGTCCTATCGCCCCGTGATCCTCGATCCTCTCACGAAAGAGGATCAGGGCGGCATCGAACTCAAGAAAATCGCGCCCAAGGCGCGGACGTTCTAAGGAGAGAGACATGGTTGAATTCGCACTCCCCAAGAACTCCCGCATCCGCACCGGCAAGACCTGGCCGAAGCCGGAGGGCGCCAAGAACGTCCGCAAGTTCCTGATCTATCGCTGGTCGCCGGAAGATGGCGAGAACCCGCGCGTCGACACGTATTTCGTCGACATGGACACCTGCGGCCCGATGGTTCTGGACGCGCTCATCAAGATCAAGAACGAGATCGACCCGACGCTGACCTTCCGCCGGTCCTGCCGCGAGGGCATCTGTGGCTCCTGCGCGATGAACATCGACGGGGGCAATGAGCTTGCCTGTATCTTCGGGCTGGATGAGATCAAGGGCGACGTGAAGATCTATCCGCTGCCGCACATGCAGGTGGTCAAGGACCTGATCCCGGACCTCACGCAGTTCTATGCCCAGCACGCGTCGATCATGCCGTGGCTTGAGACCAAGACGAACCCGCCGCACAAGGAGTGGCGTCAGTCGATCGAGGACCGCAAGCAGCTCGACGGTCTGTATGAATGTGTCATGTGCGCCTGCTGCTCGGCCTCCTGCCCGAGCTACTGGTGGAACTCCGACCGCTACCTCGGCCCGGCGGCGCTCCTGCACGCCTACCGCTGGATCATCGACTCGCGCGACGAAGCGACGGGCGAGCGGCTGGACGATCTGGAAGATCCGTTCAAGCTCTATCGCTGCCACACGATCATGAACTGTGCGCAGACCTGCCCCAAGGGTCTGAACCCGGCGAAAGCCATCGCCGAGGTCAAGAAGTTGATGGTGCAGCGCACGGTCTGAGACTTTCGGTGCACCGATGTGACGAGGCCCCGCCGGACCCCCGGCGGGGCTTTTTCGTGGACGCTCTTCAAGCGCCGGGCGCTTTCATCGTGAAGAGCGGGCGGCAGTCCGGGATGAGCGGCGTTGCGCGGTGCGTGTTTCCGGCCCATGATCGCGCGAGTTGACAGGGAGGGTCGTCATGCGCCGTTCGCTCGGGTACCGGTTCATCATCGTGGGCGTTCTGACGCTGCTCATGGTCATCCCCTTGATCCTCGCCTCCGAGGTCATCAATTCGCGCAAGGACTACTCCCGCGACGCGATGCGCGAGGTGGGGCGCGAATGGGGCGGACCACAGATCATTTCCGGCCCCACGCTCGTCGTTCCGGTGCAGGAAACCGTCGACCGTGTGGTGCAGGAGCAGGTGACCGATCCGGCCACCGGCGAGGTGCGGACCGATGCGCAGGGCAACCCGGTGATGCGCAGCGTGACCCGACGCGAAACGGTCTGGCGCAACCCTATCTATGTGAATCCGGGCCGCTACGACGTGACCATCGACACCGAGACCGAGATGCGCCACCGGGGCATCTTCAACGTGCCGGTCTACCGCGCCGGGGTCGAGATGGCCTTCGACTTTCCGACCGACCAGATCGCCGAGCAGGCGCCGGGGAACGAGGTCGTCCGGTGGGACGCGTCCTATCTCACGCTCAACATTTCATCCAATGCGGCGCTGCGGGGCGAGGCGGTGCTGACCGTCGACGGGGAAGAGGTGGATATCGAGCCGCTTGCCTCGGCCGGGCGGCTCGCCGGCGTCACCGCCGATGTCGGCGACCCGCGCGAACTGGGTGACTACCGTTTCACGCTCGGCCTGAACGGGGCGCAGACGCTGAAGATCGCGCCGGTGGGGCGGCAGACAGCGGTGACGATCAACTCCGACTGGCCGCATCCCAGCTTCACCGGGGGCTTCCTGCCCGACGGCTCGACCATCACCGATGACGGGTTCGAGGCGCGCTGGACCATCCCGCACCTCGCGCGCACGCTGCCGCAGGTGTCGCGGTCGGACTACACCGAGACGATGCGCGACGACATGGCCTTTGGCGTGGAGTATTACGAGCCCAACGATTTCTATCAGAAAGCCTTTCGCGCGGCGAAATACGGCATCCTGTTCATCGCGCTCACCTTCCTGACCGTGCTGCTTATCGACCGGCATACGACGCGCCCGGCGCACCCGGTGCAATACATCCTGATCGGGTTGAGCCAGTCGATCTTCGTCCTCCTGATGGTGGCCTATGCCGAGCAGATCGGCTTCGGCCTCGCCTATGCGCTGTCGGCGGCCGCGACGATCCTGCTGATCTCCATGTTCGGCTGGTTCGGGCTGAAGCTCGGCGCGCGGACCATGGTGCTCTTCGTGATGCTCGTGGTGCTTTACGCCGTGCTCTACCTGATCCTGCAATCCACCGACTATGCGCTGATCGCCGGGTCCACGCTGGCCTTCATCGCGCTGGCGGCGACCATGTGGATGACGCGGGACGAGGATTGGTACGGGCCGGAGGAGGAGCGGCGCAAGGCCAAGCGCGACAAGGCCCCCCCGCCCGCGCCTACTCCCGCGCCCTGAGCACGCGCGCGGGGCGGGCCGACAACGGACGCCACGCGAAGGCGAGGCCCGCCAGCAGGGTGACGAGAACACCGCCCACGACGATCAGCAGGGCCGAGACCGGCTCGAACACGAAAGCCGTGTCCATGACGAAGGTGGACACGGCCCAGCCGGCCACGCCGCCCGCGAAGACCGCAACGATGCCAGCGGCCAGCCCGAGGATGGCGGAGCGCAGCGCGAATTCCGCAAGGATGCGGCGACGCGGCGCGCCCAGCGTTTTCAGAACCGCCGCCTCGTAGGTGCGCGCCCTCTCACCCGCCGCTGCCGCGCCGATCAGCACGACAGCGCCGGTGGCAAGCGTGACGAGCGCGCCGTAGGTGATCGCGGCGGCGATGGTGCCCAGAAGCTCGGTCGCCCGGCCGATGGCGTCGCGCACCGAGATCATGGTGATATTCGGGTAGCTCCGGGTGATGTCACGCATGAGCGCCGCCTCGGCCTCTTCCTCGGCATAGATCGTGGCGAGAAAGCTGTGCGGCGCGCCCGACAGCGCAGAAGGGTTCATCGTGATTGTGAAGTTCATCGCGGCGGTCGAGAAATCGACGTCGCGGAAGTTGGCCAGCGTCCCGGTGATCTCACGCCCGAGAATGTTGATGGTCATCGTGTCGCCGATCTCGAGCCCGATTTCCGCGGCCTCTTCGGCAACGAAGCTGATCAGGGGCTCGCCCGCGTAATCCTCGGCCCACCATTCGCCCGCCGTGATCCTGGTCCGCTCGGGTATGGGCGCGGAATAAGTGACGCCCCGGTCGCCTTCCACGATCCAGTGATCGCCCGCGACCTCCTTGGCCGGGCGGCCGTTGATTTGCGTGATCATGCCGCGCAGCATGGGGGCGCTGTCCATCCGTTCGATCGCCGGGTCGCTGTCGACCCGCGCGCGCACCGCGTCGATCTGGTCGGGCTGGATGTCGACCACGAAAAAGCTGGGCGCGATGTCGGGAAGCTCGCGCTGGATCGCGCCGCGCAGGTTGGTGTCCACCTGCCCCACCGCCGCCAGGACCGACAGGCCGAGGCCCAGCGACAGGACGACCGAAGCGGCCTCGTTCCCCGGTCCGCCGACAGATGAGAGCGCCATGCGCAGCATCGGGCGACCGCGCAGGGCCTTGGTGCGGGCCAGACGGCGCGACAGGCCGCGCACGAGCCGCCCCGCGCCGACCAGCAACATGAAGGCCGCGAAGATGCCGAAGGCGGACCAGAGCGCGATACGCTCCATCCCGGAGAACCATGTCGCCGCGCCAATCAGCAGGGCCAGCAGCACGGCGGTCGCGACGATGTAAAGCGGGCGGGGCCAGCCTTCGGGCGTACCGCCGTCGCGAAACAGCGCGGCGGCGCGCACGTTCTCGGTCTTGGCGAGCGGCCAGAGGGTGAAGAGCGCGGCGGCGAGGACGCCGTAAAGCGCGGCC
>CXWF01061014.1_pt1 | contig 11288 bp, 5 predicted proteins | sample 468421 | NCBI WGS metagenome assembly CXWF01 (sample SAMEA2620812, study PRJEB7988) | marine metagenome | biome: marine biome (ENVO:00000447); feature: surface water layer (ENVO:00002042); material: "saline water (ENVO:00002010), including plankton (ENVO:xxxxxxxx)" | depth 5 m
TTAGGAACAGTTACTGTCTTAGCACCTTTTGGCAAACTAAATTGTTCGATAAGGGCTAAAGCAGGAGCGTTGTGCTCTTCTGTGTATCGAGCAGAACTAATGATAATTTTTTGGGCATTTTCTAAATTACCCGTTGTGGCTGTTGTTGCCATGGGATTACCTCTTTATATATGTATTAAGTTTTAACCTAAGCCAGCAGCCCTTCGTGCTGCAGCAGATGCTTGAGGAGACCTATCGCCTTGGTTATACCTATCAAGCCACCTGTCCTCATCACTGGAAGGAGCCGGTGTACTTTGACTATTGTCAAACTCTTGAGCCGGAACTAGCTGTGCCTTCAGCCTAGCTATCTCTGCATCTTTGTCTCTATCACTTTTAAGACGTTTTGCAGCATCTTCCATCTGTTGAGGGTCAGGAAATTTACGTAATTCAGCAAGGTCTTTTAACTCAAGCCCGTATTTAGTTGCAAAGTGTTCAGCAGCATTAGCTTGACCTTGTAAAAACCTAGCTTGCTGTTCAGCTTGTTGTTGCATCTGTACTACTTGAGATTGTTGTGCAGCCCAATTCTGTGATATCTGTGCTGCTTGGTCAGGCAAATATCCTGCCTGTTCTAGTTGTTGCCTATAGCCATCAGTCTGTTGTTTTAACTGATTCTGTTGTTGCTGATTTCTGTATTCTAAATTTTGCTGTTCTATTTCTTGCATACGTTTTTGCAAGTCATCTACAGCAGGGTTTACGTCAGGAACAGGAGTTTCAGGTACAACAGGAGTTTCTGATTCTTGGTTAAGCACTTCCGGTTCAGGTGTGGGTTGTGCAGAAGTTTCAGCTTCAGGTGATTCTGAAGGTGTTTCGTCAACTGCTTCTGTAGGAGTGTCTTCAAATGTGTTAACACCTGCAAACTCTTCTGTAATATCTGTAGTGGTTCCACCTGAGAAATCCTCAGAAGGTGCACTTTCCGGTTGTTCTGCCTGATTGACCATAGGTATACCTCTCGTTATTTTAAATAACCCTTAGTATACCCTTAAGGTTTAAGGTCCTGCAACACCGTAGAGTTGTCTATGGTAAGCCTTGCCTGCAAGAGTTACTCCTGTATAAAAGTCCCCATACCAAAATACTAATGTTTCATCTAAGTCAGGAGTTTGCATAACAAGACGTTCTCTAAATATGCTACGTCTTTCTTCAAGTTTACTTAAGTAAGGGTATTGGGTTTTCATTTGATATTTAGTTTGACGATTACTATTTAAGTATTCTTTCCAAACAGTTTCAACTTGTTGATTAATATTTTGATAGCCTAATTCTCTTAAATTTTTACCAACATCCCAATAAGGTTTCATTTTAATTCTAGCTGCATCATAGGCTTTTTCAAATTCTGTATCGTTTACATTTAATCTTCTAGTAAACTCATCATATAACCCATCTCCTCTAACTTCAGAGTTAACCCTAACAGATTCAATATACTCTTCTCTTAATCCAAAAAACATATCCCAATCAGATGCTTCAGGGTCTTCAGGTAATTCTATTGCGTAGTAACCAACTAATAACAAATCTGCTGCACTTCTACTATCAGGAATAGAACCTGCACTGTTATATATTAAATTATAATAATTATCTCTTGTTTCATCATCAGCAGCTTGAATAGAGTTTTTAAATATTTCTGTAATTCCTAATTGAGCACCTTCATACTTTAAATACTTTTCAGACTTAGCTTGTCTCCATTCTTGAGGAGTAATGCCGTTTACTTTATCTCCACGTGCCCACCTTTTTAATTTAGAATCAGATTCTACTTGGTCATCACGTAATTGTTTTCTAATACTACTAGCAGCAATCCCTGCTTTACTTGATTGTTCAGAAGATATTTCAGGAAATGCTTTTTTTGTTCTTTCCCTACCTGCTCTTTCTAAACCTCCCCCACGTTCAGGGTAAAAAGATTTTTTTAATCCTTCAATAAAAGGAATTGATACTTTGTCAGGTTCTCGTAATTCTTTTTGAAACTCTTCATATTCATCAGGAGTTAACGAGTTTCTAAACTCAGTTCTTTCAGTACGAGTCATTTCTCTGTACTCAGCAACTTTATCTTCCATTGGTCTTTTTTCTACTCCCCTTAATTCATTTAAGGTTTGTAAAGTCCAATCAGCTACATCTGTTACCATTTGACCTGTACTTCCAAATATACTTTCGTATAAATGTTGGAATCTGTCAGGACTAGAAACTATATTGTCTAAAAATTCAATGTTTTCAAGTGGGGCTTCTTCCATAACCCCTGCTGCTTTACGCATAACATTACTAGTTCTTCTAGTATATTGTTCTGATAATGGAGCGTCTTCATCTTCTACAATTTGAGATTGTCTCCATGTGTCGTACCCAGTTATTTGTTCACCAGCTACGTTAAAGACTTCAGGTATAGGTATTTCATTAATAGGGAATGTTGATTTCCAAACTTCCTTACCCCATGCAGCTTTATCAAACTTTGTATCAGCATCAGTAGATTCTGATAAATATGTTACTGCAGCAAACACACTATTCCATTCACGTAATTTGTGAGGTATTACTACATATTGTGGTTTAGGTCTTTCTGTAGCAGGGTCTAATATTAATTCTCCTGCTTCATCTCGTTTAGGAGGAAGCATAAATATTAAACTGTTATATCTAATGTACTCAGGTATATCATAATATAAAGGAGTGCCTTCATATTCCCATAATTTATTCCAACCTTCTTGAATAGCCCAATAAGCGTATACAGCACCACCTATTGCTGCTGCTGCTTGTCTTGGACCCATAGCAGTATCAAAACCTTTACCTGTAATTCCTCTAGCTTCTCTATAGCCAAAACCTAAAGTTGCAGGAGATACAGTTAAGTTGTTGACTGCTTTAGCATATTTAACAATTTGTTCATTTACTGTACCAAATTCATACATTGGTCCATTTGGCACAGGGTCTTTAACTGGTCTTATTACAGGATGCAAATCAATACCTAATGCTCTAAACGGAAGTTTAGTACCTTCAACTGCAGCATTTAAAAACAATATGTAATTATTCCAATTCCTAAATTGAGAGCCACCTCTAGCAAAATCTATAGTAGCTTCAATACTATTAATAGCAGCACGTTGAGCAAAGTCTTGTTCAATTAAACCAACCCCAGTTCCTCTCCAATTTTCTAATACCTCAACATCAAATTGTTCTTTAGGTAATTTCATTAAACGATTAAGTTCTGCTTTACCGTTAATTTTTATTCCATCAGAATCAGTTAATTCATTTAAATACTTTACAAAAGATTTTCTAGCTACTGCTATACGTGGAGCCGACTCAATAGCCCCACCAACTTGTGGGAAAAATTCCTTTACTTTATTTCTAATACTATTATCTAATGCTAGATTTAATTGCTTACCACTACTTACTACGGTAGCAACATCATTATGCCCAGCTTTACTTAATTCTCTATAAATACTTTTTTGTAATTTAGTAGAATTAATATAACCACTTCCTTCAGCCCAACCACCTAATGTTCCCATAAAGTCATTAAACCTGTCTTCTTTACCCATAATATTTTTATTAAGACTACGAGCCATTTGTGCTAAGACCTCATCAGGTCTAGTGTCTGCTTTAAGTTGAACTGTAAACATATCTATGATTGCATTACGTACCCAAAACAAAGGGCTATATGTTGTATACACAGACCTAAACCAACCATTAGAAGCAGCTAATCTAGCTAAAGCTGCGTTATCACCTATAGCAGCTAAACCGTTTTTACCATTAACTTCTTGCCACATTAACTCAGGTACTGGTCCACCATCCATCCCCCCAAACACTCTTCTTTTCCCATTTTCAAAAAACACAAAGTACCCAGTTTTATTATCAGGGTCAGGGATAGCTTTCTTTAAAGAACCATCTTCTTTAATAAATTCATCTGTAACTTCTTTTAATCTTTGCTTACCATCATAAATATATAAGTTAACTATATTTTTAGTTTGAGTATTATTAGCAATTTTAAGTTCTGTTCTCATAAGGTTAGCTGCAAGAACTTCAGCATCTAACGGGTCACGTGCACTTAGTCGAACATCTAAATCTTCTGACAATCTTCTAAAGCCATCATCTATAACATTAGTAGTTCCACCTAAACTAGTTCCTTTAGTTGCTTTTTCTGCATACTCAAGATATTCAGTTGGAATATAATGAGACCAAGTTTCATTGTAATACTTAAAGTTTTCTTCACTAATAATTCCAGCTTTATAAAGACGTTCTCTTGCTTCTTCATAAATACCGATTATAGGCTTACCATCACTATCATACCTTCGTTTATTAGCAGCATCTTTACCAACAATTCTAGCAGCAGTTTCTTCTAAGAAATCAAATTGTTCATCTGTAAAATCCCATGCTTCTTTTACTTTTGCTCGGTCTATCCAATCCCCTAATTCTTTATCAGTAACTGCTATATCCCATTGTTTAGTTTCAGGATTGTATACATTTGGATTTGTTCTAGTGTAGTCACGACCTTCTGCTGTTGCTCGTGCTGAAAGCACATCATTAACATTCTTTATTTGTAATGCTTGTAAGTATCTGTTTAAAGCAGTACCGTTACCACCTTGTGCCAAGTATGGTTCAATAACCATTCTGTAAACATTTTTAGTACGCATAAGTGCTTGCCCAGCAGCTACATCACGAAACCTGTGAATATTTTCAGCAACTTGAGGATTAGGTTTAGGTATACCATTAGGAGATAATTCTCCACCTGCTAATGTAGACCTTTTTGGTTGAGCAGTTTTAATTTCTCTAATTGGTTTTCCGTTAGGACCATAAATATAATCTGTCATTTGTCTAGCAGAACTAGCAGGAGCATGCCATTTATTTATAAATCTTAAATAAGAATCTGCTCTACCCATATTAGGGAATCTATTTTTAAGAGTTTTACCTAAAACATCACTTGCATCATTTCCAAACTTACTTAAGTTTTGTACAAATGGTGCTTTAGCTATAACTTTTTCTATAGAAAAAATACCTGATATGTCAGGAATAGCAGATTTAATTGTTTCGTAAGTTCTTACAGTAAAGTTTTTATTTGTAATAGGTCTTTTAATTGGAGAATCGCTACCAGCCCTAGTCAAAGCAGGAACATAAAATTCTACAGTTTCTGTTACTTGTCTAGGAACAATTAAATCATCAGGTGTTGTAGTTGTAGGCGTAACTATTTGAGGAGTTTCAGGTAAGTCTACAGTAGTTTGAGGAGTAATAATTTCATCAGCTTGTTGTGTAATAGGCACTGATACGTCATCAATAACTTGCCCTCCAAATTGAGTAGACGGCATACCTGCTCCGGCAGGTAACATTACATCTTCAACTGGCACATCAAGACTTTGTGTAGTAAATGTTCTACCTCCAACTTCAGCTACTCCAGTTGCAGGGGAAACATCAGGTACAGTTCTGCGACCAACTGATTTAAACGGTGCAGTAATTGCACTAGCTAATGTTTCTTCTACAACTTCAAGTGGCTTTAATCCAAGTTCTACTCCACGCAAACCTGCTCGTAGTGCTGGGTTGTTAGCTGCCGTTGCACCAGTACGTGCTGCTTGTGCTGCTGTTCTGACTCCTTTAGCTGGAGGAATTAAAAAGTACGGTAACTCTTCTGCTAATCCTCTAGCATAAGGAAGAGTAGGGTATAAATCTTGCCCTATTTCCCTACGTTGTTGTTCAGTTACTTGTTGACCTGTTTCTTGTTCTATACGTTTAACTTCTGTATTAATACGTTGATTTTGTCTAGTATTACCTTTCCAAGGTTCTTGAATATCAAGACCTTCTAGTACAGTTCCTGCTACTACTCCTATAGGATTAATATTCATAAACTGGTCAAACGCACCACCTAAAGAAAAATCTCCTTCAGGCGTTACATATTGGTCAACATTAGGAACCATTCTTCCTTCAGTAAATCTACTAATTGGTCTATACCAAGGAGATTGTTCAGTTACGCCTTCATTTAATTCCCAATTAAAAGGAATAGGTTGTATAGCTTGATTTATAGTTGGTTCAACTATACGACCATGAACAAAGTTTAACCCAGCCCCTACACCTTGTAATGCAGGCATAACTCCGGGAATTTGAGCAATTCCACTACCTACTGCACGGGCAGCAGGAAATAAATACTCTTGGAATACAGTGGGGTCTGCTGCAGGTTCTTGAGTGTCAGGGAGATAATCCCATTGATGCCACCATGTATGGGGCATTAGAAATAAATAAACCTTGTATTAGGAGCGTATCTTCTTGTTGACATGCCTTTTTGTCCGGGAGTTAATGCTCCATATCTACTTGTAAAAGGTTGTCTAGCTAAGAAGTCTGTAAATGAAGTCATTTGTGACGGGTCAGTTCTTCTACGTAATTCATCACCTTTTACCCCTAAGTATTGATTATATACGTCACCAAACTGACTAGCTATTGAACTTCTTGCTCTTTCGCCTGCTCTTCCTGTAAAAGGATTTGCTGCCCCAATAGCACTTAAGTATGCAGTCTGTGGGTCTGACTCAAGCATACTTTGATAATAGTCATCAAATGCGTTCATTCCATTAGCCATATTGAAACTCCAAAGGTTGTGTTGTAATCATTGGTGCTTGTGTCGGTGCTCCAAATGCACTCCCTACCATATCAGCAAACCTTGATGCACCTTGTGCTCCATATTGTGTTTGGAACAAATCATACAATGTTCCAAGATTTCTTTCACCTCTTGAACCTAAACCTCTTCCACCTAATGCAGCTAAAGAAGATTGTAAAATTTGGCTTCTATCAGGAACATTTCCATAAGTTAAGTTATAACCTAAATCTAAATTACCAAGTTGATTACCAGCTAAATTAGCTAAATAGTTTTGTAGTCCTGCATAAGACTGTCTTACATCTGCTAACTGTCTTTGTTGACCACCTTGTAAATATTCAGCAAACGCAGGATTTTCTTCATATGAAGTTACACCTGAAGGTAAAGTTCCTGACGCTGCTCCTAATAAATATCTACCTCGTACTGGGCTATACCCAGTTGAGTAATCAGAACTAGCAAGGACACTAATAGGTGCTCCTGCTAATTGTCGTGCTCTAAATTGTTGGTATTGAGCAAACGGGTCTAAAGTTTGTAAGTAAGGGTCAACACTACTAGTGCCTATCATTGTGTCGTAGCTTTGTGAAGCTGCAACACTAGGGTCTACAGTAGTAGCAACAGGAGGAACTACAGGAGGAACTACAGCACCTGTTGTTCCAACTCCAGTAGTTGTAGTTGGAGCAGTAGCTGTAGTTGGAGCAGTAGCTGTTTCAGTAGTTGTAACATCACTAGGCGTTACTGGTGTAGTGCTAATTTGTTCTGCTACTACTCTTCCTTCTCTTGTTGGAAAAATTTGTCCTGCTTGATAAGTATACCCTTCAGGTAATATTCCTGTTTCATCAAATTCTTGTCTAGCTTTAGCTAACTCATCTTGAGTAACTTTTGCTGGACCAGTATCTATTACTGCATCTGCAACATCTACTGCAGTAGCATCAACAGTTTGTCCTTCATTTAACTGTAATTCATTAGTTAATGATTGCTCTATTATCTTTTGTTCATCTTCTTGTTGTTTTACTAATACAGCTTTATCTTCTTTACTTACATCAACTCCTACATTTGCCAATCTTCTTTTATCAGTTTCTTCTCTATCTTTTAATCTTGCTTCTTTAACAGCATTTCTTTCTGCTCTAGTAGCATCAGGATTACTTCTTACCCAATCTGTTATTGAATAAATGTAATTGCCTGTTATAGGACTTTTTGCATTAATGTTGTCAGTATTTACTTGAGGAGCAAATATATCAAATCTTTCATCTCCACTTTCAGTATATGCAACATTGCCACTTAATGCTTGCTGTGCTGCTTGTGCTTGTTGTGCTTGAGCAGCAGCTTCTATTGCTGCAGCACCAGTAGGATTATTAGGATTAAAAATGTCAGGGTTATAAAAACTTCCCCTATCTCCTATAATTTCTGCTCCTGTTCTTGATGAATATGTGCCTGTTACAGGATTAAAAATAAGGTTAGGGTTTAATGATTGACGGCTTGTACCAATCATTACGTCATCCATTGCTCTTGCTCCTACAGGAGGAGGTGCTATTGGACCATACACTGGTTGTCCTTCAGCATCAGCTATAATCTGCCTTCTTCGTTCTCTTGCTAATTCATTTACAAATTCTTGTCTACCTATTAAAGCATCTTGTAATTGTTGTCCACTTAATGTGCCACTTGTATCAATCATTGCATCAGGTGACATTGTTAATTGATTAACATCAGATGCTGTACCCAATGGAATAGGAGCATTAAAAGTTACTCCTGAATCTCTGACATCCATAACATTTGGAGCAGCAACTGGAATATTTCCTCCTTCATAGCCACCTTCAAAATCAGCAAACGGTCCTTGTGAAACATTAGTACCTAATACTCTTTGTACTGCACCAGTCATAGCATTTGCTTGTGCAGCAGGGTCTAAATTACCTAAAGCTGCTTGTCCTCCAAATAATTGAGGAATAGAAGAAGTTTCACCTGCTGTAGGTTCTGTTCTTACAGTATTTGCATCAAAAGCCTTTTGAGCATCTATTCGTCTTTGAAGAAATTCAACTTCAGTTCGTGAAGGTATTTCATCTTTAAATCTATCATTTTGTAAATGATAGTGAATAGTTTGTTGTCTTCCCCCATGAGTATGTGGACCATGTATATCTGTATCGCTCATTTACGCACCTCCTGTAGGTGGTACTAATCCTATGCTTTCTAATCTAGTTTGCGTACTTTGACCTCCGGGTCTTGGAGTTCCGGGAGGAACTGAAGGACCCACTGGAGCCGTTGGAGGAACTGGTGGTACCCCAAGTGCTGCATCAGGCATTACTTGAGGTGGTAATCCGGGAGGTCCACCACCTTGAGGTGGCATTGGTGCTCCCTGACCCATTCCTTGTGTTTGTTGGTTTTGTGCCATTAGTTGAGCACGTTCCATGCCCTTTACCATAAACACATTCATCAACTCACCTTTGTAAAATTCTACCAAATCATCTCTGCCTTGTCTTTCTGCTGCCTGTAACAGTGACCATAACTGTGCTTCAGGCAGAACTTTTTCGGCAAGTTGTACTCTAATAGAGTCTTGTACTGAGTCGGCTGATTGCAAACCAAGTATTTTATCTCGTATAAATATGTCAGGTAGTAGTGGAGTTTCACCTTCACGTGCTATTTGAGCCATGCTCATCTTTGACATATCGTCTTGTGGTAGTTGTCCGATAAAGTCTACTTCAACATCACCGGCATCACGTATAGTCTCAGGAGTAATTTCTTCTGAGAAATACATTCTGTTCTTATCCTGACCACTAAGTTCCATAGCTTTAAATGCACCAGTAACATACTGGTCACATAAGTGGTGAAACATACTTCTATAACATTTTTCTAATGCAATTAGTCTAGGAGCAAGTACAGTTTCAACACCTTGACGCAAAGTATTTATTGCGAATCCTGATAATTGAAATTCTAATTGCCCGTATATAGAGTGTGGTAATCCACCTCTTTGCATTTCGCCTGAGATTAATCCCATAAACACGCCTGACTCTCTAGCCATTTCCAGTAATCCTAGTGGCTCTACGTCTTCGCCTTGTCCTAATGCAATCTCAGAACCTTCCTTGTATGGGTCTTCTTCCAACGTTTTAGTTCCATCACGTGACCTGACTTTAAGCCCTTGTCTACGTGAACGTGCTGTAAGTTCAAGCATCACACTCATCATAAAGTTGTGCTTTTCAAACAAATCACGGGAAGACTTATAGCAAGATTCACCATAGTCTTCTACGGTATCTAAGTTTCCTGACTCTGATATTGCCTGTACTAAAGGTTGTGCTCCTACAGGTCCAATAACTACAGGTACTTTGTCAGAACCATGTTTAGTTCTTTTCTTTAAAATAGCTGTATCGGTACAAACTATATTATCTTCAGAATCAAAGAAGTCATATATATCTATACCGTCATCATCATCAGGACCCATGCCTTCGCCTTCCACCTCTACACCATATATAGCTTTAATCTCTGTAGGAGTTTTCTTAGTCTTGTAACAAGCCCAAGCTAAACCGTTAGGTCCTTCTCCCCAGTATGTGTGGAGTGGGTCCCAAGGCTGTATATCTACATAAGTATCGCCTTCTTTATTCTTTACAAGTGTTGACCTTACTGCATACCAGCCACGTAAAGTAATATACCAAGATAGCTGTGCTCGTACAGTAGGTTGAAACCTAGCTGTTACTCTATCGTCAGCACTTTTAAGTAATCCTATAAGGAATCTTTCTTTAGCATCATTGTTTTCCCTTTGCTCTCTTTCAGCATTGTTGTAGGGAACACGCACAACCATCTCAGATGTAGTCATCCAAGAAATAAGTTTGTCTGCGTATACTTGTGGTTCGTTAGATGTGTAAGATTGATAGCCTTCTCCTGCATCAAACTCTTCAAGTCTGTACAGTTTGTGGTCATCATCCATTCTTGTACGTAAAGGTTCAGTCAATTCATAGTGATTATCGACTAAAGCCGTTATTTCTTCAGGTTTGTAGTTAGCCATTTACCAACGCCTTACACTGATTGTCTTATTTTCAGTCACGTATCCGTAACCATACCGATTTATTATGCCATATATTACAGCTTTTACACCGTGGTTGTATCTATCCTCCGGTGTATTTCCTACAATATTACCATCTCTATCTGTTTTCCACTTATAAGCACGGCTTTGACCGTCAAAAGGATTAGGATGTACACCTAACTCAGATAAAATTCCCTCACATTTAGGGTTAAAGACTATTCTAGCATCTCTTTGTTCTACGGGGTCAGTCTTTAAAAAGGCTTTTAGTCTTTCAGTTCCTTCATTTATTCTGATTTTTTGTGAATCAAAATAAATTCCAGTCTTTTCTAACCACACTTCTGCAGGTGCAGCCATAGCCTGATGCTGATAACCTGCAATATCTATCACTCCAAACTGTGCATCCTTCCACCAAGGTCTGCTCTGAGCGATATCTATAATGTCATCTGTGACTAAGTTACGCTCATATATTTCATCAATGACTCTTATTTGGTCATTTACAATTTGGACTATTTCGCAAGCATACGCTTCAGAATATCCGGGGTCAATCCAAATATGCACAGGAATATCGGGTTCATACTCAACATCTTGTATGTGAATGTCAGGTCTTATCTCATTAAACACAAGACCTTGTGGTGGTGAGGGTATACCTTCTATACGTTCCATAAAGAAATCGTCAGAAGCAGCTTGTTCCAGTGCTAGTATTTCAGGGTCTTC
>CXWF01065799.1_pt1 | contig 11281 bp, 32 predicted proteins | sample 468421 | NCBI WGS metagenome assembly CXWF01 (sample SAMEA2620812, study PRJEB7988) | marine metagenome | biome: marine biome (ENVO:00000447); feature: surface water layer (ENVO:00002042); material: "saline water (ENVO:00002010), including plankton (ENVO:xxxxxxxx)" | depth 5 m
CAACAATTATTTGTAAATGATAAAAGTTTAAGCTATGCAGAAGTAGCACATATTATCGAGTATGTTTTTGGATTAAAATCTGACCAAGTGAGAGATGCTATACAAGAATTAGCAGATTTTAGGAGAAAAATACCTACTGATAGTAGATTAAATAATTCCTGTAGTTGGGTAAATTGTTTTGATGAAGCATCAAACATCCTACACTGTATGGAAACAGTAGGATTAACAGTTTGATAAATATATAAAGGAGAAAAAAATGATAAATCAAAAATGTAATTGGTATCTGTTGCGACAATTTAATATAAAACATTTAGGAATGGGTGACTGGTCAATTCAGCCATTAAATAAAACGGCAACTAGAGAATTAAAACGAATAAATTCTCGTATTGATGGAGACAATGGCAGGGTATTTTTTGAAGGAAAAACATTAATTATTTTGAATGGTAGTCAATGGATTAATTTAGTTGATTATTATTCAAATTTATAAAGGAGAATTTAACAATGGCAAAGAAACCAATATTAAGAATGCATGAGCAGATAATACCAACAGATAATAATAAATTTAAATTTAAAATAGGAGATAAATTAATAGGAGATTTAAAAGGTAATGACGCAATCGGATTTATATTAAATGTAAACAATCAATCTGTTTTCAGGTCTGATTTAAGAGACACTATTAACACAATGAGAAGCATACATTTATGTAAATTAGCTGACAGTATTGATTAATATATAGATTGGTGTTAGTGTTAACAAAAATAATAAGGAGAATATAAAATGTACACAGAATTAAAAGAATCCAATTTAATAACAGATTTCCTGGATAGATATGAAACAGTCAATTTTAATGACAGTTTCCAGGAGATAATAGAATCAGAAGAAGTAGAAATAATTAATCAAGAAATAGGAGAATAAACAATGATAGTTATACGACATTTAGACAATACAAATAGCGAATGCGACCAAGAAATTTATTGTGATATTGCTTGCTTTGGTACTGTTCGATTCGGAGATTGGACAACAAATATTAAAACAGCAACATTGAAAATTGAATCTGTGTATGACGCATTAAATAAAATTGCAGAATCTGACCAATTTAATGTGTATGAGGATGAACACATCATACCTAACTCACATTATCCAACTATTGAAGATTTTTTAAGTGAAGATTCTCAAGAATACTGTTATAGCTGTAAAGAAGAATTAAATTAATAAAGGAGTATAAAAAATGATAAATCAACAAATGAATATCAGACTAATCAAAGAACAAACAATTAAAAAAGAATATGAAAATGTAGATTATCAAGATATTACACACTCTAAAAAAAGAATTGGAGATTTTTATTATTACAAATTAACAAAGATAGTTTTTGTCCCAATAAATTAATTAATAAAGGAGAATAAATTTGAATAATAATTTAACCTAGTGTATAATTTAATATAGGAGTTGGCGTTGTTTGACTCCAACAATAATAATAAAGGAGAACAGATATGAATGTAGATATAACAAATGGAATAGATAGGAATACTTGTCAGCAATTAAGAGAATCATTGGAGGATTTATTAAAACCAATCATAGATAGTGGATTAGATTTTAAGATTGGGAATATTAAATATGACAATGTAAGTATGGATACAAAAATAGAATTTTATATAAAGGAAGGTAAAGAAGATAAAGACAAAGACATGGCTAATCAATGGCTAGAAATTAGAGGAGCAAATTTTAGGGTAGGTGATGTGTTTATTGCTAAAAATGAGGAATGGATTGTCTCAGGATTTAATGCAAAAGCTAAAAAGTATCCTGTAGTGATTACTAGAAAATTAAATGGAGATAGTTATAAGAATAGTGTTCAAGGAATTAATGCATATTTTGCAATACAGGAGAATAAATAATGACTGACAATATTGAATGCCCTGAAGGGCACATAGATACATACACATATGACTCAACTAAAGATGGTTTAGATTATGGTTTATTACTAATGTGTAATGTTTGTGAAGATGGCTACGAAATAATTGAAAATAATAAAGGAGAATAAATAATGATGTTACAAAAACTTATAGATGGAAAAGTAGATATTAAACAATCAAGGTCAGGACAAAAGCAATTAATAGATTACTTGTATTACAAAGTAATTGTAAATAGTGATTATAAATTTGATTGGTTACTTAGTGATATAGAAAAAGATGAAAAAGCACACAGAAGAATGGCATCTAGTGATAGAAAAATTTATGACCTATCTATTTTATATACAGCAAAATTCTTTTCTATTCAATATATATTAATAGGTTTACAAAACCCTGATATTACATTTGATGCAAGAGACATTGTAAGTTTAAGACAAACTTATTTAACTGGTGTTTCATTGGGTGCACTTTGGGCAGAAACAATTACAAAGAACTTCCCAATGACCCCTGAAAATGAGAAATATGTAGAGTTGTTTGAACAGTTAGATTACACAGATTTTATTAAGCAAGTAGGAGAATAAGTGATGAATCTTAAGGAAATAAAAGCAAGTGTAGAGTCAGGTGAAACAGTTTACTGGGCAAATACGGCGTACAGGGTCATTAAAACTGACAATGGTGGTTGGTTAATCATGTGTGATATTAATGGGCATTGTATCGGATTAACTCACCAAGATGGAGTAACTATGAATGGAGAAGAAAAAGATTTCTTTATTAAAAAAGGAGAATAAGTGATGACTAAAAAAGAATTTGTATTAATTGCTAAAGCATTAAAAGATGCTAGAAAAAGAGCAGACAACTCAGGAATGATAAGAGAAAAAACAAAAGATAGTGTTTTAGAAAAAGGAAAACGAGTGCCTAAAGCTATTCAAGGTAACGAAGTTTATAGTTTATGGGATAGGCATATAGATACTCAATTTGCTATCACAATGTTGATAGGAGATTTGATAGATATATTTGAATTGTCTAATACCTACAAAAATGATTGGAAACGATTTGACAAAGAAGCATTTTGGAAAGCAACAGACCTAGATAATGAAGAAGAAATTGAAAAGTTATGGGAGCAAACACAATCGGAACATCCTGGATTTATTCCTGCAGTAACTTAAAGAAAATATATAACTAAAAGGAGATAAGCAATGAGTAATATTCAAGAACAATACAAAGAATTAAGCCAAGCAGAAATATTTTATGGTGTCAATGATGGCAGTATCGAACTTGATGGTTGGGGCTACTGTGAAGGGTGCGAATGCGAATCACCACATGTAAAAAATGACTGCTTAGTCTGTGGACAGTTAGTAAAGGAGTAAGTATGAATCAGTTTAATGCAACTAAGAAATATGAAATCCGAATAGATGCTAAAGATTTAAACAGTCTAAATAAAATATTAGATTGGATAGAAAAAGGCATGGAACAAAAGGAGATTCCATGCCACTTAGAAATGAACTGGATAACAGAAGAGATGAACATTAAATATATAGAAGGAGAATAAATAATGTTATCAATATATGACAGGCTACAAATTTGGGCAATTAGAAGTCAGGGTACATTAGGTAAGCAAATGTACAACAAAATATTAAATCTAGCTTTAGAAGATATAGACAGACTAAAAGAAATTCAACTGTTCATAGACGCACTCGTGACAGTAAGCGAAGACCAAGAATTTCAAGACGATTTTAAACAATTTATGAAAGGAGAATAAATAATGCCTTATATTAAAAGGGATAAGATAAAAAAGATTTTAGAGTGGTATCACAAGGGTTGGGAGACAGGAACAATACAAGACTTGTATGAAGATTTATATTTTTATGCTGAAGAGTATTTAAAAACATTACCAAAAGAAACTATAGATGCAGACTATGAGCAAGCAAAAGAAGAATTAAAGGAGTATTACAATGGCTAGATTATTAAAAGGAATACCAACAGAATTTGAAAACATAACTGAATTTGAAGAGCAATGCGAAGCATACGAAAAAGTAGAAGCAAGAACAACCATATGGAAATTTCCAATGGCAGATAGCTATGCATTTTATGAAGTAGTTAAAGTACAACCACTACAATTACGTTGGATTCCATACATGGATAAATGGAAAGCACCTGAGTATGTTATTAGAGGGCTTAAAGCTAAAGACATAGTAAGAAGTATTGCAAATGTTTAAGTTATATAACGAAAACTGTTTGGATACTTTGGCAAAAATGAATAACAATTCAGTAGATTTAGTTATTACTTCACCACCATACAATATGAATTTAAGAATAAGTAAAGGCAGATACCATTCTAGGCAAATTGTAAAAGAAATTAGTACAAAGTATGAAAACTTTTCAGACAATTTACCAATAGATAAATTTTATTCTTTACATTCAAAAATATTAAAAGAGTTGTTAAGGGTAAGCAATCTAGTTTTCTATAACATAGCCATAGTAACTGGTAGTAAACGAGCCTTTTTTAAAATGATTGGAGATTTTTCAGACAACTTAAAAGACATAATTGTTTGGGATAAATTAAATGGACAACCTGCTATACAAGAACAAGTAATGAACAGAAGAACAGAATTAATACTTGTGTTTGAAAATGAGTATCCAATTAGTAGACAGTTTAAAAGTACAGGCAAATTTGAGAGAGGTACATTAGATGACCTATGGCAAATTAAAAGAGAGAGGAGTAAAGACAAATCACATGGAGCAACTTTTCCTACAGAGTTAGTAAAAAAGATATTAGAAAACTTTTCATGTGAAAACGATACAGTCTATGATGCCTTTACTGGTACAGGAACTACAGGGTTAGTTGCTAGGCAAATGAACAGACACTTTATAGGAAGTGAGATTGACCCTGATACACACAGAAATGCTTACAATAAAATCATGGAGACAATGGCTATATAAGGAGTAATACACATGGGTAGACGAGACGTAACAGACCAAGATGCAATCTTAGAGAAATCATATGAAGATTTATATGAAGAGTTAGGCAGAGAACCTACAGCTGTAGAGATGCAGAGAAAACAGAGTGGGTTAACAGAAGATTTATGGGAACAATTTAATATGGGTAAAGGAGTAGAAGAACAATGACTGATGAAAAGGTATTAACAGTACATTATCCTGTGCTTAACTCAGACATATTAAACTCAGGTCATGTTATGTGGGAAGAAGATGTTTGGTACTGCGAACCTTGCGAACAAGAAGTTGTAGGAGAACCTAACATATATGAAGACCAAGAACTTTGTGGGGGCTGTTATGAAGATATTTTGTATGTAAAAGGCATAGCAGTCTATTGCGATATACATGAAGCGTGGATTGTTAGTGATGCATTTGATGCTAATACAGGTGGGTATGTGTGTGACGATTGTTATGAACACCTAACTGCTAGATGGACAACCAAAGATGTAGAGTTGTTTCAGCAACGAGGACATGATGTTTAATTTTAATTGGCTTAACTTAGTAGAGATAAAAGAAATAGTAATAACAAGGAGTAAAAATGGGCAAGATAAAAAATGTATTTATAGACCGAGAAGGAATATGGGTAGAAAGCGACCTACTAGATGAACACTTCTTTGACCAAGAACCTGACTATGTTACAGAACAAGAGTACGAAGAGTGGAAAGAACATATAAATACTATGGAAAACGACCCTGATTTATTGAAAGAATAATAAAACACTTGACTAAAGTTGAGGTTGTTGTAGAATCAAAACTCTAGTAACTAGTAACTAACAACTTATTTCTTATATTAAATTAAAAAAATAGTAACTAGTTACTAGTAACAGTAACAAACAAAAGGAGAAGAAATGGATTTTGAAAGATTAGAGATTAAGTGTAGTAAGTGTGACCACACTACTGAGTTGATGGGATTAGTAGAATCAGCCCATAAACTTAAGGTACACCCTGAATCATTAAGGAGATTTGTCAGGTATGGTCAGGTTAATTCTATGGCTATAGAGCGTGGCAGATACTTTACTGAAGCAGATTTAGAAGCATATATAAATGAAGGAGAATAAATGACATTACAATCAGATACCCCAAGAACCGAACTTATAGAAGTAATTAGCGTACAGCCTGCTATGTCGAGAGATGGAATGACACCACAATATATAGTGGGATATACATGGCAATACAGCCAATACCCGTCTAACTTTTACATTACTCAATCAGAAGCACCTGATGTAATTGCTAACTTTACTGGTAAGTTTGAAGCAGTTGTAAAGGTAAGGCAACAGTGGTTAAAGAAGAACAAAGATGGTAGCTACAAGACAGGAGACAAGATGTATGACTATCAGTGGGAAGTATTGGCATGGGAAAGTTCAGATACGCCTGTATCAGCCCCACCTGTTGCTGAACCCTCACCTACTATAGAGCAATCTTTAGGTGTAGCCCCTGCACCACAGGCTCGACCAACTGATGAGAACCAAATGAGAATCATGAGACAGTCAGCACTTAAATGTGCATCATGGTTATCTGTTCCAACTGTAGAAAGTATGGGAATAGAAACATCAGCTAATAAAAGCATAGAGATTGCTGAAAAGTTTATGGAGTACTTTATAACTGGGCAAGTGCCTAGTGAGTTAGATGAATTATTAGAGGAGATAGAATAATGAAGATTACTCTTGAGTTAAATACAGAGCAGTACATAAGTTTAATGAGTTTAACTAGTCCAATAAAAGGAGACACAGGTAAGTATTTATCTAAACCAATAACTTCTAAAACTGCTCCAATAATAGAAGAAATTAACAAACAACTTTTAAATCAATACAACAAACATGTAGAAGAAATAAATAAGGAGATAGAGGAGAATGAAACTGCGAACACGTGATGGAAGAGTTGTCGGAGATTTAGACGGCAACGTAGCAATCATTAAAAAGAGTGAAAAGAAACACAAACTAATGAGACCTGAAGCGTGGTGCTTTGATATTGAACTAATAAATAGCATTGTTGAAAACGGTGCTACTACTATTAGAGTAGAAACTACAGATACTGGGAAGAAATTCCTGGTGTCTGTGGAGTTCTTTGTTGACAAAGCATTTAAACTAGATAGAGGGTACAACAAACAATTAGGATTACCAATAGTGTACTGGGATACAGGAGAGCCTGCAGAACAGTTAAGTCTATTATAGTTAAACCTAGCTACAAGGGTTTGAGTAAACCATCAGTCGAAGCAACAAGTTCTTCACGCAAACGCTAAAGGTTTTTTCTGAATTATTTTCCTTGTTTGCGAATAGTCAACATTGTGTAACATCTAGATTTGAATTAACTTTCATTTGTTACGACTTAAAAGCAGCAGAGTTGCGGCACTGAAACTTACTAACTTTAGCGGGTTGGAGTAAGTTTAGAAACAGTGTACTGACTGCATCCTTTCAGAGCCCGATACTCTTACGATTTTGTTGGTTATAAATACAGTAAGTGTAGCTATAAAAATTGACCTGAGTATGTCATTAAACTACTCACTAATTAAAAGGAGAATAAATGAATACTAAATGGGACAGGAAAGATAAGTGGGCAACTAGCCTAACTCCTGCACAGAAATATGAAAACCAATCAAGGCAAACAGTTATCCTTACAAACTTTACTGAAAACCATACTCGTATGCAGTCAAAGATTGTAGAGTTTATGATAAGCAACTTTCCTGAAGTTAAAGTTATAGTTGAAGAAAAGTATGGCAAGAAAAATAAAGTATTTACTTATGATAAAGCAGGAAATAAAAAGGAGATGAAGGATGAGCAAAACTGAAGAAGAAAAAATATTAGAATTAAATCAATTTATCCATGAAGTAGGACTTGAAAAATATTGTGGGTATCTTAGAGCCACAGATATTGTTTTCGGTGTAAACAAAAGAAAGTTACCTCGCTATATAGATAAGTCTCTAGAGAACTACAAAACCTACTGTAGAGAATTAAACATCCCTGAAACTCAATAACAAGATAAAGGAGTAAAAAATGAACTGTGATGATTTAACTTGCAAACAATTACAATCGTGCAAGTGGGGAGATACAAGGGTGGCTACTGTGTGGTGTGGTGATATGTATGCACGAGAACGAGAAACTAGCATAAGAAGACAAGAAGAGTTAATGGAAATAGAAAACCTTAAGAAACGAGTTATGGAACTGAGGGGAGAACTAGCTGTATATTATGCTGAGTCTAGTGCTGTAAAATCAGTTTCAGTACCTACAACAACAAAACAAATGTCACCAAAAGAAAGGAGAAATTTATATAGATGAGAGTAGAACAAACAGGAACAATAATAGATGTTTATGATGACGCTAATAAAGTTCACATAAAAGCAAGACGTATACGAGGAGTAAACATCAAAGGTGAGTTGGACATTTACTATCAATTAGATTTCAACGATAAGATAAGCCAACCAAAGCCACACAAAACTGAATTGTCTTTTCTAAATGATGGGGCTAGAAAAAGATTAGCCGAAATACTAGATGACAAGACAGGTGGAGATAGACCTTGGGGTTCTATTATTGATGAAGCGTGTATTGCAATAGTAGAAAAACATAGGGCAGGCAATGATGAAATAGTAATGACCAAAGTAGACGGTCATTCATTCAGGTCATATCAACTAAAACCTTTTCTAAGAGAGGGAGTGCCTAACTTAATGTGGGCAAGTGGTGGTTCAGGTAAGAGTTACTTTGCAACACTAACTGCAATATTAGTAAGTAGAGGTATGGGTGCATTAGGAATGACTCCTCGTAAAACTAATGTGTTGTACTTAGACTGGGAAGAGGAAGAGGACATTATGAAGAGTCGCATATACTCTTTGCAGAAAGGATTAGGCATAGAGAATCCTGAAGATGCTGAAGGGATAGTGTGGGAGAAAATGGTGGGTCCATTAGAAGATAGTATAGAAAAGTTATCTTCTGTAGTTTCTGAACATGACATTGGATACATAATTGTTGACAGTCTTAATCCTGCATTAGGTGGGAGAAGTATAGATTCAGAATCAGTAGAGAGTTTCTTCTTTGCATTGCGTTCTTTGAATGTAACTTCTTTGCTCATAGACCACGCTAACAAGGCAGGAGAGAGGAGTGGCAAGTTCGAGATATATGGAAGTGCCTTTAAATATGCTAGAGCCCGTAACGTCTACGAAATAAGTAAAGTACAAAACAACGAGTCAGATAAAGTTGAGGTTGTGTTCTATCACCGTAAGGCTAATGACAGTAAGTTCCAATCATTAAAAGGATTTACTATTACTTTCGTAGAAGAAGATGTTTGGAATGCTGCTGAGGGGGAGTACGAAACTATGGTTGATAAAGTTATATTTGAGCAGACTGCTTTACCTGATATGGATGGGAAGCTACTGCAGAAGGTAGGGGTACTTCAACTAGCAGAAGAAATAGTGAGGGCTGTTGAGCCTGACCCTACTAACGGTACAAAAGAGATACATATAGAAGAACTAAAAACTAGAGTGTCTACATTAAAAGAAGAAGAGGTGTCAGCACCTGCACTGAAGAACATGATAGGTAACTCATCTGTTCTGTTGACAGACGGTGATATGGTATTATTGAAGGCAACAGCAATGCGACCAATGGAGGATATAGATGTCGAGTTCTAACATAGCTGAATTACTGGAACGTGCTAAACAAGTAGGGTTTAACATTCAGGTTGATGGGGAGAAGTTGCGTGTACGTGGTCCGAAAGGACATGAAGATATAGTTAATGAGATAAAACTTAATAGAGAAGAAATCTTGGTAGCTATGGAAAATAGCAAACCTGACTTAACAGATAAGATAGAGGAACTAAAAGACCGACTGCGTAAAGGCATGGATTGGTTTAGTGCAGTTGACCCTATCTACTGGAGTGATGAAGGTTTCTCTGACAAGAAAGTTAAGAATGGTAAAACATTAGAAGAAATAATGCAGATGCAATTACAGAAGTGGGATGACCTAGAAAAGATATTACGCAATTTATATGACTATGAAGGCTGTATCTTTGATGACGGTAGTTGTCCTGACAATATAGTTGTTAGATGTATGAAGTGTGCAGATTGTTTATAGAACTGCCACACCTACCACCACGTGAAGCTAATCCGAATGCAAATTCGCATTACTTCACTAGGTCAAAGGTACGTAGAGAGCAACGAGAAGAGATGATTGCCTATGTACTGGAACAAGGTAAACCCAAAACTCCCTTTGATAAAGCACACATAACTATAACTTGGTATGCAAAAGATAAACGCAAACGTGATGTAGATAATTTATTGTCTGCTATGAAAGGGAGCATTGATGGGCTGGTAGAAGCTGGAGTCCTTGTAGATGACTCTGCTCAACACTTGTCCTATAGTTTGTACTATCAATCAGGTAATGATGTTACTGAAAACAAAACTACAATATCAGTAGTAGAAATAACTGAAGAAGATAGCTTCCCTCAAGGTTGGGGAATAGATTTAGAAACTTCATATTGGGATAAAGCCGTTAAAGAAATACCGTGGGAAATAAAAGATGTACGAATATAAAGTAAAAATTACTAGAGTTGTTGATGGAGATACTGTTGATGCTAATGTTGATTTAGGCTTTGACATATTTGTTAAAGACCGTATAAGACTTATGGGCATAGACACCCCTGAGAGCAGAACACGGAACAAGCCCGAGAAGATACTAGGGCTTGCTTCTAAAAAACGCTTAAAAGAGCTCTGTGCTATCCATAAAGGCAAAGTTATATTAAAGACATCTAAAGAAGGTAAAGGAAAGTTTGGCAGAATACTTGGCTCACTTTATGCTGAAGGTTCAGAAGTTTCTTTTAATGACATTTTAATTGCAGAAGGACACGCTAGACCTTACTTTGGTGGTAGCAAGTCTGAGCAAGGAGAATGGACTACAGAATCAGACGGCAAATTAATGAGATGGACTGCATCAGGGTATGTAGAATTTAATAAATCGGAGTATGTGTAATGAAATTTGGAACAATAAGACCTCAGATATTTTTAGGAATAATATGTGCGACCATATTTGGTTGCGTTGGATTGTGGGTAGGAGTTGCAATGGAAGCAGTTGAAGTAATTACTGCTATTGTTGGTGGCTTGTTTGGATTCTTAGGTGGTGTTTGTCTTAAAGTTCTTGAAAACGAGTAAACTCCATTGCTTGCTTACTAGGGAGAGCATTAATAATTCTTTCTTGTAACGTATCTAAAACATTTACAACATGGTCATTAAGATTCGTTTGATAGTTAGCGTTGTCTACTAAGTAGTCTACCTTTAATTTTTTTATTGTTTCAGCAATTATTAAATGACTTTCCATTATGGATTAGCTACTTCGATTGTTGGTTCAATCATGTTCAACTCAACATTGTCGACAACAGACCAATTAGCACCTAATACTGTG
>CXWF01014028.1_pt1 | contig 11272 bp, 10 predicted proteins | sample 468421 | NCBI WGS metagenome assembly CXWF01 (sample SAMEA2620812, study PRJEB7988) | marine metagenome | biome: marine biome (ENVO:00000447); feature: surface water layer (ENVO:00002042); material: "saline water (ENVO:00002010), including plankton (ENVO:xxxxxxxx)" | depth 5 m
CTGGGGGTGTACTTCAATGTGGGCATCAACAGCTACATCATTGATGCGATTATCGGCCTGTCCATCGTCTATAAGGCACTGGACAACATCGGTGCCTACCAGCGGTGGTTTGGCTTCCAGCCCAACACCAAGGCCGCCACGTTGATTTTCGGGTTCTTCCATGGTTTCGGCCTGTCCACCAAGATCATCGAATACGACATCTCGCCGGACGGCCTGATTCCGAACCTCCTCGCCTTCAACGTGGGCGTGGAAATCGGACAGTTGATCGCCCTGGCCATGATCCTGATTGCCATCAGCTTCTGGCGTAAAACCGACGGCTTTTTCCGCCACGCCTATACAGCCAACGTTGCCATGATGAGTGCAGGTTTCCTGCTCTTTGGCTATCAGCTCACGGGTTACTTTGTCGCCTGATTCTGGAGATTTGCTATGTACAACACCGATATACCCAACCGTGAAGAACTGCCCAGCACTGCCAAACTTATTCGATCAACCATCATCGCAGCTATTGTGGCGCTGATTCTGCTGGTGACCGTGGTCATGCCCGCCGAGTACGCCCTGGACCCGACCGGTGCCGGCAGATTGCTGGGGTTGACCGAAATGGGCGAAATCAAGGAACAACTGGCTGATGAAGCTGCCGCTGACGAGGAGGCACAGATGGTTGCCGTGCAATCCTCAAGCGATCAACAGGAAACCGAAGCAGTACAGCCTGAAGCCGAAGAACCCGCTCAGGAAGCTGCCCCAGAGCCAGAACCAGAACCTGCGGCCGTGCAAGAACAACAAGCATCAGAACCAGCACCTGCAGAAACACAATGGCAGGACGAAGTGCGAGTGGTTCTTACGCCTGGCGAAGGTACTGAGTTTAAGCTCACCATGGAAGAAGGTGCTGTGGCTCGCTTCTCTTGGGTATCCGAGGGTGGCCCAATCAACTTTGATACCCATGGCGATGGAGGCGGCCAGTCAATTTCATACGAGAAAGGCCGGGGCGTACCGGAAGACGAAGGCCAACTGGAAGCCGCTTTTACCGGCAACCATGGCTGGTTCTTCAGAAACCGGAATGACAATGACATTACTCTCGTCCTTCGTACCGGTGGAGACTACGGACAACTGAAGAAAATGCTTTGATCACGCAGGCATAAATTGCAATTTTTTTGGAGCCGGTCAGACAATGGCCGGCTGCGAGAAGAAGCGAAGGTTCATGAAATGGAGCAAAACCAGAGGTTATGAATCAGCTCATGAATGTCATGCATACAGCAATTAATTAGGCTACTGAAATACCGCGTTATTCATAATTTTCCATATCATCGGTGATCGCCGGGTCGGAATAGTTATTCCACTTTATCGTTAGTGCATCCGATTAAGCGGTACCAGCCTTCAAAATTGAATCGAAAGCCGATTCGAAGCTGAGAGCTGCAAATGTCCGCTTTTGTTTAGCAGCGGACCGATCGAGGCGTCCGGTGGAGGCCGTAGGCCAGCAAGGTCAGGTACTGGTGGGTCTAAGAGAGACAGATAGAAATTGATTTCTCTCGGCCCGGCCAGCCCATCAACAATGCGGTTGGAGAGTCATTCAACGGGGGACTCAACCAGGAATGCTTGGACGAGAACTGGTTCCCGTCACTGACCGACACCTCAACTCACAACGCCTCACCGAGAACTTACACAGACTACTATCAAGCTGCTATTGATCCTCCACCGATGAGATAACCAGACCTTCCACTTTAGCCAAAGCCTCGCGTCGCTCATCAAAGTAGTCATAACGGTCATAAATACCCTCAACGCCTTTGAGCTTGTGGTTCAAACAACGTTCGGCCACATGTCCCGGAACGCCTGCGGCTGCAAGGAGGCTACGACAGGTACGCCGCAAATCATGCACGGTGAACTCTGCAATATCCCCCATCCTGTTTTCTGGCTGCACCTCCCTGCCTGGCTCCTTACCGAATAGCTTGGAGATGGCGCGGTTCAGCGTATCCTTACCCATATGTGGCTGCTTGCTGGTGCGCCGATTGGGAAATACATAATCAGAACGAAAGGCTCTGACTTTGAGCTCTTCCAGCCAGGTCACGGCATGTTGCGGAAGAGGAATAACAATTTCAGTGCCTGACTTGCTGCGCTCTCCTGGGAGCCTCCAGCAGCGCTTTCCCAAGTCCAATTCTGCCCACTTGGCTTCCGTCAGCTCAGTCTTGCGTACTCCCAGAACTATCAACAGCGCGCAAGCCAGGTAGTTTTCCCGGGTGAAACTGTCTTCGTTTTCCCGGAACACTTTAAAGACATGCTTGATCTCATCGAGGGTTAATGCCCTGTCTCGGCTTTTCTCAACCCCCCCTGCATCCGTGAATGTGAAAGCAGCCGCTGGGTTATAAGTAACCAGGCCCAGCTTGATCGCATGGTTAAACAGCTGCTTCAGGTACATCAAAGTGTCATTTGCGGTGGTCGGACGCCCACTGTCCGCGACTTTCCGAACAATGCTGCGAACGTCCATCGGTTTGACTCCATCAACATCGAAGCCACCAATCGAAGGCGCCACCTCTTTCACGAAAATTCTTTTCGGGATGTGCGGGTGCTTAAGACGTTTCTCCAACTCCTGATACCAGTCGTCAAATAGGTCGTTCACGGTTCTGAGCGTCACCTGCTCATCCCGCTTACGCTCCTCTATTGGGTCGGTACCATTCCGAATCTCCTTTTGAATCTCCACGGCCCGCTCACGGGCTTGCGCCAGGGTGAAGTCACCAGATTTTGCCAGCGTTAACTCGCGCCGCTTACCAGAGAGTGTGTAACGCAACATCCAATATGGTTCACCACGCTTTGGCACCATAAGGTACAGCCCGTTCCCGTCGCTGTGGCGACCTGGAGAACCCTCTTTGATCAAGGCGCGAACTTTGGTCGCTGTGAGCTTAGCCATCATTCACCCCCAACGCAGGCTGCGTTGAGGCCTCTAGCTCTGACGGGGATACGCGGGGTCGGCAGGGTGGCGCGGGGAGTACACATAGATTTCTCGTACCTAAAATGGGGAGTAGACCGATTTACTCCCCATTATACCCCCCATTTTTCGATGGATTAAACTAGATTTTGCTAGACAGCCATAGACAAACTTCTATTTTAAGCCTTTATTAACAGAATCTTAGAAACGATTTAGGACGCCAATGGACACTACTCAATATTCTGTACCTGCTCCCGCATCTGCTCGATCAGTACCTTCAGCTCTACTGACGCCCGCGTAACACCGGCGTCCACAGACTTACTCCCCAGCGTATTAGCCTCCCGATTAAGCTCCTGCATCAGGAAATCCAGTCGCCGCCCCACGGCCTCGTTCCGGCCCAGCACACTGCGCACTTCAGCCACGTGCGCCCCCAGCCGGTCCAGCTCTTCCGCCACGTCTGACTTCTGGGCCAGCAGGGCCATTTCCTGGGCCAGGCGTTCCTGGTCAACCTCAATACGAAGCTGTTCCAGTCGCTGCTGCAGTTGCTCCTGCTGCCTTGCCAGAACTTCAGGCAGGCGCTGGCGCAGGTCCGTGATGTGTTGGTCGATGGCATCCAGTCGGTCGGTGAGCATGGGCTCGATCTTCTCGCCTTCTGCTGTGCGGGACTCCACCAGCGTGGCGAGGGTCTGCTCGAAGAGTTGCCGGGCGGCCGCCTGGACCGGCTCCAGCTCCGGCTGCGCCTGAGTCAGGACGCCGGGCCAGCGCAGGATGTCGAGCGCATTGATGTGGGCGGGATTGTCCAGCAGGCGGTTAATATTGTTTATGGTTTCGTTGAGCGCCGTGGCCGTTTCCATGTTGACGTGGAACTGGTCGCTGCCGGCTTCGGCCAGCTCCAATCGCATGCCCACATCGACTTTGCCCCGTGCCAGGGTCGACCTTGTTTTGTCCCGCAGGCTGCCTTCGGTCTCGCGGATGGCTTCAGGCAGTCGGAACTGGGCTTCCAGGTAGCGGTGGTTGACGCTGCGGATCTCGCAGCTGAGTGTTCCCCATGGGCCGGAGGTGTCACGGCGGGCAAAGGCAGTCATGCTTTTAATCATAGTGTTCCCCTACAACAAGAGGCACCATTCTATCAGCTTGGGTGCCAGCATGAATTTAGCCGGCGTTTTCCCCATGAGCCGCCGGTGCACCGCGCTGGTGCCACCGTGATACACTCGCGCTCGCTGCGGTGTATTACCGCCCGATACCTACCCGGGGAACGCTCCCCACTGACTGATCCGCAAAGGGGATATTGATGAGACCAAGTGGCCGCCAGCCTGACCAGACCCGCGCCATCACCCTCACCCGCCAGTACACAAAGCATGCCGAGGGCTCGGTACTGGTAGAGTTTGGCGACACCAAGGTGATCTGCACCGCCAGCGTTGAGAACGGAGTACCGCGCTTTCTGAAAGGCCAGGGCAAGGGTTGGATAACCGCAGAGTACGGCATGCTGCCGCGCTCCACGGGCAGCCGCATGGGCCGCGAAGCCGCCCGTGGCAAGCAGGGCGGAAGAACAGTTGAGATTCAGCGCCTGATTGGCCGGTCATTGCGCGCGGCCGTAGACATGGAAGCGCTTGGTGAACACACCATCGTCATCGACTGCGACGTGATCCAGGCCGACGGCGGCACCCGCACCGCAGCTATCACCGGTGGCTGTCTGGCCCTGGCGGATGCCCTGGAAACGCTGGTGCAGAACAAGCGCCTGGCCCGCAGCCCACTCAAGCAATGGGTTGCCGCGGTCTCCGTAGGCGTTTATCAGGGAACGCCGGTGCTGGATCTGGACTACGACGAGGATTCCCAGGCGGAAACCGACATGAACGTGGTCATGACCGACAAGGGCGGCTTTATCGAACTGCAGGGTACTGCGGAGGCTGCGCCCTTTGATCAGGCGGAACTGAATGAAATGCTGACACTGGCCAAGCATGGGCTTGAGCAGCTGTTCGCGTTGCAGAAGGCGGCGCTTGAGGGTTAGTTAATTCGCCCGGCCCGGGCTCAGCTCCCGGTGCCGGCCCCTCTTCAAAATCATCCTTGCGCCCGTAACAGGGCCAAGCCCGCATTCCCGTGTCAGTTCCCGATATCGTAATCAACCACAACCGGCGCGTGGTCGCAGAAGCGCGTATCGGGATCGATATAGGCGTTTTCGATCGTCTTGCGGATTCCCGGCGTCAGGATCTGGTAGTCAGTTCGCCAGCCGGCATGTCGGCGGGAGCCTGACAGCACCGAAGGCCACCAGGTGTACTGGTTGCCCTCTTTGTTAATGTATCGAAAGGCATCGGTGTAGCCGAGGGTCTCGAAGATCTCGTCCATCCAGTCGCGCTCGTGGGGCAGAAAGCCGGACACTTCCAGCTTGTGATAGCGCGGGCTGGCATCGGTGACGAGATGAACGGTCTGGAAGTTGCCGCAGATGATGTACTGGCGGCGTTTTCTGACGGTCTTCTGCAGATGCTGCATGAAGGCTTCCATGAAGGCATCTTTGTCGGCCTGGCGCTCGGGTGCCTCCAGGGCAGAGGGCACCAGTACTGACGCTACACTGACATCGTCGAAGTCGGCCTGGATGTAGCGCCCCTCCCGATCAGCGGGCTCGTAGGCGAAACCGTACATGATAGCTTTGGGGAATTGGCGCGTGTAAACACCAACGCCGCCGTCCGCCGGGTTTTCAGCATCAATAAAATAGGCCTCGTAACCTTCAGGAATGAAGCGCGGATCGTCGAAATCCGCGGCTTTGGCGCGATGGTCCTGAACGCAAACGACATCGGCATCCTGTTTGGCAAGCCACTTGAAGAAGCCGTCGGCGATGGCTTTTTCAAGGCCGTTGACGCTGATGCTTACTACCCGCATAGATGTTCCCTGGTATGGTTTGCGTGTATGATACCGGCTTCAGATTATTTGAAAAGAAGCCAGGACTCCCGCGTACCCCATGCACGACTATCAGCTTGAGTTTATCCGCTTCGCTATTGAGCGAAAGGTACTGCGGTTCGGCGAATTCACCCTCAAATCCGGCCGGGTCAGCCCCTATTTTTTTAACGCGGGCCTTTTTAATACCGGCGCCGACCTGGACCGCCTGGGCCGCTTCTATGCTGCAGCACTAGAGCAGAGCCACCTAAGCTACGACGTTCTTTTTGGTCCCGCCTATAAGGGTATTCCGTTGGCCGCCGCCACTGCTATTTCCCTTTCCCGGGACTATAGTCTGGATGCGCCCTATGCGTTTAACCGTAAGGAAGCCAAATCCCACGGCGAAGGCGGCAGCATCGTGGGCACGCCGTTACAGGGGCGCGTGCTGATTATCGATGACGTCATAACAGCGGGCACGGCTATCCGCGAATCGGTGGAAATCATTACTGCTGCCGGAGCAACCCCTGCCGGGGTTCTGATTGCACTGGATCGGCAGGAGCGCGGCCAGGGTGCCCTCTCAGCGATTCAGGAAGTCGAATCTGCCCTGTCTGTACCGGTAGTCAGCATAATCAATCTGGCTCAAATTCTTGAATACCTCAAGCAAACACCGGAATTTACCGCTCAGGCAGCTCGTGTGGCCGCTTACCGGGAACGCTACGGCATATAAACGATCAACTATAGTGCTTGCATAAACTTAGCCCCTTCCTGAACAAAGGGGACCTGCTCCAGGGACGCAGCAGTCAGCCACCTCTGGCAGTGGGTCTCTGATGACGAGGCTCGACGCACGGATTGTGCGAGGGCCATCGCCCCGCCCAATCATGCAGAACCAGAATCATCTGTTATGCTTCAGCTGTATAGCTGTACCAAAGGGGCCGCGCCACCGTCATGATTCGACTCACCAGACTGCTGCAATCTCTAGGCATTCTTGCCGCGGGTCTGACGTTGTCCGCTGCGGTCACCGCCGGCACTTTATATCGCTATCAGGATCAGGAGGGTAACCCGGTAATCAGCCATACCCTGCCCCAAGAAGCCTCTCAGCGTGGCTATGAAATACTGACCACAAGCGGTCGCGTCATTGAAACTGTTCCACCGGCCCTGACCGATGCCCAGCGCGCGGCGAAGGAAGCGGAAGAACAAGCCCGCGTCGCTGAGCGTGAAAAACAGGCCCGGCAACGTGCAGCGGACCGTCAGTTGCTGCGGACCTTCAGCCATCCGGACGACGTCGTGCGGGCGCTGGAGCGCAAGCTGGAACAGATGCGCAGCCTGATCGAACTCAAGCAGGGCAATGTCGTCAATATTCGCTCCCAGATCCGCAACGAGCAGTCCCGTGCGGCGGATGCCGAACGCGCCGGTCGTACGATCCCTGTAGAAGTACTCCATAAAATACAGGCACTACAGCAGGACATCAGCGAAACCGAAGCAGAAATCGCGCGTCAGGAATCGGCTATCAGCAGCACTGTAGCGGACTACGAAGCCATGGCGGACCGGGTCGAGGATCTCACGGAAAAGCAGCGTACCAAACCGCTGCCGGGCGAGATGCCCCCGAAGAGTCAAGGGGGCCAGCTGCCCCAATGAACCGCCTGGTTGGCAACAAAAAAGGGCGCCTCTTGCAAGGCGCCCTTTCTCGTTATGCTGCCTGGATCAACCTAAGCTGACGCAGTGCTGGTGCTGGCCGTGCCACGGCTGCTCTGGCTGCTAGCCGTTTTCTTGGCAGTAGTCGACCGACGGGTGCTGGTCTTTTTTGCAGGCTGCTTGGAGTTGCCTGACTTGGCGCCTGCTGCAGCGGCTTCTTTATCGATTCGCGCGATAAGGTCAGCAGCATAGCCATTGGCGCGCTCGTTCAGGGTGCGCAGTGACGAGTAGAGGCTCTTGGCATATTGGTTATGAGCCTGGCGCACGGACTTGAAGCTGTAGCTCTTGGCTTCTTTTTCCAGCTTTTCAGCGAAATCGAACGGACGGGTGACCATACGCTTGTGGCGGATCTCGGCGTTATCTATGCCTTTATCAAGCAGGGTCTGGAACTGCTTCTGATAAGATTTGAGTTTACCCATGATAATTCCTCCTAAGTCGTTTTTCCGATAGCTTCGACCGCATCGCCCTCGAAGGGCGGCGTCTTTTAGTGCAAGCTCACGTATTAAACTAAGGATTTAAATTAGAATAATCATACTAGTCTCAACTTTATCTGAATCCGACCCACCAGCTCTTCCCGCAAGAAACTGACTCCTTCCCCGACTCATGCTGCGCCAAATGCCCTAACGTCAGGATGTTCATTCCCGGCCTTAATATTAATAAATTTTAATTTAAAAAATTTCATCAGAAAATCATAACGTTAAAATTTTTCAATGAACACACCCCGTCTAGCGCCTTGATTCCGGTCACTTGATTAGCATAATCACCTACTCTTAACCGCTTGCATTAATTTCAATTATAAAAATCGAGTTCGAACCGGCTCAAAGGATTTTCTCTATGGCTCTCTTCCCAGCGCATCTGCGACCGGGGCAAATTTCTCATGCTCGCGTTCTGGCAGCATGGGCTATTGCCCTCCTGCTTAGCGCGTGCAATGCGGACAGCTCCAATATCCGCAGCTCCCAGAGCGTCAGCGCAGAACGCCAGCCAGTGAGTAGCGGGGCACAGAGCCAGAAGCGCAGCACGAGCAGCTGGATCAGCAGCAGTAGTAAACTGCCCGGCAGCACCTCGGCTCGCCGTTCAAGCTCAAGTTCTGAGGAGCTTGGTGAAGCTCCTGCCGCCCTGACTTCCAGCGGTGCGCCAGCCCGGGTCAAAGGCACGAGGGAGATACCCCGGAGCTCATCCCGCCGCCCGGTCGATACCAGCTCTACCCATAAATCCCAGAAGCTAAGCTGGCAGCCGCCGTTGACCCGGGAGGATGGAAGCTCTCTTTATCCGGGTGAGATCCAGGGCTACCGCATCTATTTCAAAAAGGCTCACCACAGCCAGTTCCAGAGCATTCCGCTAAAAGACGCCAGCAAGACCACACTGGTCCTGGATGGTTTTTCCCCCGGGGTTTACCATTTTTCGATCTCGACTATTGATACGAACGGCCTTGAAAGCCGTCGCTCTACCACGGTTCGAGTCAACGTCACCTAGCGCGTGGGCAATCCGGCGCTCCACTGGATTGCCGCCAGAAGGTTTACCACCTGAACAGCACCCAGCTGGGAAGGCGCAAGCCCGATTCATCACGCCTTATATACCCCCCCTCCACGGGCACCAGGTAATAGGCTGGCCCAACACCTGGCTCGACTTTGATCTCCTGGATCTCACCGTTTACACGGTATTCGTAGTAGGTGTTGTCCTGGTCATTACGAATGACAATGGCTGGCCCCTGGTCTGAGCGCTGATACTCCGACGCGCGGATCGGCTCCTGTTTCGAGTCTTCCTGCGAATGGGCCTGGGGCGTGAGCGCCAGGAGAGTGAGGAGGGCCAGCAGCGGGTATTTTTTCATGATAGGATCGGGTCCGTTTCGGGGTTGATGCGCATGCGCTCGAACTAAAGAATCCCCCATGATATTGCCTAGCACGGCCTGGGACCAGACAAAGACCTGCCGCGCTTCCCAGAAACCAGGCAACCGAAGCTCAACGATCTCACGGACACCTTGCCCATGACCCAGGAAGCCGCTCCGGCGCCCATAGTACTTATCGACGGTTCCTCCTACCTTTTCCGCGCCTACCACGCTCTGCCGCCGCTCACCACCAGCAAAGGCCAGCCGACAGGCGCGATCAAGGGTGTAATCAGCATGATCAGGCGCCTGCAACAGGATTACCCCGGCTCACCACTGATTGCGGTATTCGACGCGAAGGGCAAGACCTTCCGGCACGACCTTTACGCCGACTACAAAGCCAACCGACCGCCAATGCCGGAAGACCTCGGTAGCCAGGTCGAGCCTATTTTTGCGATTGTTCGGGCCATGGGCATCCCATTGCTGGTTGAGAAGGGCGTCGAAGCGGACGACGTGATCGGCACACTGGCCTGCCAGGCCACTGCGAATGGTCGTGAAGCCATTATTTCAACCGGGGATAAGGACATGGCCCAGTTGGTGAGCGAGCATGTCACGCTGATCAACACCATGACGGGCACCTGTATGGACCGGGAAGGCGTCCGCGAGAAGTTCGGCGTGACGCCGGAGCAGATCATCGACTACCTGGCGCTGGTCGGGGACACCTCCGACAACATTCCCGGCGTCAATAAGTGCGGGCCGAAAACGGCGGTGAAGTGGCTGCAGGAGTATGGCGACCTCGACAACCTCATGGCCAATGCGTCCGGGATCAAGGGCAAGATCGGCGAATACCTGCGTGCCGCGGAAGAACAACTGCCCTGCTCCCGCGACCTGGCTACGATCAGGACCAGTGTGCCGCTGGAGCATACCCTCGAAAATACCCGCATGCGGGAACCGGACCCCAAGGCGCTCCTCGAGCTGTACACCGAGTATGAGTTCCGGGCCTGGATTGCTGAACTCGAAGGCGGGGGCGCAAGCGAGGCCGAGACCGCCCCGACCGTAACGCCGGTTAACACGTCTGCTGCCGACACTCACTACGAGATTATTACCACCCAGGTGGACTTCGACCGCTGGCTCGATCGATTGAAAAGCGTACCTGAGTTCGCCTTTGACACTGAAACGACCGGCCTCAACTATATGACGGCCGAGCTGGTCGGCGTTTCCTTTGCCGTTGAGCCCGGCACCGCCGCCTATGTGCCGGTGAAGCACGATTATATGGGCGCTCCGGAGCAGCTCGATCGCGAGGCCGTGCTGGAAGCGCTCAGGCCGCTGCTGGAAAACCCCGCAGCGCGTAAAATCGGCCAGAACCTGAAATACGACAAGAATATCCTGGCCAATCACGGCATCTGTCTCGAGGGCATTGCCGAGGACACGATGCTGCAGTCGTATGTGCTCGATTCGGTGGCTTCGCGGCATGATATGGATAGCCTGGCCCTGCGCTATCTGAACCGGCGCACCACGACTTTCGAAGAAATCGCCGGCAAAGGCGCCAAGCAGCTTACTTTCAATGCCATCGACGTGAATACCGGTGGCCACTATGCTTGCGAGGACGCTGATATCACCCTGGCCCTGCATCGGACGCTGCGTCCCCAACTGGCCCAGGCCCCCGGACTCGACTACGTCTACAGCCAGATCGACATGCCTCTGGTACCGGTACTGGCGCGTATGGAACGCCGGGGCGCCCGGGTGAACCCCGACCTGCTCCGGCGCCAGAGCCAGGAGCTGGCCGAGAAAATGGCCAACCTGGAAGAAGCGGCCTATGCGGAGGCCGGCGAAGCGTTCAACCTGGGATCACCCAAGCAGCTCCAGGTCCTGCTATACGAAAAGCTCGGCCTGCCTGTTGTGAAGAAAACGCCCAAGGGCGCCCCTTCCACCGCGGAGCCTGTGCTGGCAGAACTGGCTTTGACCCATGCCCTGCC
>CXWF01063636.1_pt1 | contig 11225 bp, 12 predicted proteins | sample 468421 | NCBI WGS metagenome assembly CXWF01 (sample SAMEA2620812, study PRJEB7988) | marine metagenome | biome: marine biome (ENVO:00000447); feature: surface water layer (ENVO:00002042); material: "saline water (ENVO:00002010), including plankton (ENVO:xxxxxxxx)" | depth 5 m
GATCGCCAGCGTGACCCAAGGCCGCCCAATTGGTTTGCGTTCAAAACTGTCGACGAGAATGATGTCCGCAGGCGTATGGTCGATTTGCACGACCTCCAGTGGCCGGTTTGCCTTGTTGTCGCCTACGACCGGCGCAAATTTCTGGCGGGCCGCCTTTGCGCCTTCGCGTGCCTTGGCAATTTCACGGGCATCCATTGCATCCAGCCTGCGCTGAACCGTCCGACGTGTCGGCGGTTGCAAGCCCTGCTGCCAGCACGCGCTTCGGATTTCTGTCACGATGCGCGACAGGCTTGGGCGTTCCCGCCGTAAGAAATAACGGCGAAGATGTTCTTCGATCACCGCTTCCACCTTGCCGGATATCAAGGTTGTACCAGTCGGGCGGCCCCGTTTCCGAGAAGCCAGCGCGCTGGTGCGCCCACCCTCTTCGGCCAGACGCTTTATCCAGCGCCAGACAGTCGCCCTGCTGACACCAAGCTCCCAAACGGCGTCATTGATGCCACTTTCCAGACTGCCAGTTCCTTTGAGATATGCCTGAACAAGCGGACGCAGAACGGCCGCCCTGCGCGCCTCCTCAGCACCAGCGGCAACGAAGTCTTCGCGATCATCATCCATCAATATTTGCCACACGAAGCTGCGAACCCTGTCTCAGGTTTAAGGGCAAAAATATCGGATTTAAAGGCAAAATATCATATTTAAGGGCAAAGCAAGGCCGTTGATTTCGTTGGATTTCTCATCTCACAATTAAGGGCTACGCGACACCAAGCTCGACCGTTCCTTCGGGTCGGTATGATTGCCGTGCCACCGCGTGCGATGACGGCGCCGTGGCAGCGGCGGGTATCGTAGGCACCATCCGCGGTCACGGTGCCGATGTCCTCGTCCTCGGGGATCTGGCCCAACAGGTCCGGCAGGACTGGGCTGTCGCCTTCCCGGCTAGGGGTGAACTCGACGGCCCGGATATCCGAGGTGGCGATATCCATCGCCAGATGCACCTTGCGCCATTGGCGGCGGCCCTGAACGCCATGCTTGCGGGCCTGCCATTCGCCGTCGCCAAGAAACTTGATGCCGGTGCTGTCCACCAGAAGATTCAGCGGCCCTTCGGCACGGCGATAGGGGATCTGCACCTTGAGGGTCTTCTGTCTGCGGCACAGCGTCGAGTAGTCCGGAACGGGCCAGTCTAGCCCTGCCAGGCGCAGGAGGCTCGCGACCATTCCGGCTGTCTGCCTGAGCGGTAGCTTGAACAGAACCTTGAGCGACAGGCAAAACTGGATCGCGGCATTCGAAAAGACCGGCGGGCGCCCTGGGCGTCCCTCATGCGGCGCGTGCCAGGTCATCTCCTTGTCCAGCCAGATCAGCAGCGATCCGCGCTTCCTGAGCGCATCGTTGTAGCTGGACCAGTTCGTCGTGCGGTAGCGGGCGGGCTTGGGCTTGCTCATGCAGATCGTCTAACCGCATGGATTCCCGATGTGAATCCTTCACCGACTGAGTTCTGCAACAACGCCCAGTGCATCACCCAAAAAAAGGGAAACGACGCCAGACCGAGAAGCCTGACGCCGCGCTAGAAAAAAACCCCTGAACACGGTTCTTCTAGCGCAGTGTCCGAACCCCTGCAACCAGCAAAGTGTTTTTGCTGGCAAGAATGTTGTTTGCTCTCGACATGGCATCGTCTCTCTCAGGAGATACGACCATGGAACCAACGACTGGCCTGATCCTAAGGCGGATCACGCAGACAGACCTCTCTGTTTCGGCGCACAAACTGGCCACGCTCATCCTCGACGGAATTGCGTGGAAGGACGGGTATAACGGCCTGCCCCGCGGCACGGCTGCCTTCACCCTGTCCTCTCTGGCAGCGAAGATGGGCGTCTCGCGCCAGTACCTGAGCGTTCTGCTGAGTGAGCTTGAAACTTCTGAACTGAAGCTTGAGCGCGAGAAGTCGAACGGCAAGTTCGCCCCCTGGCTCTTCCGCTTCGCGGCCTTTGACGACGGCGAACAGACCCACGATCTCGTGTCAGACGGAGACGACACATCACTATCTAGAGAAGAATCTAACAAAACTATATTCACAGGACAGATCAACATTGACGGTTGCTCGAACGTGTTCCGAACATGCTGGGCCGAGCTGATCAAGGCCGCGAAGAGCGCCCTACCCTGCTGGAACGTCGATACGCAAGTGATCTGGGAACGCTTCCTTGCCTTCAACCGGGCCCGTGGGAACAGCAAGGTTCCGGCCGGTTTCCTGCTCGGCTTCATGCGCCGGTGGCGCACCTCGCTTGGAGAAGCGACGCGCCCACCGGCTCTCCCCGCACCACAGCCGGTTCAAGAGCCACGAGAGCGCGAGCTGCACGAACAGATCAAGGCTGCGCCAAGCTCGAACCGCCAGTTTCACGCGTCAGACCTGTGTCGCGTCATAGGGCAAGCGGCGTACGATGCGCGCATTGTCGCCGTGATCCGGCAGTTCGGTTGCCCGAGGTTCACTGCTACGCTTGCAGTCCACGGGCGTGCAGTCCTGGCGGGCGAAATCTCGCGGTGATGATGGATCGGGTGCCACAACTCTGGCCAGAACGTATTCAGTCAGGGCAGTTCTGGGATCAAAGCAGGTCGGCGAATTGCTCCAGGTCGGCAACCGTGGCGACCAACCCCTGCTGTGTCAGGATCGCGAGATACTCGTCGACGCTTTTGAGCGGATTCTTGAGGCGCGCGCGAACTTTCCGCAGCGCGGAACAGACCAGACCGGGCGCGAGAGACAGTTGGTTCCGGAAAAAGTCGTCAGGGTGTTGGGTCTCGATGCCAAAGGGCGCAAGTGCCGCTGGTGGGAAGTCCTTCAGGTTCTGCGTGACGATCGCGTCACAGCGCCCAACGATTGCCGCCGCCAGAACGTGCCGATCGTCAGGGTCCGGCAGTGTTAGGGCCGGCACCAATGCCTCGTAGCCGGTGACCAGACAGTCGCGTGTGGCCCTGTCCATCAAGTCGCGAGTTCGTTCCAGCGCGGCGCGCTCCCGATGAGGTTCATTGCGCAGAAGCGCATCAATCCACTCCCGATGGATATCGGCCGTCCACTTGGCCTTGAAAAGGTCTGTGACCGCCAACTGCATCAGTGCATCGCGCATCGGCGCGGGATAAAGGACGTTCGCATCGAACAGGACCGTGTACTGGCTCATTTCGAGCGGTAGCCCATGTCCTGCTCTTGAGCGTCGGCGGCCAGTTGATCGAGCGCAGCTTCACGCTCGGTATCGATCGCGGCCTTGTAGGACATCACGTCTTCCATGCGGACGCGGCGATGCTTGCCGACCTTCCGATGCGGTATGGCACCATCCTCGAGCAGCTTGATCAGGAACGGACGCGAGACGTTCAGAACCTCAGCGGCCTGTACGGTCGAGAGTTCGGCGTTCTCGGGGATGATGGTGACCCCCCGCCCCGCTGCCATCGCCTCGAGGATCTCCATGAGCAGCGATACGGCGCCCGCAGGAAGCTCGATCGGCTCCATCTGCTCGGAGTCCGTCACACGAAGTTTCAACGGCGCGCGCGCCTGGGCGAAGCGTGACAATGCCTGGCCAGAGACGCGCGCAATCGCTGCGTCCTGCGGCGTGGGCGGAAGATGTCGGTGTGCCAGCATGTTCATGGTGGTCTCCTCTCCGGTTTCTGTTCTCTACCACCATATATGAAATAAGTGCAACAAATGCATTAAGTGTTGGTGAGTTTCTGCGCGCCCTGCCGCGTGCTCGCGGTTATCGCTGCTGTCGAGTGAGCGGGTGAGACCCACGCTAACCTTCAGTTTGTCGCCTTCCACATCCTGAACCGCCCCTGTCCTGTCACCTCGCGGATCAGACCCCGCTCTTGCATCCATGCAAGGTTGCGCTGAACAGCGGCGCGACTGGCACTCGTCAGGGCCTGGGCCATTGGCGCAGAGACGAGCGGCCATTCGGTCAGCACTGCGCGCAAGGCCGGCGGCGTCCTGCCCGAGAGCAATGTCATTTCGGCTTCCGCCCGCGCCGACCATGCCTCGATATCGTCAAGGTGCCGCACCGCGGTCAGGCACGCGGCTTCCATCCCGTATAGCCAGCGTTCCAGACGTTCGAACGGTGAACCACCGGCTCGTAGTCCCCCTGCCCCGCCCATGGCCAGAGGCGTGAAGACTGCGCCTCTTCCATCGCTGGCCGCGATCCGCGCAGCTGCGACAGCCGCTTCCATACGGTCGTCGTGCTGCCCGAGCCCCGCGAGGCGCCAGAGGTGAAAGCCCGCGCAAGCGCGAGTGATCGGGTGCAGGTCCGTGGCCTGCCCCATCAGATCCAGCCAACCGCTCGCGCGATCCACGAACGGCTCGGTCTCATCACTGATGTTCTCGGGGTCGCGACGGTCGAGGAAGGCGGAAAGGTCCTGCTCCGGTCCCGGTCCACCCGTCAGTCGCCGAATCGCCCATCCGACTCGCGCCAGCGCCGCCGTGTCGTCCTGGACACCGGACAGGCGCAGCGAGATCCAGAGCGCCAGCCGGTCTTGGCTGATGCGGTCACCGGTGTGCCAGCTCAAATCTGCGGCCTCCATCAGCGCAAGCCGATGCCGCCATCCTTCCGGTCCGCGCTTCAACCGGTCGTCCAGCGCGCCGACGCGACCGGCCACACGGGCAAGACGCGCGGCCTGCCCGCCCTCTGCCTTCCGCCATTCGTCGAGGACCTCGGTTTCACGCGGTTCGGCCCGTGGTCCCGGCGGCAAATAGTCCGGCTCGTCGTCCATCGGACCGGGCAGAAACCACAGGTCGTCCTCAGACGCCTGTTCGACCTCCTCAGCATAAATGCCGAGCGCGTCGGATTCATCATACAATGCGGGGGTTCCAGGCCTCATATGCGCAAAATACAGCTATTTTGAGCTTTACCCAAGGGTTTTATCAGAGTGCGTTTGTACACCTTACATAGCACGCGCGCGCGATGGTCCGCGAGACCTCCCTGATCGCGCTCTGCGTATGGAAACCAAGGGCTTTCTGATGAACAGCGCCACAGAGCGCGCCCTTGCATTCATTTACAAACGGTCGTTTATTGGCGATACCTTAAATTGCAAACAGGCCGGTTTCATGCCCTTGATAGGCTACGCCCGTGTTTCCACAGAGGATCAAACCCCCCTGCCCCAGTCTGAGGCCCTTCAGTCTGCGGGATGCGCCGAAATTTTCGAAGAGCACGCCTCGGGCGGTAATCGCGCGCGACCGGTGCTGGCACGCGTGCTCGAACGCGTCCAGAGCGGCGACACGCTGGTTGTCGTACGGATCGACCGGCTTGCGCGTTCTTTGTCGCACTTGCTGGAGGTGATTGAGCGGCTGGAGGGCAAAGGAGCCTTCTTCCGCTCCCTGCAGGACCCCATCGACACTGCATCGCCGCAAGGCAAGTTTACGTTGCAGGTTTTGGGCGCTGCTGCCGAATTCGAACGCGCCCTGATCCGCGAGCGCACCAAGGCCGGGCTGGCCTCTGCGCGCGCCAAAGGTCGCGTTGGTGGCAATCCTGGGCTAAGCGCCAAGGATCCCGCCGCGCTGCGCAAGGTGCGGCTGGCGCGACAGGACGGCTACATGGAGCGCCTGAACGAGACCGCGCAAGATTGGGTGCCCCATGTGCGCCGCTTGCGCCCCGATATGGCATGGGAAGACGTCCTGCGGATTATCAATGGCCCCCTGCCCCCAGATCGCCATTGGACCCAAAGCCGCCTGCTCCGCGCCGTGAAAGCATATGTGCGCGACGGCTTTCTGCCCGCTGAAGTGCTTGGACGCGCTGGACGTCGCGAAACCGACGATCGCCTGCCCGCGATTGTCGCGGCAATCAAAGGTGCTGACCCCGAGATCACCTTGCAGGCAATCTGCGTCCGGCTTGAGACTATGCGTGAGCGCACCCCTCGAGGTCGCACGAGATGGCAGCCGTCGTCGGTCAAGATGTTGCTCGAACGAGCGGAGCGACTTGGTCTAATTTCATCAGAATCGGCTCACTCCCGACTGTAACTAGCAGGGACTCATCCAACTGAATCTATCGCTCCAGACGCCGTCAGAAGGTCAATTGTGCCATTGGTTGTATGGGTTTGGCTGAAACCATCCAAACAATTCGGATTGGCAGCTTGAAGCGCGATCGCGTCGACTTAATGCAATAAAATCAAACGTTTGCGGCTATCCTGATGCTACTGAACCTATTGGTGCTGTGGATAACTTTCACACTACATCTAGATTCTTCTTGCCGGACTCACTGGATCGTGGCATTCCCATTCTGACGGCAAAACGCGTCAGATGCGCTGTACACCGTCAGAATGACCAAGAGCCTCAACAGAGGCCGAGAGTGGGCGGCAGGATATGGATGATCGTAACGTTGGATACGCGCAAGGCATAGGGTCTTCCGACATCGGAGCATTTGCCGACAATCTGGCTGAGTCTTTGGATCGCCAGATGAAGATCGCTTTCGAGCCCGAAGAACGAAAGTCCCTGCGCCGTTTCAGTTCTACTGAGGTCGCCAGCCTCCTGCGCGTGAGCACATCTAACCTGCGCAACCGCCACAAGGACGGCAGCTTCCCGGAAGTGCATACAGACAACCGCGGACACCGGTTCTACACAGCCCAAGAGATTGATGAGTTGCGCGATATTCTTGGGCGCACTGGAAAGAACGCAGAAAGTTACCGCCCTGGTCGACGTGAGGGCGATCGTCTCCAGGTGATATCCGTCGTCAATTTCAAAGGCGGATCGTCAAAAACGACAGCAACGATACATCTTGCACAAAGGTATGCCTTGCGAGGCTACCGAGTGTTGGTCTTGGATCTCGATCCGCAGGCAAGTTTGACCACCTTTTTCGGCTTTCGGCCCGAGCTCGAGTTCGCCGAAGGCGGCACAATCTATGATGCCCTGAGATATGAGGAACAAGTTCCACTCTCAGCCGTCATCCAAAAAACCTACTTCCACAAGCTCGATATGGTCCCAGCGGGCCTAATGCTATCGGAATACGAAACTGAGACGGCAAACGCCCTCGCCCGCCGGGTGCAGCCCATATTTGCGGAGCGTCTCGCCTTGGCGCTTGAGGAAGTAGAGGCGAATTACGACATCGTTCTGATCGACTGCCCACCTCAACTTGGTTTTTTGACCCTTACGGCGTTGGCAGCCTCTACGGGACTTTTGGTAACCGTGGTACCTGGCATGCTCGACATCGCTTCCATGAGCCAGTTCCTGAAACTTGCTTCGGAAACGGTCAAGGCCGTGGAAGAAGCCATTGGCCGGCGCGTTACCTGGGACTTCGTAAAGTTCTTGATCACGAGATACGAACCGTCGGACGGGCCTCAGACGCAAATGGCGGGCTACCTGAGATCGATCTTGGCCGGACAGGTCATGACTGAAACAATGTTGAAATCTACGGCAATCTCGGACGCTGGTATGACCCAGCAAACCGTCTACGAAGTTGATCCGAGCCAATTCATCAGAAAAACGATTGATCGCGCCCTGACTAGCGTGAACGGCGTTGGCGATGAGTTGGAACAGACAATCCAAATGGCATGGGGGCGTCGCTGATGGCCCGAAACATCTTCAATCAGCCACCAAAGGACGAGAAGGAGAGCGCGGCCCCCTCCCCTACCCCACCAAAGGCAGCAAAACTGCCAGGATCTGTTGGCGGATTGCGCGACTCTTTGCGCGAGATTACCGCGAACTCGATCCGTGACATCGAGCCCGACCAGATTGATATGGATGGCCTGCGCGATCGGTTGGTGCTGGAGGATTCCAGTATTGATGAGTTGGCCGAAAGCATTCGCAAGCATGGGCAACAAGTGCCGATTATGGTCCGTCCATCAGCGCAACCGGACAGATACCGCATCATCTACGGTCGACGCAGGCTTGCAGCGATCCGCATGGTCGGTGGAACGGTCAAGGCGATCGTCCGAACCTTGGATGACGACGCATCTCTGATCGCACAGGGCCAAGAGAACAACCTCCGACTAGACCCGTCTTTCATTGAGAAATCTCTTTTTATTAAAGAGATGCAGGAATCAGGTTACAAGCCAAACGTCATCCAGGATGCTCTCGGCTTGACACGGCAGGGCGTGTCCAACCATCGCGTCGTCATAGAGCAACTGCCAGAAGGGCTTGTACAGCTGATAGGGCCGGCACATGGCATCGGACGACGTCAATGGGGTGACCTGGCTGCTTTCTCGAAAAAGATAGATCTGGTGAACACGGCCAAAGAGGTGATTGCCGCCCTGCCCGACGACACTCCAAGCGCGGAAAAGTTTCAGGCAGTCTACTCGGCTTGCTTGAACAAGGCACGAAGCGACAAGAAGCAAGCCAACGGCAGCCTAACGTCCGTCGTCAAAGATGCGGACGGTAGCTCTGTGGGAACGCTGACAATCGATCAGAAAACGATCGCCATCAAGATCGCCAAGAAGGACAACCCAGAATTCGGCCAATGGATCGAAGAGCGCGCGGAGGCAGCGCTCTTGAAGCTCTTCGAACAGTGGCGGAATGAGAGCGGCTCTGGGTCCTAAGCCCCGAGCCACACAGAGCAACGAGAGCAGAGGAGAAAAGCGAAGGCCAGAAGAAAAGAGCCCCCCAAAGTTTCCCCTGGAGAGCCCTCATCATTCGATTAGCACTCATGATGTAGCAACCTCCAGCAAACCGGTCAAGAGTCACCGATTCGGTGGACCGATTTTTATTGCCTTTTCTTGAGCGAAATCTCGGGAAGAGACTGGGAAGTTGTGGGCCGAACGGTCGTCGTGAAGAAACCATGGCATTTACAAAACTATCGATCAGAACCGCTGGTGCTGATGCATCACGCGGCTCAATTTCTGCGGCTGAAACCGACATCTGGACCATCTTCAGGGCACTAAGAGATGCACGTAGCGTATTCGGTCTGCGTCCTGGCCATATCCAAACACTTCAAGCCATGCTCAGTTTCTTGAAGCCCGGCCATGGCGAAACGGTTTTCGCGTCCAACGACTCGATTTGCCAGCGCGTCGGCGGAATCGACGAACGGACACTCCGCAGGCACATCAACCGCTTCGTCGAACTCGGGTTCATCAAACGCAATGACAGCTCGAACAGAAAGCGCTACCGCGTTCGCTCATCCAGCGGGGAATGCATCAGCTATGGACTGTCTCTAACCCCCCTCCTCCAACGTGCGAGCGAGATTATCGCCATCGCACATGAGATGGAAAATAACCGGCGGGATCGGATATTTGTCCGCAAACAGATCCTGACAAAGCTCGCCCATTTGGAAGAGCATGATCCCAGCAACACATTCATCAACCACGCACGGAGAGCTCTACGCAGGAAGCTGAGCCTTACCGAATACCACGCGCTGCTCGCCGACACGGACAAAGAATGCCAGACTTTGTATACCCCAGATAACCCACCAGAAACTGTGGAGTTGCCCGCCAATGACGGACAAACTGTCCGGCACCAATCTATGTCTGAAGAAGAAAAAAAAGATTTAGATAGCAACATAGGCAATGAAGCTCTGAAACCAGACTTGCTAACCTCAGTCTGCGATCAAGCGACATCGTTCTCCACAGAGAGACTTAGAGACTGGTTGGACATTGAAAACCATGCTCGAACTCTTGCACCCATGATGGGGATTCACCCAGAAACATTTGAGAAAGCCAAGAATGCAGTAGGAGCTCAGAAAGCGTCATGCGCGATCTTCATCATGCTACAACTTGGACAACGCATCAGGGATTTTGGAGCGTATTTTCACAGTATCACCTTGGGCCAACGTCAAGACCAGTTTGATCCAGTGACTTTGATCAAGCGTCTATCCAAAACTGCTATGCAAACCGCCTAGTGTCCACCGCGGTGGACGTCTGGCTGGCAACTAGTCCAATGACGCGCGGTCTCTCCACATGCATCAAAGCCACCGAGTCTAATTCCAATAGGGCGATACTGCGCGGTCATTCCGTGTTCCTCCGACCGGCCGATGTCCACCGCGGTGGACAGATCCGACACCAAGTCTCACAACTCACATGCGTGACAGCCGCTCTTCGTCATCCACCATTTCCAAAGAACCGTTGTTGTCAGTCCAAGCCCACAACACGATGTTGAAGTCCGATGATGACGCGCCCTTGGCAAAACTCTGGATCAGAAGCCCTGCAAAACGGTCCGCTATGAGGGCGCGTGCTAACTCCTGTGTCGGCACCAATTGGTTATCGAGCATCTTCATGCGCCATGCAGGGTCGGCAAGCATCGCCTCGGTCGCGCCATACCGGTCAAGTCCGTCCTGATAGCGGGTATCGAAAATAGGCCCAAGGTCGGCCTTGTAGGACACCAGAATCGTGGGTTGCAGGCTGCCGACCTGGTTGGCTTCTCTAAGAGCGGTCGCGGGATCCAGCGAGGTGTAGAGGGCAGGGGTGCCCTTGGCGTTAAAGCGCCCCCCATAGAGTTCAGCGCCTCGTCCAGACAGAGGTTCACGCGCATAGACCGGATTCAGGGCGCGATAGAGTGGCCCTGTGTAGCGTCCATCTTTCAGCGGCATCAGGCAAAGACGCCCGCATCGACCGCATCGATGTATTCCAGAACTTGCTGCGCTTTGCCTTCCTGCACCAGCTGCATGGCTGTCCGGCCATCAAAGCCGGGTAGGGGCTCTGACCGGTACCATGCATAGGCCATCAGTTCCGAGCCGAAGCGAGGTTCGACTTTGTTCAGCACCTCTACCAATTCGCGCAGCCGGCGCTGCGTCTTGTCCGAACCGATGCGGGCTCGCCTCTGCAACGCGTCTTTGCCCAAGCCGACAGTCAATGCGATCTCTTCTGCTGATGTGCGTAGCACCGCGGCGATCTTGCGCGGTTCGAATTGCCCAGCTTCAGCAAAGTTCGTGATGTGCATGATCTATGCTCCTACGGTGATACTGACGGTATATAGCGGCAACATCGCTGAATTTCAAGCTGACAAGAGATGCTGCGCCTTCGTTTTCCGTGCTAATCCGTAACGCTGCATTGCTCTAAACGAAGCAAATCCTGATTTTTGGGCTTGAGAAGTCGCCGTTGGAGCGCTTTTGCCGATCGAGAACGTCAGATAAGTTATTGATACTATGAGAAAGACTGCAGCAGTCGGGCCGGAGTTGCCGATATGGCTTGCCGACTTGGTTCGGAACAGCCACTTACTGCATGCAGTCACTGGGGTCCGCGGTGGTGTCGGACCCTCGGCCGTTCCCCCGGACCAGTTGGCTGGTGAAAAGGGAAAGTGGACTTCGGTTTTTTGTGACTGACGGATGAGGGCCTTTGGGGTCCCTCAGATGGGT
>CXWF01012264.1_pt1 | contig 11135 bp, 11 predicted proteins | sample 468421 | NCBI WGS metagenome assembly CXWF01 (sample SAMEA2620812, study PRJEB7988) | marine metagenome | biome: marine biome (ENVO:00000447); feature: surface water layer (ENVO:00002042); material: "saline water (ENVO:00002010), including plankton (ENVO:xxxxxxxx)" | depth 5 m
GGTTTAGAAATAGACAAACTAAACAAAAAAGAATTACAAGAGTTTGTTAGTATGGATGGTGAACCTTATGAATTAATAAATGTTATTGACAACAAGTATCAAGAAATAGCTGAATCTTTAATAGATGCTGCATGTTATAACAAAACATATGGAGGTACATGGGTATGATAAACACAAGAAGTCAAGATATTGCAAATATATCAGGTATTAACTTTCACATTGTAGGTTGCGGGGCTATTGGGAGCTCCGTAGCCATGCAATTAGCAAGACTTGGAGCTAATCAATTTTATTTATATGATTTTGATAAAGTTGGTATAGAAAATGTAGGCGTAAGTCAATATGTGAATGAAGATGTTGGTAAAAGTAAAGTTCAAGCATTACGTTCTCATCTTTGGAGCATAGATGATAGCATAATAAGTGATATTACTATTGATAAATTTAAATATTATGAAGGTAATAAAGATGATATACTTGTATTAGGTTTAGACAGTATGTCTGCACGTATGGAAGTAGTTAAATTATTAGCAAAATGCCCTAATAAACCATCATTTGTGATAGATGGTAGGATGGGTGCAGAACAATATCAACAATACATATATGATAATATTACTGTAAGTAAATACACTAAAGATTGGTATTCTGATGAAGATTCTGATCCTGAACCATGCACTCGTAAAGCTACATCTTACTGTAGTAATATGAGTGGTAGTTTTATTTCTAATTCTATTAAGAACATAGTTATGAAACAACCATACTTCAAAGAAATTATTTTTAATTTTTCAACAATGATACTTGATAAAAAGAAATTAATTTCGTAAATTTAAAACCCTTCTTAAGGGTTCAATCGATAACATAGAGTGAGGCAGACACTTCGCATTTAAGCATAGTATCTTCATACGTCTGCCTTTACTCGTTTCAAAAAGGAGAGAAGATGAGTCAATTAGACATATCAAAACAAACTGGCATTGCTAAAACTATCTTAGAAGATAAAGCAAAATCAGAACAAAAAGAACTAGAAATATGGCAAAAAGAATCAAAAGTTAATTCTTGGAAGTCAGATCATTTAGACAAATTAGCTGGTGCTCTTGCTAAAGCTCAATCAGAAATGGAAGGAGCCAAAAAAGAAAGCACTAATCCGTTTTTCAAATCAAGTTATGCTGATTTGCATGCAGTTATTAAAGCATCTTTCCCACATTTATCTAAATATGGGTTATCAATTACACAAGGTAATGAAATGATAGAAGGTGCTGTATGTGTTACTACTACATTACTACATGAATCAGGTCAATGGATTAGATCAAAAGTAAAACTACCTCTTGCAAAAGTTGACGCACAAGGTGTTGGTTCAGCAATTACATATGGCAGAAGATACGGTTTATCTTCAATGGTAGGTATCGCTCAGTATGATGACGATGCAAATTCAATTCGTAAATAATAAGGAGAAGAAATGCGAACAATAACAGTAAAAAAGACTACTGGTGGTAAATTTTCACCAGGTTGGAAAGAAGCAGAGATAACAAAAGCTGCATATGGAGACTATAATGGTACCAAATACATCGATTGTTTCTTTAAAGACTATCCAGACTCACTTAACTTAAGAATATACGAGAAACGTGGTCAAAATGGCGAAGAGTTTGCTATTGGTAGACTATTCAGATTTGCTAATGCTGGTATATCAGAAGTCTTAAATGGTGCTGATGGTGAAAGTGTTGTTAAAATAGATGATAGTCCTTCTACATTGATGGGTAAAAAAGTTAATATTTTTATGTACAAAGATGGAGAATATAGTAGAGTATTATCTAGTGTAGCTCCTACAGTATTTGAAAATCAACTTGAATCATTCAAAGATAATGATGTAGAATATTGGAAGTCTCAAGCAGAAAATTATTACCAAAAATACGTAGCTCATAAAATAGCTAATGGTAATACCTCCGAAGAAACAACTAGTAAGGTAGAAGTACCCTTCTAGTTAATTGTTAGTTAAGCAATATAGAGAGTCAATAACTGGTCCTGTAGGAATATGTGAGGCTCTCTATATAAATATAAGGAGAAAATATGGCAGGTTTAGCAAAAATAGGTGGTAAAGTAAGATCATCAGAAGGTGGTAAGAAAAAACAACCTAAATCAAAAAGAAAAGAATCTTTTTATGATAGAGCTTATAGGTTAAGAAGAGAACTTCCTTGGCCATATAATACGTTAGTCGATTTGAAAAACAAGAAGAAGGATAAAATATTATGATAAAAGAATTTGCGTTCGGATTATCGAACAGATGCCACTTTCAAGAAGCTTCTAAAGCAAGCGAATGGATGGGGCTTGATAGAGATACATTTGTATCATTATACGATTACGATAAAGATGTTATAGATTATGTGCAAAAAAAAGGTAAACTAGCAGGATATACTGGTTCAATATATATGCCTGATGAATTTATATTAGATGTAGATGGTACAAATACTTTAAATGCAAGAGATAAACTGTTAGGACTGTACATTATACTTAATGATATGAATCTTACTTATAACACATATTTTAGTGGCACTGGATTCCATGTGGGCATACATTCGTCTGCTTTTAGATGGAAACCATGTGAAGATTTGCATATGAAAGTTAAAAAAGAATTAACTAGTAAAGGTATATTTGAATATGCAGATCCATCAGTTACAGACAAAACAAGAATTATAAGGTTGTTAAATACTAAAAATAGTAAATCTAATTTATACAAGGTTCAAATTGATCCTATAATAAATGTATTAGATAAAGATAACAATGAGTTTTTACAGGAGTTAGAATCTTATGCAAAACAACCACAAAAAATACTCAATGATGACATTGAATGCAACGTAGTATTTGATGTATTAGGAGCGAGTCAACAAACCTTGCACACAGGTAATAATGTTGAACAGTTGACTGAGGAGCCTGTCCTCTCAAAAGGTAGACAACCAGATCCAATGAACTATCCATGTATACAAAGAATGTTATATGGTAGTGTTATTGGTAGCAGACATATGGTAGCACTTAGATTATCAGCATGGATGAGATGGTTGTACCCTGAAGATACAGTTAGATTGCTAATGAATGATTGGAGACAAAGAGTTGACAATCCAGAAAAACCATTTACACAAAAAGAACTAGATGCTATCATAGATAATTGTTATGATGGTCATGATGGTCAAGGTTACAGATATGGGTGTAATGATGTTATTATGGATAAACATTGTCAAAATACTTGTAGATTATTCAAATCTAAAAAATCACAAAATACTATGGATGCAGAGATGATGGAAAAAGAAATGATAGATTTCTATAAACGTGATCTTAATCCTATTAATTTCAAAGAAGCTTACAATTGCGACTTCCCTATATATCCAGGTGAAGTTGTTATCTTACAGGCTCCTCCTGCTTCTATGAAAACTATGTTTCTACAAAATATGATGGTTGCTTTTAAAAGACCTACATACTTTATAGAAATGGAAATGTCACCAAGACAGATATGGTCTAGGTTTGCTATGATAGAAACTGGTATGTCAGAAGAAGAACTTGCTGAACATTACAGAAAATACAACAATGGTATAAGTCAAAAGTTTAATTGGTTGACTGTAGACTTCGGTTCTTTATATACACATGAATTAGAAAAAAGAATCGCTACCTTACCTGTTAAACCAGAGATAGTTGTTGTTGACCATATGGGCTTATTTAGAAGCAAAAAACATGATCACAATATGAAAGTAGAAGAAGCAAGTCAAGCATTGATGGAGCTTGCAGTAAAACATAATGTTATTGTATTTACTGTTAGTGAGATTAGTAAGCAAGCTATGGTAGAAGGCATGAATATAGCTTCATCTAGAGGTTCGTTTAGAGTTGCTTACAATGCAAATAAAATACTTTCACTTAAACCATTTAAAGATGCAGAAGGTAATATACAAATGCTGCAGTTGGTAAGTGATAAAAACAGAGAACGTGAACATCTTAATATTAAATTAGGATTTGACAATCTAAGAATGGTACCATATGAGAGCTAGTGAGTATATGCATTTTTTAAACAGGACAGATATTGGTTTAGGTAGAAATCCTGGTGAACGTGACTATACTCACTTCACACCTAGAATGATACACAAAAGACAAAGATATGAATATCAATTGAACTTAAGAAAAATAAATAAGGAGAAGAAATAATGTATTACAATACCAATAAAGAGTCAGGAGCTGTATTAAAAAACAGTTTTGATAGTACTAAAAAACAAGAAGATTTAGTTTTAGCTGTATTTCAAACATATCCAAAAGAAAACCTTAGCCCTGATGATGTTCAAGGATTTCTTGTAGATAATATACAAGCAGCATTTCCTATAACAAGTATAAGAAGATCTATAACTAATCTTACAAGTAATAACAAATTAGAGAAAACTAATAAAATGAAACAAGGTGTATGGGGTAAACAAACTCATACTTGGAAACTAAAATAGGAGAAGATATGTTAGATGAATTAATTAAAATAAGAAAATATATTGATGAAGTTATTGAAACATATAAAGATCTACATCCAGATGAAGAAGAAAACCAGAAACAACAGGCTTTAAAAAAGTTAAGGGAGGGGATTTATGAAAGCACGTTCCGCAAAAAACAAAGGCAGAAAACTGCAGAATCTAGTGAGGGACCGCCTTCGCTCTGTGTATACGGAGATTCTTGAGACGAATGATATTGAGTCCCAAGTTATGGGTATGAGTGGAGAAGATATTGTATTATCACCAGCAGCTAAGAAAGTAATACCTTATAGCTTTGAGTGTAAAAATCAAGAAAGACTTAACTTATGGAGTTCTTTAGAACAAGCAGAAGGAAATTCACAGGATAGGAATCCCTGTTTAATATTTAAACGTAATAGATCAAAAATTTATGTAACTATAGAGTTTGATCATTTTATAGATATACTAGAAAGGGAAGTTAATGCTATACGGAAATGAGTTAGTAGGTTTATATGTAGACAAAACAGAAGGTTACTATTACAGTCTAAGATTGTTTATGTTTTGTTTAACATTGTCTGGAAACAATATATCTGGGCATGGTATTGGATTACAAGTATTTAATATTAATTTTAATATGTATATAAAGTTAGAATGGTAGTCCAACGGGGTGGAGATTTTTTCCTTTTCTGTTCTCCACCCTATTTCCTATCTAAGTCTCTCATTAATTGATCTAATTTATAACTACCTGTATCGTATCTTTTATTTTTCTTTTTATTTTTTAAAAAGTAATCCCCATAACCTTTTACTTTTCTTCGTTTAAAAAATGGTATACCAGGTAAATTTAATCCAAGTAATTCTTTATCATCACCTATCCAATTTTTAGTATTTTTAATCCAAGGTGCAGGATAAGCTGCAAAAGTATGTCTAACTAAATCCATGCCTCTATTACCACGAACAGATGGTATTGCTTTATTAGCCATAAATCCAGCAAAAGTTCCTAATCTATTCCAAAAAGCTCTATCTCTTGCTGCTCCATCTTCACTTTCAAGCAATCTATCGTATCCAAAAAACATTCTAGATAGTTCACTATCAGGAATATCCATCATATTTGATGCTTGTAAACCAAATATAATATCATCTACAATAGGACCAGTATAATCTCCGATAATACCATAATATCCTTTAGCATTATCTTTTAACGATCCATCAGGATTAAGTTCATCATCGTCTGGTCCAGCAATATTTCTATAAAGATTTTTTACTTTTTCAATAGTATCGTTTTCAAATATTCTAAATAAATCAGCATTTAATAAAACAGATATACCTGCTATAAATCCAGTCAATGCTGCATTATTTACAGCATATTTTATTTCAGGTGAATCCCATTGTTTTGCTGCAACTGAATGACCTATTCCTTCTACCATTTTATATTGCATATCAGCAAAAAACATAGGATAATGTAATAAAGCAGTAGCCATAGATGTGCCACTAGTCAAACCTACTTCTATTTTGTTTTTAATTTTACCATCTATAGTTACTTTACCAGGAGATCCAGTTAAAAGTCTTGATTTAGAATGTAATGCATATTCACCAGCCATTTGATTTACAGCAAATAAAGCTGTATTAGCAGCATCTTTAACCATTTTATTAGACATAGGCTTTTTCATATTTATAGAATTACCATTATGTTTACTCCAATATTCTGGATGTGACCTATATATCTCCATAGCTTGTACAAAAGCTTGTTTAAACATAAAGTTTCTAGTTATATTTTCACCTTTTTGATGAAAGTATAATAATCTATTAGGAATATTTTGAAAAAATTTAGATACAGGATTACTTAACATAAACTCGTTAACAGAAACATATCCATTTTTAGATCTTTTATTTATAACTTCAATCTGTCCTGATTCTAAGTTGTATTTAAAATCTAAAAGCTCTGTTCCTTCTTTAGTTAAAACACCTTCAGCAGCAAGTTCTTGACCAATATTTAAATCATCTCCAAATTTAAATCCTTGTATTCTTGACACAGCATCAGTTAATGCTTGGTAAGTAATTGCTCCATCAGTATCATGTTTTAAAGTACCATTTTTATAAATATTATTATGTTTTTTGATATTAAATAATCCTATTTTAGATAAAAAGAAACCTGCAGAAGCTACGTTTCTAACAGCACCAGTTAATCCAAACCCCATAGCTTTAAGAGTTTGAAATATATTTATTGATCTAACAGTTTTATTAAGCCATTCAGGTCTATTCTGCAATCCTTTAGTAGATATAACAAACTGGTCATCAACAAAATCTGTAAGACCTTTTAAATATTCTATATTAATTTTAGGATCTTTTAAAGCTTTAGTAACTCTCATATATTCTTTTGCTATTGAATTTAATTTATTAAACTGTATAGCTTGAGCTCCATATTGTTCTAATATATAAAATGGATTTTGAGATGTTCTTCTTTCTAAAAGTTCATTTTTTGATTTTACATTAGCTGGCATATCAGATTTTAACATATTTTGTAAATTTTCTGATAAATCTTCTGTTTTTCTTTTTATACCTTCAAAGGATGATTCATTCATAGTTTCATTAAATTTAGCTTTTAATTTCATAACATCATCTAATAATATTTGTGGAAAATAACCACCTTCTTTTATACCAATTTTAATTCTATTTATAGCATCTTCTACGTTTTTATCAAGAGATCTAAGTATTCTATCTCTAGCCATGACAGATGCTTTAGTATCATTGTATTCACTATTAGTATTTTTAAGCCACAACCCTTCTCTTAAGAATCTTAGTGCCTGTATATTCACTTCACCCATTTTATTTAAATATTGTCTACCTTTATCAACTGCATCTACAATATGTCTATTATAAGCTGTACCATATCTATTTTGATCTTCTTCTATTTTTCTTCCATATTTTTGGCCTCTAATACCTTCTTTTATAGCTTTTTTGTATTCAGCTGGAGTTAAACTTATAAGTGTATTAAAATCTCTTATAAAACCTCCTTTATCGCTTCTTACTATTTTTTCAATTTTTTGTTGAGTCTTAAAGATAAATGATGGATCTTCAGAATATTTTACTTCATTTTCATATTTTTGTATTTTTTTAAGAACAGGTAATTTATTAAAAAACCCAGAGTTCATACCTAATTCTATATAACCTTTTCTAATACTTTTTAAAATTTCTTTCATAAATATAGCTTGTTCTGCTATTTTATTTCTTTCATAACTTTTAACCTGATCTAAGTTGTTTTGAAATCTTTTAGTAGCAGGAGTTTTTCTCATTGCAGCGTTAGGTATTCTAAAAATTGAACCTAATTTACTTAAAGGTTTATTTAATTGTCTATCATGTTGCTTAACTGTATTTTGAAATCTTTTTACTTGACTATCTTTTAAAATAAAAGCATCATCTAATCTTAATGATTCATCTTGCATTTTTAATATTTCTTGCATTTCTCTTACAGCTGAATTATTATCATTAATATCCTCTACTTTACCATACATACTAGTAAGCATCTCAGAGCTATTATAAGCTTTAATCATTTTTTCAATACGAACTTTATTGTCTAACACTTCTTGTGTAACTGTTATATTATTGCAAGCTGTCATTATTTACACCCACTATTATTTTCTTTTCTTTTACTTCTAAAATATCTAATTTTTTTACCTTTTGTTGTAGCTTTAGAATATACACCATCAGAATAATTTCTACTATTATAAACATTAGCAAATGCTGGATCGAAATATCCATAATCTGCAAACAACGATTTTGAAAAATCTAAATCTGAATCTCTAAATAAATCATCCACATTATCAGATGAAGCTTTAAAGTAAACATCTGTTAAATGATGTAGATAAGCGTCTTCATGAGATAATCCATTCATAATATCAGCTTGTCTTCTTTGTTCGCCTATTATATATTCTAATTTTTCTGGCATATTATTAGGCTTTAATACATTATTATCACTTAAAAATTTATACACAGCAGATTGAAGTCTAGGGCTAGAATAAACATAAGGTAAATCAGTCATAGGACCTTTTACAAAAGACCCACTTAATGGTCTAGGATTTAATAGCAATAATGCTAAATCAATTGTAGGATCATTTTCACCTAATCTTAAATTACCATCTTTATCAAATGAATTATATTTTTTAAATAGTTCTGTAATAACTATTTGATCATTAAGACCAGAGTAAGCATAAGCATCTGATTTTTCTTGTATATTTTCTTTGCTATGTTTTCTAGCAAATTGATAATTATCATTAATTTTATCCATAACATTTGCAATATCATCATAAAGCATATCTATCTGTCTATCTGTTTTTACAATATTATCTATATTTTTAACATTATCTATTGCTAACCATAAAGCTTGATTTTGAACAACTTCATTAGGACCTAAAAACTTTTCTATTAATGGTTTAGTAAGCTCAATATATGTTCTATTAGATCTCATTTTGTAAGAATGATTAGCTTTAGGATTAAAGTTACCATGATAAGTTAATTGTGAAAAGTCTTGATTCATAATATCAGCTACATCTATTCTACCTGAAAAACTATAAACATTAACTGGTTGTCTTACTTTCTTTACAAAATTATTAATATTATTTTTATATACTCTTACTGTACCTTTTTTATCATTTAACAAGTTTTTCATTGCAAGTTTATCTAATATTTGCAATGCACTTTCTACATCTCTTAATCTAGATGATAATATATCATAATCATATTCATTTACTTTGTATTGAGAACCATCCATTTTACCTATTTCAACAGATAGACTTGATGCTTCTTTTGTAAGTAAATGATAAACAGCAGATCTCATATTTACATTTTGAAAACTAAACTTATTATTAGTTTCTTTTGCATCTAAAACAGCAAAATCTAAAACATCAGGTGCCTCTTGATCAGAAAACAAAGTTTTAACAGGATCTGAATTAGGATAGAATGTTTTGTATATAGCTATACTATTCATAAAGTTAGTTTTTCTTGCTCTTACAGTTGCTAAATCAATCTTAAATTGTTTAGAATTTAATTCACCATAAAAATCTACATCTTTTAATAATTCTTTTTCTCTAATTTTTTGTAAAGCATACCCTTCATCTGCTAATGTTAATGCTTTTATTGGGTTATCATAACCTGATTTAGTTATATTACCTGCATTTTTAAGAGTAATAAGTTTGTTTATAACTCTAGGAGGTCTTCCAGAAAAGTAATCCTGTATTTTTGATGCATCTAATATTGGTTCTGCAGTTCTACCTTCAGTATAAAATGTTTTAATAATTTCTTGCATCATATCTGGTTTATTAGAAAATCTTTTAATAAGTTCATCAGCAACATATTGATTTGGATTTCTTAACATATCAAGTAAATTATCATATATTTCACCTAAATAATAGTCTGTTGGAGTAAATTGACCACCTTCATTAAATGGATCGTTAAAAACAGACTTAGCTTTATTTAGTGTACCTAGCATTATATTAGCTATTTCTTGATTTAACAATCCAGAATTAATAGTATTAGGGTCATCAGTCTTAAATTTTTTATATGCACCTTCTATAGAGCCTGGTATTTCAATTCCTAATTTAGATAATTTTTCTTTTATTTGTGGATTAACATCACCAAATATAGTAGCTCTTCTTAACACATTTGTAAGATCAGTTTGAAAATGTTTGTCAACTGCATTTTGATTTATATCTGCTTGAGCTCTTGCAGATAAAGATTCAAAACTTTCTAACCCTTTTTTAATCATATCAATATCTGATACATTTACAAACTTAGCTTTAGAATTATCTTTAAAATTAAATTCAATACCTATATTACTAGCCCAATTCAAAGTATTTTTTAATGAAATTGTTTCACCAATAGCATATTCGTTTCTATTAATTTGATTTTTTAATGTACTAAATCCTATGTCTTGTGGTATTTTACCAAATTTTCCATCTTGATTCATACCAAATATATTATTATTAAAAGCATATCTTGGAAGCTGTCTATAATCTTCTATAGTACCTAATTTTTTAATAGATTCATTTATAAATCTAGATGGCATACCTAAATAATGAAACCCATGATCTCCATCAAAATCTCTTTGATGCATAACTCTTAAATCATAATTGTTAATAATAGTATGATTACCCATATCTTCAGTCAAAAATGAACGTATTCTATTAAAACCAACATCAAGGCTTTTCTTTGGTATAGCGATTGATACAACACCTAAATTAATTTTATATTTATTTTTTAAATTATCTAATGATTTGCTCACAACATTTTCAATAACAGGGAATCCTTGGTTATCTTTAACTATTCTGTTATGACTGTTTTGTGTTATGAGATTATGTATGCCTTCAAAAGTAGCAACAGTTTTATCGATACGCGTACTTGTTAATGTTTCTTCAACGTATTTTCTTAACTCTTGTAAATCTTTCATTAAAGCTTTATCAGATTTTATACTATTAATTTCCAAATTGTTACCATCGAATGTAGTTCTATATGTTTTATCATTAACTATATCAAACATAGCATCAGTAACATCTATATCATTTTTAACAAATCTTATTCTTACATCTCTTCCTTCGTGTTGTATAATAAAATCTAAATCTTCTATACTTGAAACATTTCTTTTTCCTAAATGTTTTGGTAAAGATACATCACCGAAATTAGTTGCTA
>CXWF01002079.1_pt1 | contig 11131 bp, 6 predicted proteins | sample 468421 | NCBI WGS metagenome assembly CXWF01 (sample SAMEA2620812, study PRJEB7988) | marine metagenome | biome: marine biome (ENVO:00000447); feature: surface water layer (ENVO:00002042); material: "saline water (ENVO:00002010), including plankton (ENVO:xxxxxxxx)" | depth 5 m
ACATCTTGCGAGGTTTAACACTGCCACCGTCTTGCATTTCTTCAGCTTGATTGAAATCAGGTAATGGGGCTTCGAAAATTTCTATTCTCATTTATAACTCACCTATATCGACATGACTCTCGAATACAGGTCCATGATTCCTGTAGTCGGGCCTTCAATAGCTTTTAATGCTCTTTGTTCAGCAGTTTCTCTTTCTTCAGAACCTATGTTGACTTCTCGAGAAATAGCCAAAGCACCAAGAAACTTGAAAAACTCACGACGACCCATTGAACGATCTCGAGCCTCCAAGAGTTTATTTAATTTAGTTGGATCAGCTAGTATTTCTAGCATATCACTTCTAGCTTTATCACGATAACCCATCAGGAAAGCTGTTATTCTTCTGCCTGTTTGAGTTAAAGGAGGAATGAACATTCGAACCGCGAAACTTGTTTCTTCGAGAAAGTCTTCAACAGTAGCTGTCGCGGCAGCTCCCTGAGCAATTGGGCTTTTCGGGCCACGACGAGTACCTCGATCAAGCAGTTTTCCAAAAGCTCTTAAATCTTTAGCATATTGATTACCAACATCTTTACCTAGTAATTGGCTAAACAATGAGCCTAAACGAGCTGTTCCTTCTGGTCCTGCTCTCAAACCCTGGTTTATAAAGCTAATAAAACCACTAACATCGAAGTTATCTGTTTGGAAAAGTCCTCCCTCGTCAAGCTGCTGTTTTTCAAAATTATCGCGCATAAAGTCTCTTACGAGCGCATTTACATAAGGTTGAAGCTCAGGTGTTTCTTGTAAGACTTTATTAAACTCAGCAAGACTCATATCTGCTTTTCCGGCAAGTCTTGCACTTTTACCAGCAAGTAGAAAATCTTTAACAAAATCAGCTGGGGGTTTACCTAGTTCTTTTTCTAGTTGTGTCAAAGATTCGGTAACTTGAGCAATTTCAGCTAATGCTTGTTCTTGTACATTTTTAAATTCTGTTAGTTTTAAAAAGTCAGCTTCAGGAAACAGAGCTTGTAACTGCTCTTCATTTTTATCTAAAAACTTACTCCATGCTTTATTTTGCTCAGCTAAAGGTAATCCTCCCATAGACTTACGAATATTTTCAACGACCAGTTGTCTAAGGTTTCCTAGTCGTACAATAGAGTCAGGAGATTTATAAATCTGACCTAATAAGTCTTCTATTTGTTTAGGTGAAGCTGACAGTACAAAATCAGCTATTTGAGAGGGTTCTTTATCTACCAGCTCTCGAATAAATCTACGCTCAATAGACGTGTTTAATTTATAGAGATCCTCTTGAGCTTTCATTAGAGGCCCAGCTATTTCTTGAATTTTTTCTCTTAATGCATCTGGGGTCGGAGAATCTATACCCTCAGCAGATAGTTCTTTTCGCGCTTGAAATGTAATCAAATCATCCATTTGTGCTTCGACAGCATCTCTAAGACCTGTAGCAATTTGTCTAACTTCTCGGTCAGAACTAGTCATAAACAGGTTGTTCAAAGCGTGATACATACCGTTCAACTGCCCGAAAGTAAGATCAGCTTGTTTTAAGAATTGACCTTTTTCGTCTACTCCAACTCCCATAAGTTGTTTAAGAATACTTACTCCGTCTCTCATGGGGATCATGCTTTTTATAACATCAGAAGCTTCAACTTCTCCTAATGTACGCATTATTTTATCTTTGCTCTCACCACCGCCCAGAGCTTCTGTAAACTCATTACGAATTAAAGCGGTAGAGTCTAGTTTTTTGTCGTATTTTAAATCCGCTAAATTACTAACCTCAGCGTTTACTGCATCTTTAGCTGCTTGATACTGTTCATCATATTGATATAAAAACTCAGGACTGTTTCTTTTATAGACCAGTCCACCTGACTCTACGTCTCTTGTAAAAGTTGACCCTAGTTCATCGACAGTAAGCATCGCTTCAGGGTCTTGCTCAGGCAGCACTGTTTCTAAGTCTGTTTGTTCTTCTATTTCTCGTTGACGGAGTTTAGATGCCTCAGCAGCTCTTTTAGCATATTCCTCTTGTTGTCTAACAAGGTAATCTCTAAAATCATTATAAGAAATACCCTCAAGTTCAGGAGCGTTTTTTGTTAACTCTTGCCAGAAATTTTCTGCAGCCTTTTCATTGTTATCAAGTATTGATTGGTATACTTCTCGACCTTTAGCAGTAGGAGACAGTTGAGCAAAAAGTTCTAGTTCTAATGCTTTAAAGAAATCATCTTGAGTAAGTTCTCCTGCAGGAGGTCTATAAAATGTTCCTGCTTCGTCAGCCACAGCTATTGCAGCTTTCTTAGTTCTTTCAGCTAACTCTCCTGAAGAAAACTCAGGGGTTTTGCCTTTCGTTGAGATTTTAGCTTGTAGTCTTGCTAGTATTTCATTAGGAATATTTGAACCTGTAACTGCTTTCCAACCTGTAGAAAGCGCACCTAAAACTCCTCCTATCACAAGAGTGCCTGCCCCAGCCAGTGCCGCAGCTAATCCAGCATCTTCAAAAGCTCGTTCTATTGAAACATTGTTTAAGCTCAGAAGTTCTTTTTGTTTCTCACTTACTGCAGCTTCTCGTTCAGCTTCTTCTAAAGAAGTATCAGCTTCTATTTTTTCAATTTCAGCAAGAATCGCATTTGCTTGTTCTTCATCTCTGAACAAAGTATTACCGTAAGCAAGCTGAAGGAACCGCCCCATTCCTGCAGACACTCCAGCAATGGTTGCGGTAGCTGCGCCTTTCTTTATCTTACCGCCAACAGTAGACTCTTTTCTTAGCAGCTCACCGGCTTCTTTAACACTATCTTTTACAAGTTTTCTATAGCCTCCGTACAACCCCATCTCAACAAGAATAGGTGTTATCTCTTGACCTAGCATGGTCAGCGTTTCTTCGGTAAGCATTTCGTAACCGAACTGAGGTCTCAGAGCTACCCATTCTCCCTGTTCCCCTTCAGCTCCATCTTTTCTAGGAACACGAATCGCGAGACCCATACTTTTGTCGTTAGGGTTGATATACCTTAATTCTGCATCTGGGTATTCGTTTTGTAGAAGTTTTTCAGCTTCGAAAGGAGTCATATTAACAGGAAAGAAAGACGCTTTTACTCTCCAAGGAGAGTCTGCATCAATAGGGTCTGAACCTCTTAACCACTTTTGATAGAAAGAGCTGTCTCCTTCGAAAATACGATCAGGATTAACTTGTGCGTCGATTAATTCCTGACGATCTTCCTGATTCAATAAAGACTCTGTAAGTCCGGAGTACTCTGTTACATCTTCTACAACAGGAATTGCAGGTAAACTCGAACGTCCAGGAATCGGAATTATTGGTCGTTGTGGTTGTGGATCAACAGGGTCAATAGAAGGAGGAACATTGACCTCACTAGGAGCGTACATCATTAGATATTGATTCATCGCGTTAGCGATTTCTTTATCTCTATCGTCTACTAGTTCTAAAGCTCTTTGATCTCCTGCTTCAGCCCGTTCTAATAAATATTCAGATTGTAAATAACTATTAAGACGCAAAGAATCATTACTTAGAATCTCGCCAATAGTGTAGTCTGAATCCCCTGCTAGAGAACCAGTAACCTCTTCACTCCATTTATAAAAATCAGGGGTTTGTAGGTACTCATCTAACAGTTCTATATTAGATTGGGTTGCCATAATTAGTTTCTAATTCTCAATGTTCTGCGAGTGGTAGGACGAGTTAACCTTCCTCTGCCTGTAGGAATTTCTCCTGGCCCCTCAAGATTTATATCGTCTTCACTGATACCGTAATATTCGAAAAAGCCATTGTATTTCTTGCCTTTCGGCCCAGTTATTTCACTTCGCAGGTATTTATTGTACAACTGCTCATATTCCCCTAGTCGCTCTAGTATAGGAACATAGCGATATCGTTGATTCACTTTATCGTAAGTAAAATCGGGGTAAGCTCCACCTCGACTTACCATCGAAATTCTTTGCTGTATTCTATCTGCTGCTGCTTGTTTTTCTTCTGCAGTTTTCTGAGGATCGCTTAACGTATTGAGATCTGCGGCATCGACGCCGAAAGTCCCTATTAGTTCATTATTCGTTTCTCTAATACCTGTTTCATCATGAACTCGAGCATTGTTAGAAAGTTTTCTAAACTCCCCTGAATCGAATGTTTGAAAGCGTCCTTTTACAAAGCTAGCAATTTTCTTTCCTACTGCTCTAGCATTTTGTTGACCAAAACCTACTTGCTCTAGGAAGTTTGCAACATCCTTATCTGAAAGGGATGTACCTGTTTGGCCATCTGCAGCAGCGGCGGCATATGCTAGTCGTAATTGTCCTGCCGCTAACATTCCTCGTTTTTCAAGAATATCTTGAAACTCATCGCTTTCCAAGTCTAAAGAAGTGAAAGCGTTACTGTATCCTTGATCTATTGAGTTTGTCTGCACTTCTTTTAATGCTGTAGTAAGTGCAGTCCTAGCAGCTGCTTTATCTTGTGCGCTTGCTGAAGAACTAGTCATTACTGTGTTGTAATCGTTACTAGCGATCAATAACTTATTCATGCTTACTGCTGCTTGCGCACTGCCTGCTTGGTCATAAATAATATCGCCTACTGACTTACCGCTTCGTTCAAACAGGTTGTATAGCGCATTGATGTTTTTACCAACCGTGTCCAGTGTTCCTGCAATCGCACCAGCGTCTGCTAATAACTCTGGATTTGTTTCACCTTGTATAGTGATAGGTAGGAGATCAGCTGCAATGTTCGCTACTTCCATAGTAGCTATTTCTCGGTCTCTACGACCATCGAATCTTTTTACAAGTTGTGGATCGCCTTTTTCACGTGAGTCTAGATCAGCTAGTTCTTGATCATAAGGAACCCAGTTATCGTTATAGTCACTAGCCAAAGAAGCCGCAGATCGTTTTTGTCTTTTACCATCACGGTTACGAGGGTCTAATAACATTACTCGTGAATCACGGCCTTGAGGAGTTTGCATAAACTGCACAGTTCCGTAAGCAATATCTCCATTAGTCGTGTTATAAAGTTTTACATCTTTTGGTTTTCCAGGATCGTTGTCGTCTAAAGTCAATGATTCACGAACAAAGTATTGACCTTTAGGAACAGGGGTTTGTTTGCCGTTAGAATCTATTATGAAATCAACTTGCGGGTTGCCCGCACTAAGAACATAACGAGTAGTTTTATCAGGAGAAATTAAAACAGTTCGTTTTACAGGAGAAAATGATCCATCTTCCATAAGCTCTGCGCTATAACTAACTTTACGGTCAAAATCACCTATATCGGCAAGTTTTTTACCTCGTTCAGTTTGACGATCAAGATAGGCTTCTAATCGAGCTTCGTCTAAAGCTCCTCTAACTTTTCTACCCGCACCCGCTGTAGAAATAAATTCAGCAACTCCACCTTCTCCTTCATCGTCTAAAAATGCAGCAGGAGCATAAGTAAGAGCTTCGGTTAAGGCTTTGCCTAACAGAGTTTTTTGTCTGGGAACATCTCCTGCTGGAAGTGCTGCATCAACCAAGTCTCTTCGTCTTTTGGCTTCCTCTAAAAAAGGATCTATTCCTACTTTGGACTCTTCTAGTCCTAGTGTAGGCTTTTTAACTCCTAACTCTTCAAGAGTTTTTTGATCTTTTTGATACAGAATATTTTCTAATCCAGGAAGACTTCCTAATCCTTTTACTGCAGCTTCCCCGAGTAACGGAGAAATAGCACCTAGTAAGGCTCCCTGTAACGCTTTCTTAGGCTCTTTTTGCGGGGTAGTGCGGAGTGCTGGGGTAGGAGCGAATTGCATCCCTCGTACCGGCTTAACGTCGATAGGCTTAACGAGGTCTGAAATACCTCCCCCGCCTATATTAAAACCGTAATTCGTAGCCACTAGCCAGTCCTCATTTTACGAGAAGTCATTGGAAAACGAGACGCGATTCCTCCATGCATTGCTTTGGCTGGGCTAAACCCCATCTTTCGTACTACATCAGGGGCTTTCTTAGAAAGAGCCGCGAGTCCTTTATTTCCCTCAGGAATCGGCTTACCGCCTTTCTCTACTGAACCGCCTTCGTTGTAGTATCCTCCTATGTTAGCGTAAGGATTAAATGCTCCTGCTGTACCTCCAGTCATAGAGTACGGACTTTGTTGTGTAGTTCCTGAGTATCCCGTTCCACCAGCCAGCGGCCCTGCACCAGTTAAGAAATTTGCGTAACCAGACATAAGCTGTTGTGGTAAATTGTATTGACCTACAAAATTCTGGTAATTTAGATCCATAAGAGCTTGGTTTCTAGCTCGGTTCATTGCGCCTACATTCATCATATTAGACACATCGCCTTGCATTAATCCAGGAAGTTGTGCGGCATAGCCTTGCATTGCTGATGCCCCAGTTTGTTGACCTCCAGCCAACTGTCCTGCGAGTCCACTTAACGCAGAAGAAGCCCCAGTCCCCATGCCGTAGAGCTGTTGCCCTCCTGACGTAAGTGCACCCGAAGTGCCCATTCCTGCTCCGTACCCTTGTTGACCAAAACCAGCAACGGTCGAAGCTAGTCGTTCTAATCCTGCTCCTCTTTGTGAACCTAGTCCGGCAATTTCACCAGCAGCTCCACGTCTAGCAGCTCCACGTTGGCCTGCTACTCCAGAAAGTAAAGAAGCTAATCCTGTTCTTGCGCTTCCTGCTTGAGCACCTAATCCTGCAGTAGTTCCAGCAGCAGCTGCTTCAGCTCCACGCTGTCTTCCAAACTCACCCATAGCCGCTGATCGTGCGCCTTCATAGCCACGACTCCTGATTCCTGCTACAGCGTCCATTAATCCACGACCTGTTACACGGTCAGACTCTTCTTGTGTAAGACGAGATCTTGCACCTCCGAATGCTCCTTGTCCTACTTCTCCCGCTCGTCGTCCAATATCGCTTTTAGCTTGTGATTCACGAATATCTTTCATCGCTTGTTGTACAACAGCATCCTCGTAAGGATCCATATACTGACTTACTGAGGAGGGGTCGAATCCTGCCGTGCTGGCCCGTGTTTGTTGTAACGCTTCTTGTATATACGGGTCTTGAGCAGTAACTGCGCCTCGTCCTATTTGAGCTGCTTCAGTTAATCCTGCTAATTCATCAGCTCGACCTGATCTAATTCCTGCAATACCTTCTGTTAAATATGGGTCAGACATAGTCTGACCTTCTCTAGCTAGACGTTCAGCTTCTGATAACTGACCACGAAACTCGCCTTCTGCACCCACAGCTCTATCTAATCCTGTGCGGGTGTAATCTTCTCCTTGTTGCAGAGAACGTAAAAGTTGTGCTTTTGCCTCAGAAGTTCCTCCTGCTAACGTAGCAAGAGCTTCTTCACTTAGACCGGCAGCACGATTGAAATACGGTTGAAATGCGCCAATACCTTGATCAGCCATTTGCATTGCAAGTTTTTCTCTAGGAGAGAAATCTGCAATACGGTCGCCTGTATAAGTAAACGGACTACTATCGGCAGCTCCTAGGTTTTGGAACTGGCTTGCGTAATACTGTTCTACTCCTGGAAGTAGACCAAAACGACCCCCGCCCCCTGTTAAAAGGTTGTATATATACTGGTCAGGAGCCTGATAACTATATGCAGTTTGATTCTCAGCCATATCGTTCATCACCAAAATTTATTCTATCAAGAGCAGCGATTCCTTGTTGAAGGTCGCCGCCACCCATTCGTCTCACGCCTTTAGCGGAAACAACGTATTCGTTAGGACTAGCCCAAATCGGAACTAAATCTTCTTTCTCACCCCCAGGACCATCAACCTCACCGCCTCCTAGAAACATTTTGCGGTTAAGGACTGTACCGCCATCTTCCATTTCTATAGGGTCTGCATCTATTCGAGAAGTTGGTTGATTTCTCGCCTTGACTGCGGCGACTAATTTTTCTGTGTCATCATCAGAAATTAAAGAATCTCCCAATATTCCACCGAGGGCTTGTAAAACAGACATCAGCCCCATATTAAGCCCCGTTGCCGCTTCCCCTCCTTCGCTCATTCCTATAGGTCTGTTTCGAACCTGTCCAGCTTGAAAACGAGGTCTGGGCGCAGAGATGGTACGAGGGGTGTCATCTTCACCTACGGCTGCTTTTGCTGCAATACCTAACCCTGTTCCAAGGGACTTCCCTAGTTGCTGAGCAACTACAGGATTATTTTCTAAATATCTTCTTAGTTGTTCAAGTTTTGATTCAACGTCTATTCCTTCTAAATCAACAGGAGAAGCAATATCTTGATCAGGTAAAGAACTTCCAAACTCGTCAATTCCTTCTCGACCTTTTAGATTAACAGGGGAATTAAGTGAGTCTATAGTTTCAGTTTCTAAATCAAGAGCATCTCCCATACTTCTCAACTCAGCTTCCGTTGCGTCTGCTGATAAAGTGTTTTCTACGAGACTTTGCTCTTGTAGTCTTCTAAGCTCTTCTAAGGTTTGTGCAAAATTAGCGTCTAGTCCTGCAGCAGCTCCAACACCACTCGGAGTACCGTTACTCGCTCTCAACGGGGCATCAACGCGATTACGGTAGCGTTCATTTAAAGCATCAACAAGTTTACCGCCGCCAATATTTCCGATACCAGTGTTGGCTCCGTAAGTAGCGTATTTATTAAGTATTTCAGTAGTTACGTCAGGAGAGATGCCTATCTCGGCATTTTGCTCAATCATCTTACGAGCGTTAGATTCAGGATTAGTCATCGAATCCATTAAGGATGCTCGTTGTTCGTCGCTAAATATACTCGTCATAAACTACCCAACCTCTACAACTATTGATCCGCTTGCAATCACCTGTATTTCCCCTAAACTAGCTGTAGCACTGAGTCCAGAGGTAGTGGGCGTGGAAATATTCTGCCACGAATCTCCTAAATATACCTGAAGAACACTTTCAGTTGTATTCCAAATAATACTCCCAGCTTCGAATTTTAGCTCATCTCTTTCGTCACTTGTAAAGACAGGAGTTCTATCTGGGTCAACTCTATCTAGGCTTAATTCTAAGACTCTAACAGCTCTATTGAACGTATCACCACGAACCGTGGGTTCTAATTCAATAGGTAATCTTCCCTGTAAAAGTTTAGTCATCTTCTTCCATTAGGACGAATATCTAAACGAGTACCACCGATTCTAAAACCAACACCTAGTTGTATGCCTTCATCAGCATCGTCATCAGATTCAAAACGGACTACGGCTTGTCTTGCACGTGCTCGCATATCTATTTTAGTAGTGGTCGCTGTAAACGCTGTTGTACTATCTGTAGCTAAGGAATCACCAGGATAATTACGGGTTTTTAACACAGTGTTAATTTGTTGTCCAGACCCTCCTGTACCCGTAAAACTTACATCTGGAATCATGCGACGAACAAACTGGAAGTTTTCGCCTTCTCCAATATCGAAATCAGCGGATTCTATATAAACGTCAGTCATAGGAGAACCGTCTGCATCGTTACCTGTTTCATGATCATAAATATAATAGCTGCTGCTTGCTTCTCCTGCTGCCCTAGGAGTATTCTCAACCCCTTCATCAAGCCACGCGGTACGAGCTAATTTACCAATAGACCACACTTTATCAACGTAGTTGTACGTTACATATCTATCAGGTAAGTCAGAGTCACTAGAGTTATAAAACCAACCTACTTCATTGAATTGACGATTAAGAAGTGCAAAAAACTGAAAGTTCTGAGATTCATTAATATCGTCAAACACATAACTATGTACACTACAATCTACAGGTTGAACAGATCCGTTATAGACGTAGAATCCTTTACGATCCATCCAGAAAACACCTGAAGGTGAGTTGACTGCTGCATTCGGGCCAATTAATCCCACACCTTCGTTAACTAGATTAACACCAAAAGTAAGCGGTGCGCCTATAAACTGTAAGCTATATAGCGCGGTATCTGTCCATATTAGAGTTTCTTGCCTAGCTCGTAACCCGCCTATAATTTGTGACCCTGAAGAAAGCCGTAGACTCCCTGCGGTGTTAGTGCTTTTTGGTTCCCACTCTAAGATATTTTCTTGATCACACCAGCTGATTAACAACGGATCAAGAACATTGGAACGAGTTGGGCCTGAAATTGGATCAGAACCAAGAACTAATACATGACGGTCTACTGCAGAAACTAAAATCTGAAGACCTAGTGTTGGGGGAAGATTAGCGTTTGTTACATCTTCTAAGGCTTTTGCCCTAACTGAAACGGTATCTGAATTATCCCAGAGAAAAATACCTCCTGCTCTTACGCAAGAAACCATATCTTCACCAAAATTATCAATAGACCATAACCGTAACTGGCTAGAAGCACTTAACGCACTAACAGACCCAAACGTACCGCTGCCCCAAGTGCCAGAACCCCAGCCAGAACCAGATACGAAAGTGTCTAGTCCTACGTTAATTTGATAAGCTCCAACTACGCTACTGCCTCCGTTACCACTATCACTAGCGTTAGCCGTGACCGTGGTTCCTGAAGTGTCTTTCGCAGTAAATGTGTATGCGTTAGCACTGGTTACAGTAGCTATTTCATATTCTTGATTAAGAACAGCCGCTGTAACTAAACCACCTAAAGTAGCTGCCCCGCTAAAGGTGACGAAGTCACCTGCTGCTGCTCCGTGGTTCGTATCTGTTGCGGTAATAGTAGAAGAACCATTACTGGCTGAAAAAGTAACATCTCCCGCGCTCGTAGTTAAACGGAGAGGAGTTATGTCATTAAACTCATCCCCTTGTTGGATATAAAGTTTTAAACGGGTTCCTATGCCTAGAAATTTTGTACCTTGAAGATTAACCCAAGCATGAAGTTTACGTCCTGTTCCCTTATAAGCACTAAGAGAGTTTTTAGCCCAGCCCCCTATCTTTTCTGGAAATCCTTTTCTAAACCGGACTAAATTACCGTCAAACCACCCGTTCTCAGCAGTGTATGCTGTACCTTCTTTATTTATTCCAGGATTAAAAATAAATTTCTGAAGAGGCATTACTGGTACTCTCCTGTTCGTATAATTTCTGTAACTTCTACAGCACGATCTCCAACTTGTTCACTCCATCTGCTGTCCATAAACTCATCAGCAGCGTTTTCAAATTCTTCACGAGACATTGCTTCTAAAGCCTTCACAAAACCTCTCAGCCTTGTTTGACCAAGATTAAAACTAAGGTCTATCATGGCGTCTTGTCTAGCGTCATTTAAACCTGCAAACCAGTAGTATTCTTCTGTAAGC
>CXWF01006421.1_pt1 | contig 11124 bp, 8 predicted proteins | sample 468421 | NCBI WGS metagenome assembly CXWF01 (sample SAMEA2620812, study PRJEB7988) | marine metagenome | biome: marine biome (ENVO:00000447); feature: surface water layer (ENVO:00002042); material: "saline water (ENVO:00002010), including plankton (ENVO:xxxxxxxx)" | depth 5 m
TTTATCACTATAACTACTAGCATACGTCTAATTCTGGATGTATGCTTTAAAAAGCAAACTATACCTAAAGCTTACCAAAGTTGTATGAGCCTAGAGAATAAAGCGTAGCGCAACGCTTAAAACTTTACACCTTATTAATACTTTGCCCTTATCTGGATGTTTCGCTTATAAATCATAAGCCTAACCTATTTATAAGGAGGATTTATTATGGCTTTTAAAACTGCAGCAGGTTACGGCAATTTACCTAACGGTAATTTCTCGCCAGTAATCTACTCTAAGCAGGTTCAATTAGCCTTCAGGAAGAAGTCCGTAGTAGAGGAAATCACCAATAGTGACTATTTTGGTGAAATATCTTCTATGGGTGATACCGTGAAGATTATCAAAGAACCTGAAATCACAGTCAAAGAGTATGCTCGTGGCGCACAAATTTCGCCTCAAGACCTCGATGACGAAGACTTTTCATTAGTTGTTGACAAAGCAAACTATTTTGCATTTAAAGTTGATGACATTGAAGAGGCTCACTCACATGTCAATTTTGGTGAAATGGCATCTAATCGTGCTGCTTACAGACTATCTGATCAGTTTGACCAAGAAGTTCTTGGTTATCTATCAGGATGGAAGCAGTCAAGCTTAAGCTCAGTAGCAGCGGCTGAAAATACTACCGTATCTGGAACAAAAGCAGTAGACTCTGCAGCAACTAACGAATTGCTTGCTTCTATGTTAGTCGATGCTAATGATTTCAATGGTGGTACTGCAGGTAACTCTATTGTTGTTAAGCCTCGTGCAGGTGGTGATTCATTGAACACGACAACTGCTAACGCTACTCCTTTAGCTGTTATTGCAAGAATGTCAAGAAAGCTTGACCAACAGTATGTTCCTTCAACGGATCGTTGGTTAGTTGTTGACCCTGTTTTTGCAGAGCTAATGAAGGACGAAGACTCAAGACTATTCCAATCAGATTGGGGTGGATCTGGCCTACAAAACGGTTTGATTCTCAACAATGTGCATGGGTTTAAAGTCTATATGTCTAACAACCTTCCTGCTAAAGGCAACGGAGCGACTGGAGCTACTGCTACAGGATCTACACACTTTGGTGTGATCTGTGCAGGTCATAGTTCTGCTGTTGCAACTGCGGAGCAGATTAACAAAACCGAATCATATCGTGACCCTGACAGCTTTGCTGACATTGTTCGTGGTATGCACTTATATGGACGAAAGATTCTCAAGCCTGAGGCTCTATCTCGTGCATATTATGTATCTGGCTTCTAGGGAGGGATTGACTAATGGCAACATATGATATGACATCTAAAGACACCACTGGTGTTTCTTCCAACTCTATAGCAACTCTACCAACTCAAACTGGTATGGGCGCAATGCGAATGATCCAAGCTTATTTGGATATTGACGCACTTGTAGCTGCAGGGTATTCAGGCGCAGACGGTGACATCTTTCAACTAATTGAGATACCTGCAGGAACACTAGTTCTATTCGCAGGTGCTGAAGTAGAGAAAGCTTTCACTGGAAGCTGTACTTTGGACATGGATTTTGCCGCAGGTGATGACATGATTGACGGTGCTGATATTACTTCCACAGGTTTCTGTGCTGAAGGTACTAACGGACAGTCTAATGATGTTACCACAGGTGCTGCGTCCTTGTTTACGCAATTTCAGTCATCTACTGATACGATTGACTGCAAAATTGCAGGTGCTGCTCCTGCTACAGGAAGATTACGAGCTTACGCTTGTGTAATCGACTGTAACGATCTTGGAGCGTCTGGAAGGGCTGCTGATGTTGATAGAGATCAACTAGCTTAAATTTACTAATTGGGAGGGCATTAAGTTGCCCTTCCTTTTAACATAATAAGGATTAATAATGGCAGATACAGTTACAAGTCAAACAATAGTAAATACTCCTCACAAACTTGTGATGAAATTTACTAATACTAGTGATGGAACAGGAGAAAGTACTGTTAATAAAGTAGACGTTAGTGGGTTTACTGCAGGTCAAAGAGTAGACACTACTGATCCTACTACATGTACAGAAGTAAGAATAGATAAAATATGGGCAAGATGTAATGGTATGTCTGTAAGCGTTTTGTGGGATGCTTCATCTAATGTAGAAGCTATTTATTTAGCTGACGGTGGACCAGAACATTGGGATTTTAGTAGTTTTGGTGGATTAGTCAACAACGCAGGAAGCGGTAAAACTGGAGATATATTATTTACAACAGTAGGACATGCAAATACAGAAACGTATTGGATTGTACTAGAAATGACCAAGTTATCTTAGTAAGGAGATAACATGTCAGGAACATATTTAAATTTAACTAATTTAGTTTTAGCTAGAATTAATGAAGTACAGTTAACTTCAGCTAATTTTACTTCAGCTAGAGGGATACAAACACAAGCTCAAAATGCTGTTAATGAGTCTATACGATACATTAATCAGAGAGAATTTAACTACCCTTTTAATCATGCTACAGCTACTCAAACTTTAACTGCAGGTGTAGTACGCTACAGTTTACCGTCTAGTACAAAAAATATTGATTATAATACTTTTAGATTAGTTAAAGACAGTGATTTAGGAGCGAGTGGAGGAAGATTAAGCATTGTTACGTATAACGATTATATAAATAGTTATATAACACAAGAAGATGAAATTAACTCTACTACTGCGGCTGAAGCAATAGACTCTTCCGAAACAGAAATAGACTTAACAAGTGCCTCTGCTTTTGATAGTAGTGGAACAGTATATATTGATAACGAACAAATATCTTATACTGGAATTAGTACTAATACTTTAACAGGCTGTACTAGAGGAGCTAGTTCAACAACTGCTGCTTCTCATGATAATGGTGTTACAGTTACACAATTTTCTGGTGGCGGTATTCCTCGTTACGTTATACGTTCTTCTGATAATAACTATTTATTATATCCCTTCCCTACTAAATCCTATTCAATAAAATTTGATTACTATACGTTTCCTTCTGATCTATCAGCACATGGAGACACAACTTCTATACCTAGTAGGTTTGATCCAGTTATTGTTGATGGAGCAACTGCATTTATATATCAGTATAGAGGAGAAACCGCACAATATCAACTTAATTTTGCTAGATTTGAACAAGGTATTAAAAATATGCAAACTTTATTAATTAATAAATTTGAGTATTTAAGATCAACATTTATACCTCGTTCTGGAAATACTTTTGCAGATTTAAATATAAGAGTATCTTAGTATGCCTGATAATTCACAAGTACAACCTGTAGCATTTAACTGTGAAGGTGGATTAGTATTAAACAGATCTACTTTTATGATGAAAGCAGGAGAAGCTTTAGAATTACAAAATTTTGAACCTGACGTTGAAGGTGGTTATAGAAGAATAAACGGTTTTCGTAAGTATATAAATCATGAATTGCCTCATTCTTCTGCTTCTTCTGAGTCTGTTCTTTTGTCTGCTACTTTTAATAATAATATTATAGCTGCTAGAGGCACAGTTGTATATAGCTCTGCTTCTACAGAACTAGCAGCAGCTATAGCATCTGATACTACTATGTCTGGTTCTGGAACTATAACAGTAGATAGTACTTCAGGTTTTAGTTCTTCTGGAACAATTCAAATTAATTCTGAAATTTTTACGTATACAGGAAAAACAAGCACTACTCTTACTGGTGTTACTAGAGCAGCTTCAAGTACTACTGCTGCAGCACACGGTATAGATGCTATTGTATCAGAAAGTTGGACTTCTAAAGCTACTGGAAGAACTAGTGCAGTAAAATATAACTTTGAACGATACAATTTTGATGGTACAGATAAGTTTATAGCTGTGTCAGGAGCATCTCTTGATCCTATTATATTTAATTCATCTTTATCTGTAAGTACTATTGATAGTACTACTAATGCTGCATCAGGAGCATCAACAACTTTAACTGAAGAAATTGCATCTGATGCTACCCTGTCAGGTGCAGGTGTTATTAAAGTAGCTTCTGTAGCAGATTTTGAATCTAGCGGCAGTATTATCATAGAAAATGAAGAGTTTACGTATACAGGTAAAAGTAATAATACATTTACTGGTGTTACTAGAGCAACTTCTGATACAGGCGCAGTAAAACATACTGCAGGATCAGTCGTAATAGATACGTTTCCTCCTGCTGTTAGAGGAGCTAAGTTTGTTGCAGCATTTAAAGAACATATGTTTTATGCAGGAATGTCTGCAAATCCACAAGAAGTAGTGTATTCTGTTTTAGGTGATGAAACTAGTTTTTCAATAGCTTTAGGTGCAGGAAGTTTTAATGTAGACGATACGATAACTGGTCTTAAAGTTTTTCGTGATGGTTTATTTATTTTTTGTGAAAACAGAATATTTAAACTAAGTGGAACATCTTTTGCTGATTTTGCTGTTACACCAGTTACTAGAAATATTGGCTGTATTAACGGCTCAACTATTCAAGAATTTGCAGGAGACTTAATGTTTTTAGGTCCAGATGGACTGCGTACTGTAGCAGGTACAGCTAGAATTGGTGACGTTGAGTTAGGAGCGATTAGTGCAAATGTACAATCTATTTTTAATGATAATTTAGATGATGCATCTAAGTTTGAAAGTGTAGTAATTCCTGACAAAACACAATATAGAATTTTTTTTACTAAAGATACAGTAACTCAGTCTAGTACTAAAGGTATAATATGTGTTATGAAAGGAGGTAGTACTTTTGAGTTTTCTGAATTAAAAGGTATTAGACCTGCTTGTACAGACACTTTTGTAAGACAGGGGGATGTTATAGTTTTACATGGTTCGTATAATTCAGGGTATGTTTATAGACAAGAATATGGTAATACCTTTGATGGTACTAATATAATGGGAAAATATAGAAGTCCTGATTTAACTTTTAATGATGCAGGTATTCGTAAACATATGCAAAAAGTTTTAATAAACTACAAACCAGAGTCTACTATAGATGCAGATTTGTTTTTACGATATGATTATGAAGATCCTGATATTATTAATCCTGCTGCATATGCTTTAGATTCATCTGATGTTGCTTCAATTTACGGAGTAGATACGTATGCTAAAATTACAGAAACAACTACAGCAGAGGCTCTTGACAATTCTGAAACAGAAGTAGACTTAACTAGTGCAACAGGTTTTGCTAGTTCAGGTGTAGTATATATTGAAGATGAACAAATAACATACACTGGAATTAGTACCAACACTTTAACAGGATGTACAAGGGGTGCAAATGGCACTACTGCTGCAGCACACGATATTGGTACAACTATATGGCAATTTGATGCTACAGTAACAGAGACAGAAGCAACTTATGGAGGTGTTACTCAACCTCTAGTTAGACAAGCCGTAGAAGGATCAGGATTTGCTGTAGCTTTAAGAGTAAATGATGGAGGGGAAACCGCACCCTATTCTATAAAAGGTTTCCAATTAGAATACCAAACAGGAGCGAGAAGATAAATGGGAGCAACATATACAAGACAGTCCTCATACTCTGATGGAGACACAATAACAGCAGCACATACTAATGACGAGTTTAACCAGTTATTAGCAGCATTTGCAGTGAGTACAGGACACACACATGACGGCACTGCAGCCGAAGGTGGACCAATTACTAAACTGCTTGGTAATACTCTTACATTTGGTGCAGGTACATCAGGTACAGATATTACCATTACATTTGATGGAGAAACTACTGACGGTGTTCTTAAGTGGATGGAAGATGAAGACTATTTTGAGTTTTCAGATGACATACTTGTAGCCTCTACAGAAAAACTACAATTCCGTGATACAGCTATATACATTAACTCTAGTACAGATGGACAGCTTGACTTAGTAGCTGACACAGAAATACAGATAGCTGCTACTACTATTGACATCAATGGTAATGTAGACATCTCAGGTACACTCACTATCGGTTCAGCAGGTATATCTGAAGCTGAACTAGAAGTATTGGACGGACTAACAGTTTCAACTACAGAAGTAAATATCCTAGACGGTGATACTTCTGCTACATCTACTACAGTCGCAGATGCAGACAGAGTAGTAATGAATGACAACGGCACTATGGTGCAGGTTGCTGTAACAGACTTAGCTGCATACTTTGACGATGAAATTACAGCTATGCCTAACCTAACATCTGTAGGCACACTTTCCACACTCACAGTAGATAATGTAATAATAAATGGCACGACTATAGGACACACAAGTGACACAGACTTGATGACCTTGACTAGTGGTGTAGTAACTGTTGCAGGTGAATTAGATGCTACAACTCTTGACATTTCAGGTAATGCTGACATTGACGGTACAACTAATTTAGACGCTGTTGACATTGACGGTGTAGTACAGATTGACGGAGCTACAACTTTTGGTGTAGATGACACTGGTGTAGATGTTAAATTTTTTGGTGCTACTTCTGGTGCATATCTCTTGTGGGATGAAAGTGCAGACAAATTACTGACTGCAGGTGGAGCAGTTATTGACATTGTAAAAGATAAGTTGTTAATTGGTGGTACTGCAGTTACAACAACTGCTGCTGAATTAAATATACTAGACGGTAAAAGTTTTGTTGATGAAGATGATATGTCATCTAATAGTGCTACTGCAATAGCTTCTCAACAATCTATTAAAGCTTACGTTGACTCACAAGTTACAGCACAGGATTTAGATGTAACATCTGATAGTGGTACGATTGATATAGATTTGGATAGTGAAACTTTAACTATAGCAGGTGGCACAGGCTTATCCTCAAGTGCATCATCAACAACAGTAACACTAGCAGTAGATGCGGCTCAAACAGGTATAACTTCACTTCTTGCAACAGACATTAAGATAGGTGAAGATGACCAGACTAAAATAGACTTTGAAACAGCAGACGAGATACACTTTTATGCAAACAATGTAGAACAAGTATATCTAGCTGATAATATATTTGGACCACAATCTGATAGTGATGTAGATTTAGGTTCTTCTTCTGTTCGTTGGAAAGATGCTTATGTAGACAGCATTACAGTAACAGGAAATGCTGATATTGATGGTGACGTTGATGTAGATGGAACACTAGAAGCTGATGCAATTACTGTAGGTGGCACAGACTTAAACACAGTTATAGCAGGTGTAACAGTTACTAATGCAACAACAGCAGCCGTAGCAACAACAGTAACCATTAGCGATAATGAAAGCACAAACGAAGACAATGCTATTATTTTTACTGCAGGTGGAGATGTAGACGGTGGCAACATAGGATTAGAATCAGATGGTGATTTAACTTACAATCCTAGCACAGGGAGGTTGACAGCGACACAATTATCTGGTACGTTACAAACAGCAGCGCAACCAAATATTACATCTGTTGGTACGTTAGGTGACATCACTGCCAAAACATCAGACGGTGCTATCTTAAAATTACAAACAAGCCATGCTAGTATGGTAAATAATGATATTGTAGGAGCTATTGAGTTTTCTGCTCCAGATGAAAGTAGTGGTACTGATGCTATAACAACGGCAGCTTCAATCGTAGCTGAAGCGGATGCAACATGGTCTTCAAGCAAAAATGAGTGCGATTTGGTGTTTAAGTTGGGGTCAAGTGGTGCAGCTTCAGAAAAAATGCGTTTAACGCACGAAGGTAGCATGTCCGTAGGTGATATATCTTCTTTAACAGGTAATGCTGCAGCTATTACACTTAGTCAAGGTGTTGTACCTAATACAGTAACAGAAGCTGCAAGTGGAAACTATACTCCTGATATGTCACGATACACAAATTTTATATTGACAGTAGACAATAGTAATAATTGTACATTACAAGATCCTACAGATGAAGTAGCAGGGCAGTCTGGAATATTTGTATTTATTCAAGATGGTACAGGCGGTGGAACATTATCTCATGCAGACGATAGATATTTTGTATCAGGTGGAACGTCAATAACATTAAGCACAGCAGCTAATGCAATAGATATTGTTCCGTATTTTGTTCAAGCAGATGGAAAAATTCATCTAGGAGTAGCACAGAAGGCTTTTGCAGAGGCATAATATATGGTTGCAAGTAGTAATTTTTTCTTTGGGTCTTCAGGTTTTTATCCATATGAGATAGGGCAGTCATGTCGCTTTGAGAGTGCTAGTGATGAAAGGCTTAGCCGTGCGCCATCTAGTGCAGGAAATAAAAAAACATTTACATGGTCAGGTTGGGTTAAACGAAGTGCGCATACAAATTCTTCTCTTTTTAGTTCAGGAACTGCGTCTGATGAACTAACACAACTCAATATTCAAGGAGATGGAAATTTAAGGTTTAGAGATAGGTCAGGTGATAATTTACGCAAAGAAACAACGGCTTTATTAAATGACGTAGGTGCATGGTATCATATAGTATGTGCCGTAGATCTTACGCAAGCGTCAAATGGTGACAGAGTAAAACTTTATATTAATGGTACATTGCAAACAGATTTGTCAATTAATGACACTTTTAGTAACAGGAACACATACATTAATCGTACTGGCGGCAATGGAATGGTAGTAGGTGAAAGAGCGTATGATACTGCTAATTCTCTTTCAGGTTATTTGGCAGAGGTACATTTCATAGATGGCACACAAGTAACGGCAGATTCATTTGGTGAAACTAAAGAAGGTGTGTGGATTCCAAAAGAATATACTGGGGGGTCTTACGGAACTAATGGGTTTTATTTAAAATTTGACCAAACTGGAACTGGCACAGCATCAGCATCTACCATTGGAGCAGATAGTTCTGGGAATGATAATCATCTTACATCAACAAATTTAGCATCTATTGATAGCAACAGAACAGATAGTCCAACAAACAATTTTGCAACATGGAATCCTTATTGGGGAGGAAATGGAACGTATGGAACACATGGAACAATAGTCAATGGAGCATTAGAATTGTCCTCTGTTGGTTCAGAAACAAATGCTTTTTGTTCGCAAATATTGCCATCAAGCGGCAAATATTATGTTGAAATGAGAGTATCAAGTCTTAACTCGTTTTCTGGTGGAGTTATGCAAACAGCACCAACAATTCACAGAAGCGTTTTGTTTCAAACAGACGGAACTATTGACCAAGATAATTCACAAGTGCAGTCAGGTTTAGGGAGTTTTTCAGCAGGAGATACCATTGGTATTCGTTGTGACATGGATGCAGGAACAGTACAGTTTTATGTTGAAGACTCAGCTTATGGTTCAGCAGTAACATTAACATCAATTGATAATCAAGGTGAGTATGCAATAATGTGTCGTGCTAATGCTTATGTAGAACTTAGAACGGACACTAAGGATATGGAGTTTTCTATTCCAAATGGATATACAACATTGTCTACAGCAAATTATCCAGAGCCAACAATTAGTCCTTTAAACGCTAAGCAACCATCAGACTATTTTAATACAGTTCTTTGGAGTGGAAACGGAAGTACAGACCATGATATAAGTGGCGTTGGGTTTCAGCCAGATTTTGTGTGGATTAAAAATAGGTCTAGTACGTCAGGATGGCATGCATTCCATGATGCTGTTAGAGGAGCAGGAGCAACTTTATTTTCGAATGCTACTGACGCAGAGTATGCGTATAGTGATTATTTTGGACCTTTTCAGACAGATGGGTTTAGACTTTCAGATGTATCAGTAGGACACTCATGGAATACAAGTAGTAATGCGTATGTGGGATGGAACTGGCTAGGAGCAAACGGCACAACTACAAATGACGCAAGTGCAACAGGTGTAGGTTCAATAGATAGTGTGTATTCAGCCAATACAACGGCAGGTTTTAGCATTGTTAGTTATACTGGTACTGGTTCAAATGGAACAGTGGCTCATGGATTAGGTGTTGCTCCAAAATGGGTTATAGTTAAGAAAAGAAATAACACAGGTGATTGGGTTGTTTGGCATGAGGGTCTAGGCGATGGAACAAATTACATAATTTTGGATACAGATCAAGCAGGATTAACAGCTACTAATATTTGGAATAGCACTATACCAACCTCTTCAGTATTTTCAGTTGGAACACACACGACTACAAATGGCTCGTCAGATACCTTTATAGCGTATTGTTTCGCAGAAATTGAAGGCTATTCGAAGTTTGGAAAATTTACTGGAAATGGAGATGCAGATGGTCCTTTTGTTTATACTGGTTTTCGCCCTGCGTGGCTAATGTGGAAACGAACAAATTCTACTAATCAGTGGGTAATGAACGATGCTACAAGAAATCCATTTAATCAAACGGATCAAGTATTATATGCAAATTTGAATGATGCAGATTCAACAGGTGAGGGAATAGTAACAGATTTAGTATCTAATGGTTTTAAGTTACTGAGTTCAACAGCAGGAAATGCAAATACAAATAATAGTACATACATCTACATGGCATTTGCGGAGATGCCCTTTAAGTATGCAAATGCAAGGTAATAGGAGAAGATAATGGTTTGGAAATATAAATCTAGAGAAATAGTAGCAGGAAGAAGTTGGGTTGATGATAATAAAATACGACACCCTTCTAACTGGATGAGATGGTCAGCAGATTATAAAAAAAGTATGAATGTAACTTGGACAGATGACCCTGCACCCTATGACAATAGATTTTATTGGGGGTGGTCAGCAGATGGCAAAACTCTCATTGAAAGAAAAATAGCAGACGAAGATGCAGTAGATAATGCAGGTAATAAATTAAAAGATGAAGATGGCAATCAAATTATTACTGAAGGACTAAAAACTATCTGGGTGCGTAAAACCAAAGAGTCAGCAAACGGAAATCTTCAATCAACAGATTGGTATGTTACCAGAAAATCAGAAGCAGGAACGGCAATACCTAGTGACATTACAACTTACAGAACAGCAGTAAGAACATCGTCAAAAACTATTGAAGATAAAATAAATGCTTGTTCTGATTTAACCGCTTTCAAGGCATTGTTTGATATTCCAGTTGATAGTAATGGAAAACCCACTGGGAACGCTCCAATATATGATTGGCCTAAAGAAGTATAGAGGTGTATTATAGATCCGTTAACAGTCAGTGCAGCCATATCTACAGCTACGGCTGCATTTAATGGGATCAAGAAAGCCTTTCAAGCAGGGCGAGACTTGGAACAAATGTCAGGTGACTTGTCTCGTTGGATGGGAGCAGT
>CXWF01054448.1_pt1 | contig 11116 bp, 10 predicted proteins | sample 468421 | NCBI WGS metagenome assembly CXWF01 (sample SAMEA2620812, study PRJEB7988) | marine metagenome | biome: marine biome (ENVO:00000447); feature: surface water layer (ENVO:00002042); material: "saline water (ENVO:00002010), including plankton (ENVO:xxxxxxxx)" | depth 5 m
GGTGCAGTACTCCGGCACGGTTGGCGCCGTGCTCTGCGCCCAGCACCTGGGCCTGCCGGCGATCAGTCTCAGCCAGGCCTTCCACCAGCGCGATAGTGTGAACTGGGAGCCCGTCACCCGTCTGGCCCCGGAATTGATCGTGTCCATCTGGAATCAAAGCAGGGCTGCCTGCTGCTGGAACGTCAACTTCCCTGACATGCCCGTCGAGCAGATACAGGGTAACCGACTGACCACCGAAAGCGTGGGCTCGGCGCCACGCGCCCGCATGCGACCGGGGCAGGACGGCCGCGGGTTGCCTTACTGGTGGCTGATGTTTGAGCGCAACTATTCGGCGGTTACCGGGCCTGAAGAAGACGTGACCGCCCTGCGGGAAGGGTTTGTGTCGGTCGCGCCCATGCGCAACGGCTGCGGCTGGAAGCCCTGAGGGCCAAGTTTCCAGAATGATTCGCAGCAACCGTACGCTTGACCGAAAAAGTAGTTAACTAACGAAAAGTGTTCTCCGACACAAGACGTTCTCTAACAAAAACAGGGCCGATTCCCCGTGTCATCAGGGGGGCCCAACCGATAGTGACGTCCGGCTGACAAGCCGGTATGTCCTCCATCAAAGGAGTTAATGACTCATGTTCGACCGTCATTATGCTGCGTGGCCGGACCACGTGCCGCGTCACCTGACGTTGCCGCAGACCAGCGTGTTTTCAAACCTGGAAGTCTCGGCGCTGCGTTACCCCAAGCGCAATGCCATCGTCTATTACGACAGCTCGATCACTTACGAAGCCCTGCACAAAGATGCTGAGGCTCTGGCCGGTTACCTGAAAAATTGCGGCGTCGGTAAGGGTGATCGGGTGCTGCTTTATATGCAGAATGCGCCCCAGTTCATTACGGCCTATTTTGCGATTCTTCGGGCTAACGCTGTGGTGGTGCCGGTCAACCCGATGAACCGGGCCACTGAGCTGGAGCACTACGTCGCCGACACCAGCGCGACTGTCTGTATCTGTGGACAGGAGCTGGTCGGGTTCGTCGAACCGCTGCTGGGCGACAAGACGACGTTGCAGAACGTCGTGGTTGCGGCTTATTCCGATGCGCTCAACGTTGAGACCGATCTCGATCTGCCGGCAGAAGTGCGCGCGCCGCGAGCTGAGCTCTCCCACCCGCAGATGATCGCCTGGAATGATGCACTCAACGCCGGCCACGTCCCCGGTCCGCTGACTGTCGGCCCCGATGATCTGGCAGTGTTTCCGTACAGCTCGGGCACCACGGGCGCGCCGAAGGGTTGCATGCATACCCACCGCTCGGTGATGGCCACCGCGGTCCACGGTGTGGTCTGGACGCACAGCACGGTCGAGTCGACTATCCTGGCGACGCTGCCGTATTTTCACGTCACCGGTATGCAATCGGCGATGAATGGGCCGATCTACAGCGGCGCGACCATTGTCCTGATGACGCGCTGGGATCGTAAGGTCGCGGCTCAGCTGATTCAGAAGTACCGCATAACGCGCTGGGTCAACATTGCCACCATGGCGATCGATTTTCTGTCAGCGCCGGATGTGGGCGAGTACGACCTGTCCAGCCTGAACAACATCAGCGGCGGCGGCGCGGCCATGCCCAAGGCCATCGAGGCCAAGCTGTACGAGCTGACGGGGCTGCACTATGTGGAAGGCTACGGGCTGTCCGAGACCATCGCTGCGACCCATCTTAACCCCATAACCCGGCCCAAGGCGCAGTGCCTCGGTATCCCGGTGTTCGACGTCGACTCGCGCATTATCGAGATCGATTCCGGCAAGGAGTTGGGCCCCAACGAGGTTGGCGAAATCATTACCCATGGGCCGCAGCTGTTCCAGGGGTACTGGAACCGGCCCGAGGAAACCGCACGTTCCTTTATCGAGATCGACGGCAAACAGTTCTTCCGTACGGGCGACATGGGCTATTACGACGACGAGGGGTACTTTTTCCTGGTTGACCGGGTCAAACGCATGATCAACGCGTCTGGCTTCAAGGTGTGGCCTTCTGAAGTGGAGAGCCTGATGTATCGGCACCCGGCCATTCGCGAGTGCTGCATCATCTCCTCGCCTCATCCCCGTCGCGGCGAAACCGTGAAGGCTTGTGTGGTGCTCAAGGACGAAGCCGGTGCCGTAACGGAGGAGGACGTCATCGCCTGGTGCAAAGAAGAGATGGCTGCTTACAAAGTCCCGGCCACTGTTGAGTTTGTCGATGAGTTACCCCGTTCGCCCACCGGCAAGCTGATGTGGCGTGTACTGCAGGAGCAGGAGTGGAAAAAAGCCGCTTCCTGATCTCACGAGTTGTGAAGCCAGGTCTCCAAGTTATTGCCATGCGATGACCTGAAGGCCTGGTGTTGCGTCATTAATGCCTTTTCGCGCATCGTTTTATTCCCCGCCCAACCTGCCAAAGCTATTTCGCCCAACAAATAATTATTGTGGCTTAGTTTCGCACAGTGAAACTAACTTTCGTGTATTGACATGGTTTTTGAGCCATGCGACATTGAGTTCATCCTCTGCCGCGCAGGACGCGGGCGTAGATAGTCTTCTAACACAAAAACAACACAGAGCAGGAGAGGATCGCTTTGAACCTATTTTTCCAGCAGGTGCTTAACGGTTTTACCCTGGGAAGCATTTACGGTCTGGTGGCGCTGGGGCTTACCCTGGTGTACGGCATTCTGCATGTTCCCAACTTCGCACATGGCGCGTTCTACATGGTGGGCGCGTTTGTCTCTTTCTTCCTGATGTCTGATCTGGGGGTCAACTACTGGCTCGCCATGGTCGGCTCAGCCATTGTGGTGGCGGGCCTTGCAGTACTTTCAGAGCGACTGGTATTCCACCCTCTGAGACACGCACCGCCCATACACGACAAGATAGCGGCGATCGGTATCCTGCTGTTCCTTGAGGCGTTAGTAACGCTTTACTGGGGCTCGGATTTCCGCCGGATGCCGACGCCCTATACCGATATCCTGCGCTTCGCTGACCTGACGCTCCCGGCTCAAAGGCTGCTGATCATAGTTGCGGCGTTCTCGCTGATGGCAGCGCTGCATCTGTTCCTGCGCAAGACCATGACCGGCTCAACCATCATTGCGATGGCCCAGAGTCGGGAAGGGGCTTTCCTGGTGGGCATCGATGCCAATCGCGTAGCCATGCTGACCTTTGCCATCTCTGGTGTGCTGGCCGCGGTTGCAGCGACGCTCTATGCGCCCATCAATCTGGTCTACCCGGCCATGGGCCACCTGGTCATCATGAAGGCTTTTGTCATCATCATTCTGGGGGGGATGGGCAGCATTCCCGGAGCCATTGTCGGCGGGCTGATCATCGGCTTTGCTGAAAGCTTCGGTGGCTTCTATATCTCCACAGCGTACAAGGACATCATCGCGTTCGGTTTGCTGGTTGTGATTCTGTCCGTGCGTCCCAAGGGCCTGTTTCTGAAGGGGGTCAGCTGATGATGGTACGTCTTGCGAGTCTCTTTACGAGTCCGGCCACCAAATTTGTGTTTCTGGCACTGGCGCTGATGTTCCCGTTCTTCGCCAGCAATGAGTACCAGATCTATGTCATGGCAACGGCTTTTATCTGGGCCATTGCCGTTTATGGTATGAACATCATCACTGGCTACTGTGGCCAGTTGAACCTGGCCCATGGCGGCTTCTTTGCCATCGGCGCGTACGCCCTGGCCATCCTCACGTCGGACCACGGCTGGGCCTTCTGGCCGGCATTTCTCGCTGCCGCAATCGTTACCGCAGTCGTGGGATTTTTCGTGGGCATCGTCTCGTTGAGGCTCAAAGAGCACTACTTCGCCATCTTTACGCTCTGCGTGGGCTTTATCATCTACCTGCTGGTCGACAAGTGGGAAGAACTCACCCACGGCCCGCTTGGTATCCGCGATATCCCGGCGCCCGGCGGGTTCGGCCTGGTCGATTTCAGCCAGACTATTCCGCTGTACTACCTGGTGCTGGGTATTCTTGTGATCCTGATCTGGTTCATAGCCCGGCTCTCGAAATCCCTGCTGGGGCGCACCTTCCTGGCGATTCGCAATGGTGACGAGCTGGCCCAGTCCCTGGGGATCAACCTGATGCGCAACAAAGTGCTCGCCTTTGTGCTGTCGACGACCTATGCCGGTATCGCAGGCGCACTGTTTGCGGGAACGGTTCGATTTATTGGTCCAGAGGAGGCCAATATCAACCATACCTTCGACATGATCACCTACCTGTTGGTGGGCGGTATCGGCACACTGTTCGGACCGCTGGTGGGTACGCTGAGTCTGGTCTGGATTGCCCAGTCCCTGCAGTTCCTGGCGGACTATCGCATGGTCATCTTCGGGCCGTTGCTGGTACTGCTGGTGATTTTCTTCCCGCGTGGGCTCGTCGGCTCGCTTCTGGGTTGGAAGATGCGCAAGGACATGGAAGCGGCTACCCGCAAGGGCGCTGGCCGCAATCAGAACGCCGAAGCTGGCGTTAATGATGAAGCGGGGGCCAAGAACAATGCTTAAGGTAGAGAATCTGACCAAAATGTTCGGCGGGCTCGCGGCGGTGAATAACATCAGCGTCGAGTTTGAGGCTAACAAGATCAACGCCATCATCGGGCCGAACGGTGCTGGCAAGAGTACGTTTTTCAACCTGATCTCAGGTGCCCACAAGCCGACGTCCGGCCGCATACTGATCGACGGCACCGACGTCAGTACCATGCGCTGTGACAACATCGCCCGGCTGGGTGTGGGGCGCACCTTCCAGACCACGACGCTGTTCGAGCAGGCTACGGTGCTGGATAACCTTATCGTCGGCCATCGGCTGCGTACGAAGTCAGGCTTGTGGGATGTATTGATCAACTCCAGGCGGCTTCGTCGTGAAGAGAAAGAGAGCCGCGACAAGGCCGCCGAAGTGCTCGACTTTGTCGGTCTGAGCCACCTCGGTAATCACTTTATCGCGGACATCACTCAGGAGCAGCGCAAGCGTGTGGCCTTTGCTCTGGCGCTGGCTACCGACCCCAAGCTGTTGCTGCTGGACGAGCCCGCCGCCGGGGTGAATCCCGACGAGACCGAGGGCTTGGCCGAGCTGATGAACAAAATGATTCGCCATGGCCTGACCGTCTGTCTGATAGAACACAAGATGGACATGATCATGGGCATGGCCGACAAGATCATGGTGCTGGATCACGGCGAAAAAATCGCCGAGGGCACACCGGCTGAGATCAAGTCGAATCCGGTAGTGATCGAGGCTTACCTGGGGAGCGACCACGATGCTGCAGCTTAATAAAGTCGATGTCTGCTATGGCAGTTTCAAAGCACTGAGTGCTGTGGATATGCGCGTTGATGAAGGCGAGCTGGTGGTCCTGTTGGGCGCTAATGGCGCGGGTAAGACCACGCTGTTCAACGCCATAAGCGGTCTGCTGAAGCCAACCGCGGGCGAGATCCGCTTTCGGGACAAGGTTATGAACGGGCTCAAACCTTCCGCTGTGGTGGGGGGAGGGATTGTTCACTGTCCGGAGGGGCGCAAGCTCTTCCCGCAGATGTCGGTAATGAAGAACCTGGTAATGGGCGCGTACGTCCATCGGCGCGACAAGGAAGGCATCCGCAGGACACTCAAGGACGTGCTGGCGCTTTTTCCGATCCTGGAGGAGAAAAAGAATGAACCCGCCGGCTCGCTCTCTGGTGGTCAGCAGCAAATGGTTGCCATTGGGCGGGCCCTGATGAGCAGGCCCAAGCTCCTGATGCTGGATGAACCGTCGCTGGGATTGGCACCGCTGGTGGTCAAGCAAATGTTTGAGACCATCCAGAAAATCAACAGCCTGGGCACAGGGGTTCTGCTGGCCGAGCAAAACGCCTTCGCCGCGTTGAAGATCGCACACAGGGCCTATGTAATTGAAAACGGCAAGCTGGTCATGGAAGGCGATCGAGAGGCCATGATGGGCAATGAGGCCGTGCGCAAGGCCTATATCGGCGCTTGAGCCCCCAGCTGTCCCAAGAACGGCGCACCGTACGCCATTAAGTGAAGAATCAGGCATTCCCGGAATGCCTGTGGTATCCCAAGCAGCAACGTAAAAGGAAAACAAAATGAAGATGCTGAAAACATTAGGCTACCTGGCCGCGGCCTCTACCCTGGGGGCGACGATTTCGCTTAGCGCCCAGGCAGATGAAGTCAATATCGGTTTCACCGGTCCATTGAGCGGCGGCGCCGCCCTCTATGGCGAGAACACGCTCTCGGGATTGCGGATGGCCGCAGAGGAGATCAATGCGAATGGCGGGTTCGAGGTAGACGGCGAGAAACACACGATCAACCTGGTGGCGCTGGACGACCGCTATTCTCCGAGCCAGGCGGCCACTAATGCCAAGCGCCTGAAGCAGGAATCCAACGTACCGGCCGTGTTCGTGCCTCACTCAGGCGGGATTTTCGCACTGATGAGCTTCAACGAGCAGTCCGAGTTCCTGGTCATGGCGTACTCCAGCGTTCCGTCTATTACTGAGAAAGGCAATGAACTCACTCTCCGCATTCCGCCGACCTTTGACGGGTATGTGAATGCGTTTACCGAACTGGCTTACGACGAATACGGCAAGAAGTTGGCAATGGGTGGCGCAACCCACGAGTACGCCAAGATCTGGTCCGACATGATCAAGGACAAATGGAACTCGCTCGGCGGTGAGGTTGTGGCTGACAATCCCATGGATTACAACAAATCCGCAGATTTCTACACCGGTGTGAGTCGACTGATCGCGGCAGATCCCGATGTGATGTTCATCGGCGGGGCCTCTGAGCCGACCGGTCTGGTTGCACGTCAGGCTCGCGAGCTGGGCTACCAGGGACCCTTCATTCTGATGGATCAGGCCAAGCTGGACGAGGTGGCTGAAGTTTCGGGCGGCATGGAGTCATTGGAAGGGTCCATCGGTGTGGTACCGTTGAGCGCATACACCACCGAGTCGGCCAAGAGCTTCGTCAAGCGGTACAACAAGGAACACGGCAAGAACCCGGGTTCCGAGGCAGCTTTCATGTACGGCGCGCTGCACGGCCTGGTCAACGCGATGACGATCGCCGGAACGACCGAAGACGTCCACGCGATTCGCAAAGCGATGGATAAAGGCCTGGCAACACTGGACAACAGCAAGAATCCGTACGAAGTTGATGGCGTCAATGACAAAGGCGGCTTCCTGACCGATCCAACGGTTGCTATTGTCAAAGACGGCAAGATTGAAGAGCGGGAAATCTCTGAAATCATCAAGAAGTAAGCAGTAGAAATGATATAAAAAAGGCGGATTGGGCCAGGCTCAATCCGCCTTTTTTTCGGAATTGTTTTCCGTGAATGGACATCAGCTCAGATACATAGCCAGGTTTTCGGCAACACATGCCGGCCTTTCACTGCCCTCGATCTCGATCGTTGACATAAACCGGGCGAGATGACGGCCGTCGCCTGCAGGCTCGAGCGACAGCAGCTTCAGATGACACCGCACCCGTTTGCCTGCGGGCACAGGGCTGGGGAAACGAAGCTTGTCGAGGCCATAATTGATAGTGGCGCTCACCCCTTCGGTGCGCATGATCTGCTGGTTCAGCATGGGCAGTAACGAAAGTGTGAGATAACCATGGGCAATCGTGGTTTTGTAGGGGGACTCCTGCGCTGCGCGCTCCTGGTCCAGATGGATCCACTGGTGGTCGCCGGTAGCGTCGGCGAAGGCCTGGATCCGGGCCTGATCGACCAGAACCCAGTCACTGACGCCGATATCCTCGCCAGCAACCTGGGCGAGGGCCTCAAGGGAGGGAAAGACTTTCATGGGGTTTCCTCAAGCTTGCGATGGTGGACGACTGGCTGAACGCCCTACCTGGCATAGGTAGGATCGATTTTGTCCATTAGCCGAACCAGCGCTGGCCACGTCAGCTTACTGGCCTGGCCCAGGCTCTGGGACTGCTGCCGGGTGGTTTCGATAGCCGCGGCGGAGGGCAGGTATGCTGCTCCCTGGCCCAGTGTACGGACCTGAATTTCGCATGCCTTCATCAAAAAGTAGAGGTAGGTGAAAGCTTCGGCGACAGTGCTCCCGACTGACATGAGGCCGTGATTGCGTAAGAGCATCAGATTCTTGCCCTGCAGGTCCCGGGTCAGACGTTCGCGCTCGTCCAGGTTGAGGGCAACGCCTTCGTAATCGTGGAAGCTCAGGTGGTCGAGACAGAGCATGGCGGTCTGGCTCAGGGGTAGCAGACCCTCTTTATGGGCTGATACCGCGACGCCATCCGCTGCGTGCAGATGCATCACCGCGCCGGCGTCGTCCCGGGCCATATGCACGGCGCTGTGGATGGTAAAGCCGGCAGGGTTAACGCGGCTCAGCTCACCCGATTGGACCACTTCGCCGTCCCGGTCGACCTTGACCAGGGAGGAGGCGGTAATTTCGCTGAAGAGGTAACCATAGGGATTGATCAGAAAATGATGCTCGGGCCCTGGCACCCGTGCAGAGAGATGAGTGAATACCAGGTCATCCCAGCCATAGTGGGCCACGAGCCGGTAGGCCGCAGCCAGATCCTGGCGGACTTGCTGTTCCGTTTGGTTCGCATAATGAAACGACGTTTCTTTGGTATTGGCATTCATGATTGTTTTCCTAATACTATGAAACCGTATTTCAATAGTACCGCAGGGTTCGATGCATTGCAGCTCCCCGAAGCGGCCCCGTACGCCCTAAAAGAAAACACCGGAAAGAGACACCCGATGAGCGCAGTCAAGTACGTCGAGAAGCAGTTGCCTGAGCCTGGGCAAAAGAAACGCGTCGCCGAGGGCGTCTATTGGCTCAGATTCCCGTTGCCGTTTGCGCTGGACCACATCAACCTCTGGCTGCTGGAGGACGGCGACGGCTGGACGCTGGTCGACACGGGTTTTGGCGCCGGGAAAACGCGTGAACTCTGGCAGTCCATGTTTGATGATGCGCTGGAAGGGCGGCCCTTAAAGCGTATCGTGGTGACCCACTATCACCCTGATCACATCGGTCAGGCGGTGTGGCTGGCTCAGCATTTCGGTGCGCCTGTTTACATGACGGACGGTGAGTGGCAGCTGGCCCACGATCTATTCAACCAGACTGATGCCGAGATGGACCAGGGCCAGCGGCGTTTGCTGCTGGCCCACGGCGTGAGCCAGGCCCGTGCCGAGAGTCTTACCCAGCGCGGCAACCTTTTTCGAGGCGCGATCAGTGGGGTGCCGACACCTTACCAGCGCCTCGCAGCGGGCGATTCCCTGACCATAAACGGACGCCGTTGGGACATCGTGGTAGGCAATGGCCATTCGCCGGAACATGCCTGCCTCTTCCGGTCCGAGGACAGGGTGCTGCTGAGCGGCGACCAGATTCTTCCTTCGATCTCCAGCAACATCAGCGTGCGCAAGGATGTGCCTGAGGCTGACCCACTGGCGGACTTCCTCGCCTCGTTGCGGGCCTTCGCTCAGCTCCCCGCTGACACGCGGGTCATGCCCGCCCATGGCCGGCCATTCGAGGGCCTTCACATGCGGGCAGACAAGCTGATCGCCCACCATGAGGTCCAGCTGACCCAGGTAGAAGACGCCTGCCGTAAAGCCCCAAAGACAGCGACTGACTTGTTGCCGGTGCTATTCCGACGCGAACTGGACGACCAGCAGCTGTTTTTTGCGATGGGAGAAAGCATCGCCCACGCTAACCATCTGCTGGCGACCGGCCGGGTAGAGCGGGAGCTTGAGGGGGGTGTGTACCGGTTCAGGGCTTTTGGCGCTGGCTGAACTGGCGCGACGGGGCGGGCATGCCGAACGTGCGCAAGGCAGTCCAGCTTCAGGCCATGGCGAGAGTGTAGAGTTCTTTTTAGCTGACTGGCTGGCAGGGGATTTCCCTGCCAGCGTTACCGTAACCGGTTGGACGGTCTGGCTATCAGCTCGTCTTCATCAGCGCCACAAAGGCTTCGAGATGATGGTCATCATCGCCCAACTGATGGTTAATCATCACAAGGCGTTTGGCATAATGAGCGCCGCTGTATTCCCAGGTCATGCCGATGCCGCCGTGCAGCTGCACCGACTGCTCTGAGATATACTGCCCCGCCCGACCGATCACGTTCTTGGCTGCCGCCAGGATGGAGTCGCGCCTGTTTCCGGGCTCCGCATCGGCCACGGAGGCGGCGAGCACCGCCATTGAGCGGGCCTGTTCAAGCTCGGAAGCCATGTCCACCATGCGGTGCTGCAACACCTGGAACTTGCCAATCGGCACGCCGAACTGCTTGCGCGCCTTGAGATATTCCAGCGTCAGATTGACAGACTCTTCCATGGCACCCACAGCTTCCGCACAGATAGCGGCGATTGCGCGCCCGGCCTGGTAGTCAATAGCCGCATGAGCCTGGCCTACAGGGCCCAGCAGGGCTGATGCCGGCACGCTGACGCTGTCCAGGATCAGGTCGCAGCCCTTGAGGCCGTCGATCGTTTCATAAGTGATCCGCTGCAACCCGGACGCATTGCCGTCGATCACAAACAGGCTGATGCCGTCATGGGACCGTTGCTCGCCTGAAGTGCGGGCAGAGACAATGAGCTTGTCCGCGCAGTGGCCGCCGATGACCACGGCCTTGCGCCCGCTCAGGCGGTAGCCATCGCCGTCTGATTCGGCTTTGGTCGCGACGTCATGGAGGTTATAACGCGACTGCGGTTCAAGCAGTGCCGGCGCCACTTTCAGTGTGCCCGCTGCAATCTGGGGCAGCAGTTCATTCTTCTGCTCGTCGCTACCGGCCTGGTTGATCAGACCGCCGCCGAACACAATGGACTGCAGGTAGGGTTCCAGGCACAGGCCACGGCCCAGTTCGGTCATGATGAGCTGGAGCTCCACGGCGCCGCCACCAAAACCACCATGGGCTTCGTCAAAAGGCACAGTGGTCAGGCCCAGCTCGCTGAGCTGCTGCCAGAACGCTTCACTGAACCCGGCGTCGCTCTGGCGAAAGCGCTCACGCTTTTCAAAATCGTATTCTCCACGGACCAGGCGTGCCGCGGTTTCCTGCAGCATCTGCTGCTCTTCGTTCAGTTTGAAATCCACAGTGGCGCTCCTACAGTTCGAGGATCATCTTGGCGACGATATTTTTCTGGATCTCGTTGGATCCGCCGAAAATCGACAGCTTCCGCATGTTGAAGTAATGCGCCGCCAGGGGAGCCGCGTA
>CXWF01002326.1_pt1 | contig 11056 bp, 9 predicted proteins | sample 468421 | NCBI WGS metagenome assembly CXWF01 (sample SAMEA2620812, study PRJEB7988) | marine metagenome | biome: marine biome (ENVO:00000447); feature: surface water layer (ENVO:00002042); material: "saline water (ENVO:00002010), including plankton (ENVO:xxxxxxxx)" | depth 5 m
GGTGTGCCGGTGCTGGACCGGATAATCAGTGCGGGCTCCAGCCGTTCGGTGGGGAGCGCATCGACATTGTCCGACCCCGCCGCGCGGCCCTCGACCATCTGGATGATGCGCGCCGCCGCGGCCCGGCCCATATCCGCGCGAGGCTGGCGGATCGTGGTGAGCGCGGGCAGGAACCGGTCGGCGAAGTCGATGTCGTCGAAGCCCACGACGCTCACGTCACTGGGCACGTCGAACCCGGCGTGGACGCATTCCGAGATGAAGCCAAGCGCACATTCGTCGGAGGCGCAGAAAACGGCGGTCGGACGGGTCGCCAGCGCCGCCCAGTGCCGCGCGGCCTGTGCCCCGGCTTCCAGCGTGAAGGCACCGGGAAAGACCGTCGCGGTCATCCCGCGGTCAGCGGCGGCCATCAGAAAGCCCTCCTGCCGCTCGACGCCGAGCACGTTCTCGCCCGGGCCGCTGACATGCAGGATGTCGCGGTGTCCGAGGTCGGCGAGGTGATCCACGGCGAGCCGCGCGGCAGCCCGGTTGTCGATCCCGAGGCGTGGCGCGCGGTATTCGTCATTCCATTCGGACAACTGCACCAGCGGCAGCTTCCAGCCGTTCACGACCTCCGGGTCGATGCCCCCGTCGAGCAGCACGATCCCGTCGGCCCGCCCGTCGTAGCCCAGTGACAGCAGACGGTCGCGCCCGATGCGGCTGTCGGAGATCTGGACCGTGAGCCCCACGTCGCTCGCCTCTTCCTGGATCGCGGCGAAGATCTTGCCGAAGAAGGTGTTGGACAGGTCCGGGGCGAGGATCAGGATGGACCGGGCGCGGCGCTGGCGCAGGTCGCGGGCGGCGGCGTTGATGCGGTAGCCCGTGGCCTTGACCGCCTCCATGACCTTTTCGCGGGTGGCCGGTCCGACGGTGTCGGGCGAAGACAGCGCCCGGCTTACCGTGGCCGTGGAGACGCCAGCGAGCGAGGCCACGTCCTTGATCCTTGCGCGTGCTCTCATGTCGTCTCCTGAACCCCGTGGCTTGTTAATCGATTACATTTTTCATTGCAAACGAGGAGTGAATCAGATGTAATCGATTTCATACATTGCTGCGGTGCCGGGAGGACGGTGCCGCCGCACAAGGCCCTGCGGGAGACGGGGCCGTTGGGAGGTTACATGAAGACGATTCAGGGTCCCGCCCTGTTCCTGGCGCAGTTCGCGTCGGACGAAGCCCCGTTCAATTCGTGGCGCGAAATCACACGCTGGGCGGGCGACTGCGGCTATGACGGCGTGCAGGTGCCGAGCTGGGACGACCGGCTTTTCGACATCGAAAAGGCTGCGACCTCGCGCGATTACTGCGACACGTTCAAGGGCGAGGCCGCCGAGAACGGGATCGTCGTGACCGAGTTGTCCGCCCATCTTCAGGGCCAGCTTGTCGCGGTTCATCCGGCCTATGACATCGCCTTCGACGGTTTCGCGGACGCCTCGGTCCACGGTGATCCCAAGGCGCGGCAGGCATGGGCGGAGCGCCAGGTGAAGCTGGCGCTGGATGCGTCGAAGAACCTCGGCCTCACCGCACTGGGCGCGTTCTCCGGGGCGCTGGCCTGGCCATACGTCTATCCGTGGCCGCAGCGGCCAGAGGGACTGGTCGAGGCCGCCTTCGATGAACTGGCGAAACGCTGGCGTCCGATCCTCGACCATGCCGAGGACAACGGTGTCGACATCTGTTTCGAAATCCATCCGGGCGAAGACCTGCATGACGGCGTCACCTTCGAGATGTTTCTCGACCGGGTGGATCAGCACGCGCGGGCCAAGATGCTTTACGACCCGTCGCATTACGTTCTGCAATGCCTCGACTATATCGCCAACCTCGACGACTACGCCGAGCGGATCGGGATGTTTCACGTCAAGGATGCCGAGTTCAATCCGACGGGTAAGCAAGGCGTCTATGGCGGCTATCAGTCCTGGGCGAACCGTGCGGGGCGCTTCCGCAGCCCCGGTGACGGACAGGTCGATTTCGGCGCGATCTTCTCGAAGCTCACGACGATGGGCTTCGACGGCTGGGCGGTCGTGGAATGGGAATGCGCGCTGAAACACCCCGAGGACGGGGCGCGCGAAGGGGCGCAGTTCGTGCGCGACCACATCATCCGCGTGACCGAACGCGCCTTCGACGATTTCGCGGATGGCGGCGCGGATGACGCGGCGAACCGCAGGATGCTGGGACTGGGGGGTTGACATGGCGAACGCACCGATCAGGCTTGGAATGGTCGGCGGCGGCGGTGATGCTTTCATCGGCGGCGTCCACCGGATCGCCGCGCGGCTCGACGGGCATTACACGCTGGTCGCCGGCGCGCTGAGTTCCACGCCCGAGCGGGCGCGGGCAAGCGCCGAGGCGCTGGGGCTGGCCCGCAGCTATGACGACTTCGCGCAGATGGCCGAGGCCGAGGCGGCGCGCGACGACGGGATCGAAGCGGTGGCCATCGTCACCCCGAACCATGTTCACGCCGACGCCGCCATCGCCTTTCTCGAACGCGGAATCCACGTCATCTGCGACAAGCCGCTGACGGCCACGATGGAGGATGCCGCGCGACTGGCCGAGGCCGCGCGCCACTCCGACGCGCTGTTCATGCTCACGCACAATTACACGGGCTACCCGATGATCCGTCAGGCGCGCGAGATGATCGCGGCGGGCGACCTGGGCAAGCTCCGGCTGGTGAATGTCGAATATGTGCAGGACTGGATGACCGGTCCGGCCGAGGGCAAACAGGCCGAGTGGCGCGTCGATCCGGCACGCTCGGGGGCCGGTGGTTCCATCGGCGATATCGGGACACATGCCTACAACCTCGCCTGTTTCGTGTCGGGCCTGACGCTCGACCGGCTGGCCGCCGATCTGGATGCGTTCGGCGCGGGCCGCACGCTCGACGACAACGCGCATGTCATGTTGCGCTGGCAGGGCGGCGCGAAGGGCATGCTCTGGTGCAGTCAGGTGGCACCGGGCAACGAGAACGGGCTGCGCCTGCGCGTCTTTGGTGACGCGGGCGGGCTGGAATGGTCTCAGGAAGAGCCCAATACGCTCTGGTTCACGCCTTTCGGCGAACCCAAGCGGCTTCTCACCCGGAACGGCGCGGGCGCGACGGCGGGAAACACAACCGCGAGCCGCATCCCCGGCGGGCATCCGGAGGGCTATCTGGAAGCCTTCGCGAACCTCTACACCGCGGCGGCGCAGGCGATCCAAGCGCGGCGGGAAGGCGCGCCGTTGCCCGACGACCTGCTTTTTCCGACCATCGAGGACGGGCTGGACGGGATGCGGTTCATCGAGGCCTGCGTGCGGTCCTCGGCAAATGACAGCAGCTGGGTGACACCATGAAACTGGGTATCAACCTCCTCTGCCTCGGCGGTCACATCGAGGACGAGCATCTTCCGCAGATCGAACGGATCGCCGAGATCGGCTATGACCATGTCGAGATCCCGGTGATGCGCGGCGACCCCGACCATTATGCGTGGCTCGGCGGCAAGCTCGACGCGCTGGGGCTGAGCCGGGCGCAGACCTCGATCGTGCCGGACCCGGACGCGAACCCGCTGTCGTCGGACGCCGCCGTGCGCCAGCGCGGGCTGGACCACCTGTCATGGATTCAGGACTGCGCCGAGGCACTGGGGTCCGAGACCATCGGCGGGCCGTTCCACGCGCCGATGGGGCATTTCACCGGACAGGGGCCGACGGAAGACGAGATCGCTTGGGGGGTCGAAGCGCATCGCGCGATGGCCGAACGTGCGGCGAAGGGCGGCTACATCCTCGCCCTCGAACATCTCAACCGGTTCGAGACCTATTTCCTGAACACGATGGATCAGGCGCGGGCCTATGCCGACCGGGTGGGCCACCCCGCCTTCGGCATCATGTACGACACCTTCCACGCCAATATCGAGGAGCGGGACCAGCACGACGCGATCCGCCATCTGGGCGACAAGTTGCATGTGCTGCATGTCTCAGAGAACGACCGCGGGGTCGTGGGCCGCGGACAGATCGACTTTACCGGAATTCTGAAGACGGTACGGGACACCGGCTTCGACGGGCATGTCGTGGTCGAAGCCTTCGGCGCGGGCGTGCCGGAGCTGGCCGCCGCCACCCGCGTCTGGCGTCCACTGTTTCCCGACTTCGAGACGCTGTTTCGCGAAAGCCACGACACCATCCGCCGCGCGTGGGAGGCCGCATGACCGACCCCGTGATCGAAATGCGCGGCATCACCAAGACCTTCCCGGGCGTTCGGGCGCTCTCGGACGTGAGTTTCGACGTGCGGCCGGGTGAGGTGAACGCGCTCGTGGGGGAAAACGGGGCGGGAAAATCGACGCTCATCAAGATCCTGTCGGGCGTCTATCACGCCGACAGCGGCGCGGTGCATGTGGGCGGCGAAGCGGTCCATTTCGCACATCCGGTGGAGTCGTTGCGCGCCGGGATCGCCGTGATTTACCAGGAATTTTCGCTGCTGCCCGAACGGACCGTGGCGCAGAACCTGTTTCTGGGGCGTGAGCCGCGCACCCGTTTCGGCCTGATCGACGGGGCGAAGATGCGGGCCGAGACAAAGGAAGTGCTTGCGCTCTTCGCCGCCGCCGGGCGCATCGACCCGGACCGCACGGTAGGTGAGCTGGACGTGGCCACGCAGCAGGTGGTCGAGATCGCGAAGGCCGTTTCGACCGGTGCCCGTGTCGTCGTGATGGACGAGCCGACCGCCGCGCTGAACGAGGCGGAATGCGAGGAGCTTTTCACCACCGTCGATACGCTGCGCGACCGTGGCGTCGCGATCATCTATATCACCCACCGGATGCGTGAGATCACGCGGCTGGCCGACCGGGTCACGGTTCTCAAGGACGGCGAGGTCGCGGCGCGGTTCGACGCGGTGCCCGCGCCGGATGCCATCGTGCGTGCGATGGTCGGACGCGACATCGAGGATTTCTACGCGCCGCCCGCCACGCCCGAAGAAATCGGCGAGACCGTCCTCACCGTGCGCGGCGCTGGGAACACGGTGCTGCATGACATCGACCTCGACGTGCGCGCGGGCGAGATCGTGGGGCTTGCCGGGATACAGGGCGCGGGGCGCGTCGCGCTCGCGATGGCGCTGTTCGGTGAGACGCCCTTCGACCACGGCGAGGTGACGTTGAACGGCGCGGCGGTGTCCTTTCGCAACCCGCGGGCGGCAATCACCGGCGGCGTCGGCCTGTTGCCGGGCGACCGCAAGAGCGAGGGCCTCGTCCTCATGCAGTCCGTACGGGACAACGGGATGCTGACATCGCGTGCCTTCGCGCCGCTCTGGGCAAGCGACCGGCGCAACGCGAATGCCGATACCGGGCGCATGGACGATCTGCTGGATCACATGGAGATCCGCGCGGCGTCTTACGATCAGGACATCCGCGCGCTGTCGGGCGGAAACCAGCAAAAGGCCATCGTTGCCCGCTGGCTGTCGATGCGCCCCAAGCTCCTGATCTTCATCGAGCCGACGCGGGGCATCGACGTGAATTCCAAGGCGGGCATCTATCACCTGATGCGCGACCTTGCCCGCGAGGGCGCTGGCATCCTGATGATCTCGTCCGACCTGCCCGAAGTCATCGGCGCCGCCGACCGCGTGCTGGTCATGCAGGAGGGGCGCATCACCGCCGAGTTCGGCCACGGCGCGAGCGAGCAGGACATCATGCACGCCGCGACCGGCGAGGGGGAGGTGGCGGCATGAGCATCGCCGAGGATGCCCCGCCCCGCAAAACCGGCTTTCGCTTTGAACGCTGGGCGCCGCTCATCCTGTTGGTGGGCGCGTTCGTCATCTACGTCGGCATCGCGCTCGCCACCGATCAGGCGCAGTACCTGACCTTCGACAATCTCATCGCCATTCTCGGGCGCTCCATCGCGCTTGGGATCACAGCCATCGGCCAGACGTTCGTGATCCTCGTGGCCTCCATCGACCTGAGCGTGGCGAGCCTGATCTCGGCCACCGCCGTTCTGGCCTCGGTCGTGATGGACGGCTCGCCCGCCATGATCGTGCCCGCCGTGCTGGCGGCTGTCGCGCTTGGCGGGGTGGTCGGTGTGACCAACGGGCTCGTCGTGAGCGGGCTCAAGGTGAATCCGCTGATCGCGACGCTGGGGATGAGCCTTATCATTCAGGGGTGCCTGTCGGCCTTCGTGTCGAACTTCGCAGGCGAAGTGCCGGAGGCGTTTCAGGTCTTCGCCTATGGCGAGGTCGGGCCGTTCCCGCTGGCGCTCCTGTTCCTCGCCGCGATGGCGGTGATCGCGTGGGCCGTGCTGAAATTCACCAAGTTCGGCTCCGACATGTACGCGGTCGGCGGCAACGAAGAGGCCGCGCGGTTCGCGGGCATCAAGACCGGGCGGATCGTGGTCCTCTCCCACGTCATCTGCTCGGTCTGCGCGGCCATCGCGGGCCTCTACCTCGCCTCCCGCCTGCGCTCGGGCGCGCCGTGGATCGGGTCGGACGGGGTCTATGACCTCGAAAGCATTGCGGTCGTGGTGATCGGCGGCACCGTGCTGGCCGGTGGACGTGGCGGCATCTGGGGGACGATGGCGGGGATGCTGATCTTCTCGCTCATCGACAGCGTCTTCAACATCGCTGGCGTCGACAGTTTCGCCAAGCAGGTGCTGCGCGGCATCATCATCGTCGCCGCCGTGGCGTTCTATGCCATCCGGTCGAAGAGGATCGTGGCATGACGGACCGGCCCGACACCCAGAACGCAAAGCGGCGCCTGCCGCAGATCAATCCGGTCTGGATTCTGCTGGCGGCCCTGATCGTCGCGATCATCTTCATGAATCCGGGGTTCGTCGAGCCGACGGGTTACATGAATTTCCTCAAACGCGCGGCACCCTTGGCGATCCTTGCCGCTGGGCAGGTCTATGTCATCACCTCGGGCGGCTTCGATCTTTCGGTCGGCTCGCTCATCACGCTGGTCGTGGTCGGCTCCTCGATGCTCACGAACAACGATCCGACCGCGACCTACTGGGTGATCCCGGTAATGCTGGGGATCGGGCTGGGCGTCGGGGCCTTGAACGGGCTGATCGTGTGTTTCCTGCGCGTGCCGTCGCTGATCGCCACGCTGGGCATGATGATCACGCTCAACGGCGTGGCGTTCCTGTGGTCCGGCGGTGCCCCGCGCGGCTACCTGCCCGACACGTTCCGCTTTTTCGGGCGCGAGCTGATCCGCGACGTTCCGCTGGTCCGGTTCATCCCCATATCGGTCATCGTGCTGGTGGTGGTCGTCGGCCTTTTCGCCTGGCTCATGCACCGCACCAACCTTGGCCGTCATGTCCACGCCATCGGCGACAACCCGGTGGCCGCGCGGCTGGCCGGTGTCGCCGTGAACCGCGTGCGCGTCACCGCCTTCATGCTTTCGGGCCTGTCGGGCGCGATCGCGGGCATCCTTCTGGGTGGCTTCGCGGGCGTGTCGACCGACGTGGGCACCGGATACGAGCTTCAAGCCATTACGGCCGCCGTGTTGGGCGGCGCGCAACTCCTGGGTGGCAGGGGTTCTGTTCCTGCCGCCGTCGGGGGCGCGCTCGCGCTCACCGCCATTTTCACACTTCTGAACTTCCTCGGCCTGCCGCAACCCGTCCGGCAGGTGGTGCAGGGCCTTATTCTGATCGCGGCCGTCGCGCTCGCCATGCACCGAAGGAAACAGACGGGAACCTGAGGGGTGCGCCTGTGTGCGTCCCCCCAACCACTAGGGAGAGAGAGATGAAACATTTCCTGATGGCGACGGGAGCGCTGGCCCTCAGCCTTGCGCCCCTTCACGCCCAGAACTTCGACGACCCGGAGGAATTCGCAAAACAGCAGGAGCAGTTGCAGGCCGAGCCGATGGGCCCCGAAGGCCAGCCGTGGCTTCAGCATATCGGTGACGGCATGGTCGAGACCGCCGATCTGGGCATCGAAGGCCCGGCGACGGTCTGCTTTTCGAACGCGGGGGTGAACAACCCGTGGCGGGTCGTGGGCTATACCAACATGACCGAAGAGGTCGAAAACCACGACTCGATCGCCGAGTTCATCCATGTCGACGCCGAAGGGTCGGACGACAAGCAGATCGCCGACATCGACGACCTGCTCGCAGGCGGTGACTGCGACGTGATGATCGTGTCGCCCAACACCACGGCGGCGCTGACCCCCGCGGTCGAACGTGCCTGTGAGGCGATGCCGGTCATCGTCTTCGACCGAGGCGTGAACACCGACTGCCCGGTCACGTTCGTGCACCCCGTCGGTGGCTACGGCTTCGGCATTCAAGGCGCCGAGTTCATCGCCGAGAATGTGGAAGAAGGGGCGGACGTCCTGATGCTGCGCATTCTTCCGGGCGTTGACGTGCTCGAGACCCGCTATTCCGCCGGTCGCCGCATTCTCGACGAAGCCGGTCTGAACATCGTGGGTGCCGAGTTCACCGATGGGGACAATGCCAAGACCAAATCCATCGTGGAAGACTACCTGATGCGCGGCAATATCGACGCCGTGTGGATGGATGCGGGTGCGACTGCCGTGGCCGCCATCGAAGCGTTCGAAGATTCCGGCTACGAGATCCCCGTCTTCGTGGGCGAGGATCAGCAGGACTTCCTGCGCAAGTGGCAGGACGAGGGCCTCACCGCCATCGCGCCGACCTATCCGACGTTCCAGTGGCGCACTGCGGTTATCGCCGCGGCCCGTGTGATCGAGGGCGAGGCGCTGCCGGGTCCGGAGTGGGTGCTGCCGCAACCGGCCATCACGCAGGACAACCTTGACGAGTACGTCAACCCGGCGATGCCGCCGCTGCACTACGCCATGTGCGGGTGCGAGGACATGGCCAACTACCCCGGCGCCTGGGGTGGCAACTGATCGAATGACAAGGGGCGGCGCGAGTCGCCCCTTGTCGTTTCCATGTTACGCATGGGTAAGGGGAGGACATTCATGACCAGCAATATTGAAGTACATACATCGATGCCGCGAGGCCGCGTGCCCAACAGCCGCTTTCCGCTGCTCATCCATCGCGGCGGCGTTCCGGGCGGCGGCATGGACGCCGTGCGCGGCCGGTTCCAGACAAACGGGTGGCTCAACAACTGGCACTATCCGGGCATTTACCTTTATCACCACTTCCATTCGACGACCCACGAATGCCTCGGCGTCGCCGACGGCTGGATGGAGCTGGAGCTGTTCGGCAAGGGCGGCACGCAGGTCCGGGTCGAGGCGGGCGACGTGGTGGTGATGCCGGCGGGCGTATCGCACGCCATGACGGGCAATTCCGACGACGTGATGGTCATCGGGGGCTACCCCGAGGGCCGCGACTGGGACAACATCCAGGAAGAATTCGTGAGCGACGCCGACTTCCGCGCCGCCGCCAAGCTCATCATGTCGCTGCCCATCCCGGCGACCGATCCGGTGACGGGCGGGCCGCTCCAGCACTGGCTGGACACGCCATCGTCCGTCGATGCCGGGTGGAACGACTTCCGCGACGGGCTCGACGTTTCGGGCTGACGCGGGCGGTCTAGCGGGCCTGCCGTCCGGCGGTCTCGGCCAGCGCGTGCCAGGCGGCGCGCGCGAAACTGCGCATGACGAGAACCGAAAGCCGGTCCTCGGCCCGTCGCAGGAGAAAGACCGTCAGGTGATGCATGGCGGTGCGGGTCGCCTGCCCCGGGCCGAACGTCCCGGGGTCGACGTTCACCAGCATTTCCATGAGCGCCTCGAGCGGGGCCGCGCCCGCGTCGGACGTAATCTCGACGACCACGAAACCGTCGGTCTGCTCGGTGACGATGCAGCCCGGCGCTTCGTCCCGCACCCGTGCTGCGAAATCCGCCTCGCCCTGCCCCGGCCCCTCGATCATCCATTGATCCGGCCCGGTCCAGAAGGCGGACGCCGTCTTGCCCGTGACCGCCCGTCCCGGTGCGGGCAAGGTCAGGCCGAAGGGCGTGGGCACGGCCTGCCCCTGCCGCAGCGCGAGCGAGGCGAGGCCGACATCGGGGACCTCGGTGATGGTAAGCGGGCCGAAGCTTTCACGCCGCGCGGTCGAGGCGCCGAGGGCCGTTACGGGGGTCAGGTCAGTCACGCAGACGCACTCCTTCAGGATCGACGAAATCGGGCGAGACGACTTCGACCGCCATTTCCTGCCCTTCGAGCGGGTTGGCCGCGACGATCCGCTCGCCCATGCGCGTGTCGCCGTGTTCGAGGTAGCCGAGCGCGATATGGCGGCCGAGATTGGGCGAGTAGCAGGCCGATGTGACCCAGCCCTGATCCGTGTCCAAGGTGCGGACCGCACCCTCGGTGAACAGGTGCGACCCGGCCAGGATCGGCCCGTCACCCCCCACAGGTTTCAGCCCCACCAGTCGCCAAGCCTCAGCCGCCAGCCCTTCGCGCCGCGACATGACCGCGCCGAGGGCGTCCTTCTTGGCCGAGACCATCCTGCCCAGTCCGAGCATCGAGGCGGTGGTCTGCCCGGTGATCTCGGCCCCGGTGGCGTGGCCCTTCTCGATCCGGAGCACCCCCAAAGCTTCGGTGCCGTATGGTGTGACACCGAGGTCCGCCCCTCGTTCGGCCAAGCGTTCCATGAGCGCATGGCCGTAGCGGGCGGGCACGGCCAGTTCATAGGCCAGTTCGCCCGAGAACGAGATGCGAAAAAGCCGCGCGCGAAGGCCGCCGCAGATTGTGAGCGCGGCACAGGCCATGAAGGGGAAGGCCTCGTTCGACAGGTCGGTGTCGTCCACGATCCGCTCAAGGAGCGCGCGCGACTTGGGCCCGGCCACGGCGATCTGCGCCCAGGCATCGGTGGTCGAGATGAGCTGAACGTCCAGGTCGGGCCAGAGGCACTGGCGGGCGAATTCCATGTTGCGATAGACCGCGCCCGCGTTGGCCGTGGTGGTCGTGACCACGAAGTGATCTTCGCCCAGCCGGGCGCAGGTGCCGTCATCGTAGAGATGCCCGTCCTCGCGCAGCATCAGGCCGTAGCGCACCCGCCCGACCTTCAGCGTCGCCATCATGTTGGCGTAGACGCGGTTGAGGAACTCGGCCGCATCGGCCCCCTGCACGTCGATCTTGCCCAGTGTGGTCACGTCGCAGATGCCGACGGCGGAGCGGACCGCCGTG